>Ga0209491_10002399_pt1 | contig 33523 bp, 30 predicted proteins | sample BON02_FD_187213 | JGI IMG/M metagenome (GOLD analysis project Ga0209491, IMG submission 187213) | Freshwater microbial communities from Lake Bonney liftoff mats and glacier meltwater in Antarctica - BON-02 (SPAdes) (version 2) | ecosystem: Environmental > Aquatic > Freshwater > Ice > Glacier... | reverse complement strand
GACGTCCCTGTCTATCAAACTCAAGCGCGCGGGCTGGGATGATACGTTCCTACGCCAACTTGTGAACAACATATCAGTGGCTTAGGCCAAAAGCGATTGCCCCGCGAGGCAACACTGGACCTGCTCGAGCGGCACCCCGACCTGCGCGGCATCTATTGCGCAGGCGGCGGTATGGAAGGTGCCATCGCCGCGATCCGCGAGACGCGCCGCCCCGGTGAAATCGCGCTCGTCGTCAACGAACTCACCCCGGAAAGCCGCGCCGCACTGATCGCGCGCTATGTTACAGTGGTCATTTCGACCCCGCTGCCGCGCCTTTGCGCAGATCTCGTCGCACTAGCCGCCGACGCCGTCGCCAATGGCATGGCACCCGTCACGGGGCAGCATTTCCTTCAGCCCGATCTTTTCCTCTCGGAATCAGTCTGACGATAATTCGTCAAACAGGCACGGCGTTCTCGTCAGAAATGATGTAATCGCCAGGCTACAGATTGACACAGACCAGCTGTTTGGATCAGGGTCTGCCAAAGTTTCCGCAAGGTTGGAGGAGCCAGGCGATGACTGCATTTGCACTCAACCACATGACCGTGGCCAGTCTCAGCTATCGCGAGCTGCTCGATCTTGCCGCAGGGTCGGGCTGCATCGGGGTCGAGGTCCGCAATGACCTGCCACAACCGCTTTTCGACGGAATGGCACCTCAGGACGCGGGCGCGCTGGCCAAATCCAAAGGGCTGCGCCTGTTGGCGCTGGCCGAGGTCAAACGCTTCAACGACTGGTCCGATACCAAAGCTGCAGAGGCACTGTCACTGATGCAGATCGCGCAGGCTGCCGGTGCAGAAGCTGTCAGCCTCATTCCGCGCAACGACAATCTGGGCATGGGCAACGGCGAAAGACAGGCCGCGCTTCGCATCGCGCTCAAGGCGCTGAAACCGATGCTCGAGGATCATGACCTCATCGGTCTGATCGAGCCGCTCGGCTTTGAAATCTGCGCCCTGCGGTTCAAGTCCGAGGCGGTCGATGCGATCGGGGCGCTGAATGCGAAGGGGCGGTTCAAGCTGGTGCATGACACTTTCCATCACGCGATTGCCGGGGATGAAAGGCTCTATGCCGGGCATACCGGGATGGTTCATATCTCAGGCGTCACCGATCCGGTGCTTACACTGGCGCAGATGCAGGACGCACACCGCATCCTCGTGGACGGTGCCGACCGGCTGGGCAATATCCGCCAGATCGCCGACCTGCGCGCGCAGGGTTATACCGGCCCGGTCAGCTTTGAAGCTTTCGCGCCGCAGGTCTATGCCAGCACCACACAGCTGACTGATCTGACGACATCCATCGACTTCATCCGCAATGGGCTTGCTTGCAAGGCGGCGTGACGCGGGTGTCAGGGAATGGGGCCTCGGAGGGGGTCTTCCGGTCAATACATGCGGTGCGCCGGACGCCGGTTATGGGAGGAACTAGAATGAAGAAAGCTATCATCACGGCGGGTCTCGTCTCGCTGTTGTCCACCAGTGCCATGTCCGAGACGATCGGCCTCACGATGGCGACATTCGACGACAACTTTCTGACCGTGCTGCGCAATGGCATGGTCAACTACGCGGGCGAGCTTGACGGCGTGGAGCTACAGGCCGAGGACGCGACGAATGACGTGGGCAGGCAACTGAGCCAGATCGAGAACTTCATCGCTGCCGGTGTCGATGCCATAGTAGTGAACGCGGTCGATACCTCGGCCACACAGGCCATGACCGATGCTGCCGCCGCCGCCGGCATCCCGTTGGTCTATGTCAACCGCCAGCCCATCAACGTGGACTCGCTGCCCGAGGGGCAGGCGTTTGTGGCCTCGAACGAGATCGAATCCGGCACGCTCGCGGCCTTCGAAGTCTGCAAGATGCTGCGCGCAGCTGGCATGGCCGGTGGCGCCGATGTCGTCATCATGATCGGCGAACTGTCAAATCAGGCAGCCGTGCAACGCACCAAGGATTTCCATGACGTGATCGGCATGGACATGTGCAACTTCATGAACGTTGTCGAAGAGCAGACCGCCAACTGGTCGCGGACAGAGGCCGCGGACCTGATGACCAACTGGATGGGCGGTGGCGTGACATTTGACGCGGTATTGGCCAACAACGACGAAATGGCAATCGGCGCCATCCAGGCAATGAAGGCAGGCGGAATCAGCATGGACACGATGATCGTTTCCGGTGTGGACGCGACGCAGGATGCGCTGGCTGCGATGCAGGCGGGCGATCTGGACATCACCGTCTTTCAGGATGCCGCCGGTCAGGGCCGCGGTGCAGTGGATACCGCGCTGCGACTGGTGCGCGGCGAGGCGACTGATCAGAAGGTGTACATCCCCTTCCTGCTCGTCACGCCGGACAATGTAGCCGACTTCCTTTCGGCCAACTGAGTTTCTCGTCTGACTGAAGACATGCACCGTGGGGCGCTGAATGCCGCCCCACGGCTTTGACGCACAGGGGTGGGACATGACTGACAGTGCAGCACCGGCGCTCAAGACACAGCGCGTCTGGCCCGCAGAACTCAACGCGCTCCTCGGGTTGATCATCATTGCGGTGATCTTCGAGGCGCTTGCCTGGATCGTGCGCGAACGTACCTTTCTCGGGAATCTCCAGATTTTGCGAATCATGATCCTGCAGGTGGCAGTGGTCGGGATAATTGCCATCGGTGTGACCCAAGTCATCATCACCGGGGGCATTGACCTGTCTTCGGGCTCCATCGTCGGGGCGACAGCGATTATCGCCACGTCTTTCGCACAGATGAGCACCCGCAATGGGCAGGATTTCACCAATGCTGTATTCTGGTCGCAGGGATGGGTCGATCTGTCATTGATTGTGCCGCTGGTCGTCGGATTATGCCTGGGCCTGTTGGCCGGCATGATCAACGGCGCGCTCGTGGCCTATGCCAAGATACCGCCATTCATCGCGACGCTGGGCATGATGCTCTCGGCGCGGGGCGTTTCGAACTGGTGGACGCGCGGTGAGGCGGTGTCGAACCCGACCGAAAGTTTTATCGCCCTGGGGCAAGGCCTTACTCCGGTCTATATCTTTGCCGGGCTGGCGATCCTGTTTCAGTTAATCCTGTCCTTTACGCTTTATGGCAAACGTACCTATGCCATCGGTTCCAATGCCGCCGCAGCGCGGATGTCGGGGATCAATGTGGAACGGCACCTGCTGCTGGTCTATGCCATCGCCGGGATGCTGGCCTCCATTGCAGGCATCGTCGCGGCGTCGCGACAGCTGACCGCTCAGGCCGGCATGGGCGTGATGTATGAACTTGACGCCATCGCGATGGCCGTGATCGGCGGGGTGAGCCTTGTGGGCGGACGCGGGTCCATCATCGGGACATTTCTGGGGATGCTCATTTTTGGCATCATCATCTCTGGTTTTACCTTTCTGCGGGTCGATGCCTACTACCAGGAGATGATAAAGGGCGCGATAATCGTCTTTGCCGTGATGGCGGATGTCTGGCGGCAGAAGCGCCGCGCAATGGGGGGCTGAGCCATGAGTGTCATCCTGAAAACCGAGGGCCTGACCAAGCATTACGGCGGTGTCCACGCGCTTGAAAACGCGGACTTTGAGCTGCAGGCGGGCGAGCATGTGGCTATCGTCGGCGACAATGGCGCGGGCAAATCCACCTTTGTGCGTCAGATCACCGGAGTGGAGAAACGCACCGCCGGCAAGATCTGGTTCGATGGTCAAGAAGTGCAATTTGCCGACCCGCTCGAAGCCCGCGAGGCAGGGATGGAATGCGTGTTCCAGAACCTCGCCCTTGCCGATGACCTCGATGTGCCGTCAAACCTGTTCCTGGGCCGCGAAAAGATCCTGTTCAACCTCGGCCCGTTTTCGATCCTGAACCGCAAGGCGATGCGGGCCGCCACCCATGAGGCGCTCAAACGGACGTCGGTGCGCATACCCAACATCCTCCACCCGATCCGCAACATGTCAGGCGGGCAGCGGCAATGCGTGGCCATCGCGCGGTCCGCTACTTTTGCCAGCAAACTCATCATCATGGACGAGCCGACGGCGGCTTTGGGCGTGCAAGAGACCGGGCAGGTCGAGAACATCATCAAATCGCTGAAGTCGCAGGGGATACCGCTCATTCTGGTAAGCCATAATCTGCGTCAGGTGTTTGATCTGGTGGACCGGATCATCGTATTCCGGCGCGGGCATATCGTGGCCAGCCTCAAGCGGGACGAAACCGACGGCAACGATATCGTAAGCTATATTACCGGGGTAAAGTCGCAGAACGCGGCGGCCGCCTATATCTGACAAACCATGCACCGCGGGGCCAGACAATGTGGGCATGACATGACAATTTGCTTCGGCGTTCTCGGCGCAGGCCGTATCGGGCGCGTCCATTCACGGGCCGTTGCTGCAACCCCCGGCGCGCGTCTGGTGGATATCCCAGACCAGATCGCAAGTGCCGCGCAGGACATTGCAGGGTTCTGTCGCAAATTTTTAGGGTTTTGTCGCCCTATCTGGGTGTATTGTGTTACAGGGGAATCGCTTTTGGGTTTGTAGCGTCGCATCGGGATCGAAAATCATCAAAACCTGAATACGAACGCAACGAGAGAGCCGAAAAGTTCTTCTTATGTTCACCTTTTTGATTCTCAGATTTCCAAAAGCGATTGCCCTGTATTGTGTTATGGGAATATTTGGCAGTGTTGGGCGGGTTCGGATTGACTATTGACTTCAAGGGTACACACTATCCGAAATCGGTGATCCTGTTTGCGGTATTTTTCTATGTTCGCTACCCTGTGTCTTATCGCGATCTGGAAGATATAATGGAGGAACGCGGCGTCGATGTTGATCATGCAACTCTGAACCGATGGGTGATCAGTTTCTCCCCTTTGATTGCGGCGAATGCCCAAGCCAGAAAGCGTTCAACAGCGGTTTCATGGCGTATGGATGAAAGCTATATCAAGGTTCGGGGAAAATGGATGTATCATTACCGGGCTGTCGATAGAGACGGTCAAACCCTTGATTTCATGCTGTCAGAACGCCGCGACAAGGCGGCTGCTCGGAGGTTTTTCAAGCGGGCTATTGGCACGAACGGTGTGCCAGACCGAGTGGTCATCGACAAGAGTGGCGCTAATCTGGCGGGGCTGCAAAGCGTGAATGTAATCCTGAAATTTACCGGCACAGGGGGGATTATCAAGATATTGCAGGTCAAATATCTGAACAATATTCTCGAGCAAGATCACCGGTTCATCAAACGCATTTCGGGGGGCTCTGTCGCAAACTTTTGGACTTCCAGACGGGCAGCTGATGTTGCAGAGTATGTCGAGAGAAACGAGCATGTGGGTTGAGCGGAATAGCAATTGATTTCAATGGAGTGCGTTATCCTAAGTCGGTGATCCTGCATGCGGTGTTTTTCTACGTTCGTTCCGCCGTGTCCTACCGAGACCTTGAGGAGATCATGGCAGAACGTGGTGTCAACGTTGACCACGCCACCCTGAACCGCTGGGTGGTAAAATTCTCACCGTTGATTGCCGTGAACGCTCAAGCCCGGAAGCGGGCGGCGGCGAATTCCTGGCGGATGGACGAAACTTACATCAAAGTCCGGGGCAGGTGGACCTACCTCTATCGCGCCGTAGATCGAGATGGCCAAACCCTTGATTTCATGCTGTCCGAGCGTCGCGATCTGGCCGCAGCTCGCAGGTTTTTCAAGCAGGCTATCGGCACAAACGGCGTCCCTGACAGAGTAGTCATTGACAAGAGCGGCGCTAATCTGGCCGGCCTGATCGCAGTGAATGTGATCTTGAAATTCACTGGGACGGGGCGCATCGTCACGATCCGGCAGGTCAAGTATCTCAACAATATTCTGGAACAGGATCACCGCTTCATCAAGCGTATTACCAGGCCGATGCTAGGCTTCAAGGCTTTCCACTCCGCCACCGCAACCATCGCCGGAATCGAAGTCGCTCATATGATCCGCAAGGGTCAGTTTGCTACAAACGGAATATCTGCCTTTCAGCAGTTTGCAGCGCTGGCGGCATAGTCATGTCCGCAACTTAGCCTTTCAACATCTTACAGAAATTTGCGACAGAACCTATTTTGGCAGCCACTCGACGGTGAGCCAATGCGCGCGGGCGGCGAATGCTTTGCGCGTGAGCTTGCTCGTGTGGATCGGGCCGTTGTCCTCGACCAGCACAACCGGCTTGATGGGCTGTCCTGGCTTTGGACCGTAGATCTGATCGAGTTGCTCCAGATGTGCGATGAAGTCGCTGCTGCGCTTGGTCAGGCTGGTATGGATCGTGAGTTCGCGGCTGAGGTGGTTGAGTGATCCCATGATCGCCACCTTTTTGGCTTGACCGGGTGCAGGCACCCGCATGTCCGCGCCGGACTTCGCCCAGGCCCGCGCCAGATAAGGATGCGTCAGTGCCTCGCTCTCGTCACCGTAGAGCAGCACGATATCGCCAGCTTCGGCCTGGCGCTTACGCAATTGCAGGTGCAAGCCGATGCGCTCCACCTCGCGGCCGTTTTGCCGCCCCTTCAGCGTGTGCCGGGGCCGCCGCCAGCGGAACTTTTTTTTCGCAACGCTTTGGACAACTGCGAACGGCTGATACACACGCCCGCAGACGCCTCGATCTCGGCGCGAAGCCGCGGGATCGTCCAGTTTGGCCTGTCGGCTACGGGCTCTTCGAGCAACGGCGCTGCCACACGCAGCGCGGCTTCACTTTTCACCGGCGGCGGCCCCGGCGCGATGCTGGCCCGCAGCGCATCGACACCACCGCGCGCAAAGTCGCTGCGCCACAGGCGGACGGTGTCTTCACGCACGCAAAACGCCTCGGCGATGCGCGGACTGGTCCAGCCCGAGAGCGTGAGCAATACGGCACGCGCCCTGTCTGCTTCGCCACGCTCGCGTGACCCGGCAAGCGCTGCCAAAGCAACACGTTGCGTCTCGCTCGCCGCAACCCGAGATTTCCCAGCCAACCAGTGCCTCCCGCAATCGCATCCAGCACCGAATCACAAAACCAATGCGTTGGTAAACCAAACGGATTCTGCCTAGGTTAAAACTTCTACGATATGGATGAAAGGGAGAACCTCATGGAAAACTGGGCGAACCGAAAGACACTGATACTGGGTCGGACTGAAATGATCGGCCTTTTGACGCCGGGCGAATATAACGACTGTGTGGAACAGGCCTACCGGATGCATGGCGAAGGGCGCTATTATATGGACCCCAAAGGCCATATCGTGCTCGACCGTTTTCCCGGCGAATGGGAGGCGATGCCCTCCTATATCGAGGAGCCGCACGCTGCCGCTTGCAAATGGGTCTCGATCCGTGAGAACAACCGTGAAAAATACAACCTGCCAACGGTGTTTTCGATCCTGATCTATACGGATCCCGAAACCGGCTTTCCGCTGGCGATTGTCGATGGCAGCTATCACACAGTCATGCGCACCGGCGCTGCGGGGGCGGTATCGGCGAAATGGATGGCGCGGAAGAACTCCAAAACACTTGCCATCGTCGGGGCCGGTCATATGGCAGAGGGGGCGCTTGCCACCTGTAACGAGATATTCAAGTGGGAAGAGGTCCGCATCTGGAGCAGATCGCAGGCCACGCTTGACCATTTCGTTGAGACGCAGCAACCCAAGTACGACAATTTTACCATCAAGACCTCGACCAATGCCGAAGAGGTCGTACGCGGCGCTGATGTTGTCGTGACCCTGACACCGGCGCGCGCGCCGATCATCAAGGCGGCGTGGATCGCGCCGGGCACCCATATCGCCGCAGTCGGGGCCGACAAGGCGGGCGATCAGGAGCTTGAGGGCGTGCTTTTGACCCAGGCGCGCATTTTCGTTGACGACATCCGCCAATGCCGCACCGATGGCGAGATCAACGTGCCGCTGAGCCAAGGGTTGATCACCGAGGCCGATCTTGCCGGATCAATCGGCGAAGTCGTCACCGGCAAGAAAAAGGGCCGGACATCGGAGGATGAAATTACGATTTTCGATTCCACCGGCATCGCGTTGCAGGATTCAGCGACCGTTCCGCTGGAATACAAGCGCGCGATGGAGGCCGGTGTCGGTATCGAGAAAAAGATGATTTCGACCTGAAGAGGGCTGCTGCGGAGTTCAGGGTTCAGGGTGAAACACGCTCTGAACCCGGAACATTCGCAAACACCTTATTTGTCCATCCAGCCCGGCTTGCGTCGCTTGGAAATATCGGGATCCCAAACCGGAACGAGCAGGTTGGCGGGATAGACGTGGCGATAATCTACCGGCGCGTTGATAACGTATTTGCGATCAAACGGCAGCCAGTTATATGGCTCTCCCGAGCGAATGATATGGGGCCAGTCGGGATGCGCGAAAAGCGGCCTGCCGACGGCGCATAGATCGCCTGCGCCACTATCGAGAACCTCTTCAGCCCCCGCACCATCGGCGATGCCGCCATTGACGATCATCGGCTTGCCGCTGGCCTCTGCCAGCGCCTTGGCCATCGGGATATCGGAATTTGGATCGCGGTTATCCTTCCAGTCAAAGCTGGACCAATGGAGCGCGTCCGCATCGCAATCGGCAAGTGTCGCGCCGAGTTCGCGGGCATATTCTACCCCGCCGGGCCATGCGCCGCCAAAGTCGTCAACGCCGTCCTGGCTGAGCCGCAGGGTGATGATCTTATCCGGCCCGATTGCTTCGCGCACCTTTTTGCAGGCGAGTTTTACCGCCCGGACATTGTTTTCGGCAGAGCCGCCGTAGGCATCGGTGCGGTGGTTGGTTTTCGGGTGAATGAATTGATAGTAGAGATAACCGTTCGCGCCGTGGATTTCGACGCCGTCAAATTCGGCATCGACAGCGCGTTTTGCCGCCGCCGCATGGCCATCGGCGATCTGTTCGATCTCGGCCACTGTCAGTTCGCGGGCGGGGGGGAACGTGACCTTGGGCCAATCGCCAGTCAGGCCACGATTGTGTTTTTCGTCGTCCGAGTCGGTATAGAGAACCCATCCACCGCTATGGGTCGCCGAGGCTGACACCGGGCTTTCGCCCTCGTGAAGGCAACGCGGATCGCTGACCCGACCGCCATGCATCAATTGCAGCAGTATCGGAACATTGTGGGCGTGGACCGCATCGGTGGTTTGCCGCCAGCCCTCGATATGGCGTTTCGTCACGATCCCCGGCTGCGACAGGTAGGCAACGCAGCCCAACTCATCCGTCGGGTAAGTGCCTTCGGTGATGATCATGCCGACTCCACCCGCTGCACGGCGGGCGTAATACCCGGCCATCTCGGCGGTTGGAGTGCCGTCGTCTTCGGAATTCTGCCGGGTCAGCGGGGCCATCACGATCCTGTTTTTCAGTTTCAGAGGCCCGAGGGTAAATTTGGAAAAGGTCTTGGGAAATGTTGCAGTAACCATTTTGTTTCCTTATTTTGGGCTGGCCGTCGATCATCCGTGAAACGGTTCAGCATCCGATCCGCAGCAGCAGTTTGCCAGCAACGCTGCGCGATTCCAGCCGTTGATACATTTCATAGGCGTCTTCAAGATCGTAGACCCCCTCGATGGGAACCCGCAACGATCCCGCGGCGATCAGTCGCATGACTTTTTCTGCGCCCTCCCGCCATGCGGCGGAGTTGCAATCAATGTGCCCGATATGCAAACGCGTGAAGGTCAGCGATTTGCGCACCAGACGTTCCCACAGGTTCGGGTAGGGTTTGCCCTCCGCCTCGCCATAGCTGACCACATGGCCGAGGGTGCGGATGCAGTCAAAACTCTGGTCAAGGATGCTGCCGCCGGTAGAGTCGATAACCTTGTCGACGCCCTGCCCCTTAGTAAACTCGTTCACCATGGCGCAGAAATCGTGCTTGGCGCGCAACGCGACGGCGGAGGCGCCCCACTCCAGCGCGCGCTTTTCCTTGCCGGGGGTGCCGACGGTTCCCAGAACGGTGGCCCCGGCCTGAACCCCAAGCTGGGTGAGGTAGAGCCCGACGCCGCCACCGATGGCGTGGACAAGAAACACATCGCCGGGACCCGTGGTGCTGACGGTATGGAGAAGGTGCCAGGCGGTCAGCCCCTGAACGAAAAAGGCGGCCGCGACATCGAAACCCATTCTGGCCGGGATCTTGACCAGGCGTTTTTTCTCGATCAGGCACTGCTCTGCAAAGGCGCCGGCGTTCTCGCAGAAAGCTGCAACCCGGTCGCCCGGCTTGAGGTGGGTGACACCGGGGCCGACGGCATAGACCGTACCGGACATTTCGATCCCGGCGACCAATGGGTAGCCTTTGGGATGAGGATAGATGCCGCTGCGCATCATGGTGTCGGCATAGTTGCAGCCTGCATAGGCCACGGACACCACCACCTCATCCGCGCCCGGCTGCGGGTCGGGCAAATCCCTGATCACGATGCTTTCGGGCCGACCATCAGCCTGGTCCAGCACTAATGCGCGCATGGCGATCCTTTCCGGGCGGATGTGGCGTTCATCCTGCCGCTCGCAGTTGGGTGGTTGCTGCCTGATCCACCGCCTTGTTGCGGATAACGACGCCGTAATCGGCTTTGGCCATATCGGCGGTGATGAACCCGTCGAGAACATCGGCCAGTACTTTTGGCGGCTCGCGCTCTAACGGGTTGCCATAGCCGCCGCCACAGGGGCCGTAGGTGATGAGGCTGTCGCCAGCCGTCATGCGGTGGTAGGGCACCTTGGAGATCAGGCTTTTTTCGGTGCCGTCCTTTTTAACCAGTTTGAGTTCGCCGGTGGTGCCGTCCTTGCCGTGATCAAAGCCCCACGGCGGGTAGATGTGCCCCTCACCCTCGATGGAAAAACCGCCGTCCGCCAGATAGGTGAAACCGCGAATTGCCCCCACGCCGCCACGCCATTTGCCGGCGGCGGCCGCGTTATTGCGCAACTCGTAGCAATCGATGCGCAGGGGCAGGTGGGATTCCATATCCTCTACAGGGTTGTTGCGGGTGTTGGCATAGAGGGTATCGACCGCGTCCATCCCGTCGAGGCCAAAGCGACCGCCGTAGCTGCCTTCGAGAATTTCCATATGCACCCAGTGCTCTCCGGCGTTCAGGCCGGAAAAGGCGGCGACGCGCAGATTGCCGATGCCGGCCGATACCTGACGGGGAACCGCCTGTGACAATGCCTTCATCACCGTATCGGCAAGCTGGTTGCCGGTGCAGAAACGGGCGATGACGGGGGCGGGGAAATTCGGGTTGGCAAGGCAGCCTTTGGGTGCGGTGATGGTGATTGGCCGGGTCAGGCCAGAGTTTTGCGATATGTCGCCATAAATTACACTGTCCAGAAGGATAGAGCGCATCGTCAGCCAGATGGCGCAATCGACCGTTCCCTCAAGCGGCATGTTGATCGGCTTGTCCGGGATCTCATCCGCGGTGCCGGTCAGATCAACCTCTATTTCATCGCCTTTGATGCGCAACGTCACCTTGATCGGCAGGTCGTGATATTTCGGATCGGGGATATCCGGGAAACCGTCGATATAGGTCGTTGCCAAATATTCGCCGTCGGGCAGATCGGCAATCGCTTGGCGCATCATCCGTTCGGAATGGTCCATACGGTCCTCGAATGCACCGGCGAACGTTTCCTCACCATACTGCTGAATCAACGCCTTGAGCCGCAGCGCGCCAATTTCGGCAGAGGCGATCTGCGCCTCCATGTCGCCCACAACCAGATCCGGCGCGCGGATATTGCTGCGCAGGATTTGCCAGACCGCTTCGTTGCTATGGCCGCGCGCGACGATCTTGACCGCCTTGAACGTCAGACCCTCGGCATAGGTGTCGACCGCATCGACAATGCCGCAGCTACCGGGTGTCAGCGCGCCGACATCAAGGTGATGCGCCGTGGTGACGGAAAACCCGACGAGTTTCTTGCCGATGAACACCGGCACGCAGAACGCGAAATCGGGGCCGTGGCTGGCACCGCCGTAGGGATCGTTGTGCATGATTACATCGCCCGGCTCTACCTTGTCGCCGCGCGCTGCCAGAGTGCGCAGGATGCCGCGGATGTAGCCGGGGATCGGGCCGGACTGCAACGGCGTCGACATCTTGCATTCACAAAGTTGCCGCCCATCCGCATCGGTCAGGGCGGCGCCAAAGTCCTCTGATTCCCGGATGATGCTTGAATAGCTCATGCGCATCAGCTTGTGCCCCATCTCGATGGCGATGCTTTCCAGCGCGCCGTTGATGACAGAGGCGGTGATGGGATCGACCCGCGTATTGGCGATCTTTACAGGTGTTTTGCCTTTGCTCATTTGCCTTTTCCCAAGGTTATGATGACAGAGCCGGTGTCATCGACCATCGCGGTGGTTTCCGGCGGCACCACTGTAGTGCTGTCGGTTTGCAGGAGAATCGCCGGCCCTTTCAGCTTGACCCCGACCGGCAGCAGATCGCGCTGGTAAAAGCCCGTCTCGAATTCACGAGTCTCGCCACCGATCCGGAAAATGCATTTCCGCGTATTGCGCAGCGCCTTTTTGAGGGATGTGCCGGTGGGACGCTCAAAACGGGTCAGTTTCGGGATTTTACCCTGCCCGCTGATCCGGATGTTGACGATTTCAATAATGCTGTCGGCAAACGCATGGCCATACTCGCGCTTGTGCGCCTTGTGAAACGCCTGCCACGTCCGCGCGATCGATTTTTCGCTAAGGTCGCCCGCGGAAACCGCAACCTTGAGTTCATACCCCTGACCGACATACCGCAGATCGGCGAAACGGCGAAACGACACGTTTGATTTTGAAATCCTGTCAAAGTGGTAATTCGTCGCCAGTTTCTGTTCCATATCGGCGAAATCGGCATTCAGGCGCGCCAGATCTACCGCATCCGATTTCTGGAACTGGGTGCGTACCTCGTCATATTTCAGATCGGTGGTCAGCAGGCCCATCGCCGAGGTGATGCCCGGATAGGGCGGCACGATCACTTCGGGAATACCAAGCTGGCGCGCGACCTCTGCCGCATGTAACGGCCCGGCACCGCCAAACGCTACAAGCGCGAAACCGCGCGGGTCGATCCCCTTTTGCACGGTGCGCGAATGGATCGCATTGGCCATATTGGCATTCATGATCGTGATGATCCCCTCTGCCGTCTGGACCGGCGTCAGATTCAGGCTGGCGGCCAGTTCTTTGATCACCCGCTTGCTCGCCTCTGCGTCCAGCGTCATCGCGCCGCCAAGGAAATTGTCGGGGTCCAGCCGCCCCAGCACGATGTTGGCGTCGGTCACGGTCGGATAGTTGCCGCCCCGGCCATAGGCCGCCGGTCCGGGAACCGCGCCCGCACTTTGCGGCCCGACCTTGAACGCGCCGCCGGGATCGACATGCGCGATAGATCCGCCACCTGCGCCGATCGTATGAACGTCGATCATCGGCAGCATGATCGGGAAACCGGCAATCGAGGTAGAGCGCGCGTCGGTCTCGGCCAGCTCCCCGTCCAGCATGATGCCGATATCGGCACTAGTGCCTCCGATATCAAAGGTGATCAGATGGTTGCGTCCGGTCAGTTGCCCAACCATGGCACCACCAAGAACCCCCGCCGCCAGACCCGACATCAGTGTCAGCGCGGGTTTAGCCCGGACCATTTCGGGGGTGGCAACCCCGCCATTAGAGGCCATGATCCGCAGTTTGGCCCGCATCCCGGCCTCGTGCAACACGCCGTTCAGGTGGTCGATATAGCTTTCGACCTTTGGTCCGATAAAGGCTGCGAGGGCCGCTGTCGTGAAACGCTCAAACTCGCGGAACTGCGAGGACACATGCGAGGATGTCGTCACAAAGGCATCGGGCATTTCCTCTTGAACGATCTCGCGGGCACGATCCTCATGCGCCGGGTTCAGGTAGGAAAACAGGAAACACACCGCCACGGATTCCACCCCTTCGGCGCGCAGTTCGCGGGCGGCCTGTCGCACGGCGTTCTCATCCAGCGGCACGAGTTCCTCGCCCGATGGCGGAATGAGACGGCCCGGAACGGTCTTACGAAAGCGCCGCGCGATGATAGGTCGGTTCTGCCAAGGCAATTCCTGCATGACCGAATAATGGTGGACCCGCTGATGGCGACCAATATGAAGAACGTCGCGAAACCCCTCATTGGTGATCATGCCAGTCAGCGCGCCCTTGTTTTCAAGCACGGCATTGGTGGCGGTCGTCGTGCCGTGAAACACATGATCGATGCGGGCGGGATCAACCGCATTATCCCGGCAAATTTCGGTGATGCCTTGCATGACGCCGACCGACGGGTCATCCGGCGTGGTCGAAACCTTGTGGGTTGAAACGCTGCCTTTGGTCATGTCGCACAGGATCAGGTCGGTAAATGTTCCGCCCACATCTACGCCGATAATCTTCATATTGCCTCCTGATGGTCGGGGGGTGGATCGTCAGCCAGACTCAGACCCGCAAACCGCTTAAGCGACATCCGCAGGTCACGCGGCCTGAACCCGCGGCCGATAAATACGATGCTGTTTTCGTCTTTTCCCGCTGCCACGGAGGCCGGAAGAATCTCTGGCGACTGCACGACCTTGCGTACAGACTGCAACAACAGCCGCCCGGATGGCGTGCGCATGACGCCCTTGACCCGCACGAGGTCATCGCCGCGCGCATGCAAAATCGCACTCAGCCAGAGACCGAACGCGGTCCAATCGGTGCCTTCTGCCAGCTTGATCGAGGTGGAAATGACCGGCCTCGGATCGCCATCGCCGAGAACCCGCAGATCGACGGCCTTTGCATCACTTATATCAGGAAGCGCGACCTTGCTGCCCATGGCCGACGCGGAAATCGCGGCCCCCGGATTGATCGACTGAAGCGTCGCGCGCAACTGACGCAGCGCATCTTCGTCAACGGCATCCGCCTTGGTGATGATCAGCCGATCGCCAGTTTCCACCTGTCGGCGGCCCAGCGGTTCTGATGTCAAGTAGCCGATCCCATGCAGCGCATCGACGGCGACTATGATCTCGCGCACCACGATATGATGCATTAGAATAGAATCGGTGCGGATTGCATCTACAATCGGCCCCGGATCGGCCAGCCCGCTGGTTTCCAGAACGATATGTTCGTGCCGCTTGCCGGTGTAGCGATCATCGACCCGTTCATCGCAGAACTGGCGCAACAGCGCGATCAGCCTCTCCTTGCCCTCGCAACACGCGCAGCCACCGGCCAGCAGGCGGATTTCGGACGACTTGAACAGCAGCATGTCGTCAACCGGCACATCGGCGGCCTCATTGACCACCACCAGCGCCTCGGTCATTTCCCCGGAATGCAGTTGATGGCGCAGCCACGTCGTTTTGCCCGAACCGAGGAAGCCGCCGAGCAGGGTCAGCGGAATTCGCGAGTCCGGGCTGGCGGTCATCCTGAAGCCCCTTGCCCGGCGGTTTCCTCATCGTCACCAATGAACTCGGGCGCAAGGGGGTCGACGGGGCGGCCGCTCAACTTTTCGGCCACTTCCCATACCGCCGTAAGGTCATGGGCGACCTCGTGATTGCCGGTCAGGGTAGAGATGGTGATGCCGGGGGTCGTGGCATCGTCATGGGCGCTTAGCCCATGGTTGCGCAACACAGCACGCAACAGCCCGGCGCGGCGATACCGTGCCTGAAGTCGATCATGGGTTTCGTCCATTCCGACCTCGGTCCAATGGCCCGGAGCCGCCGGAAAACCGCAATTGGCACACATCGCAACTGTCCTCCCTGACGGCGGAGCGCGGGGCAGTCACCAGATTTCTGGATCCCACCTTTGCGCCACACCTTTATACGCCTTGTTTCAGGATAACACGGAACGCCTTAAATGACGGGCGGACGCTTGCCGCCAGCAAAGGGGTAACGCGTGCGGAAATCGTCGCAGATTTCCTCAAACGGTGCCCAACGCACACCATCATGGCCGTTGATGTATTCGATCAGACGTTCGAGCATCAACAGAACCTGCGGGCGGCCACTCACATCGGGGTGAATGGTAAAGGCAAAGACCGCATAATCCATCTCGCGGTAAACCCAGTCGAACTGATCGCGCCACATTTGCTCTATGTCGTGCGGGTTGACGAAACCGTGACTGTTCGGCGATTTCTTGATGAACATCATCGGTGGCAGGTCGTCGACATACCAGTTGGCCCCGATCTCGACGAGGTCGATTTCCTTGCCATGCTTGAGCGGTTTCATCCAGTATTCGGCCTTTTTGGAGTAGTCGATTTTCGTCCACTCATCGCCGACACGTGAATAGAACGGCTGGAAATCGCGGTAGCCTTGGCTGTGGTCGTAGGTGAAACCGTATTTCTGGAGCAGCCCCGGCGTCGCAGCGGACATCTCCCACCAAGGGGCGACATAGCCGCGTGGCGACTTGCCGGAAAGCTTTTCGATGACGTCAATGGATTTGACCAGAACGTCTTCTTCCTGGGCCGGGGTCATCGCAACCGGGTTCTCGTGAGAATAGCCATGCGCCCCAATTTCATGGCCCTCATCGACGATCTGCTTGCACTGATCCGGAAAGGTCTCAATCGAATGGCCCGGAATAAAGAAGGTCGTTCTCAGGTCGTATTTCTTGAACAGCCTCAGCAAACGCGGAACGCCAACTTCGCTGGCGAAAACCCCCCGCTGGATATCCGATGGCGAATCCTCTCCGCCATAAGAGCCAAGCCAACCGGCGACGGAGTCGATATCCGTGCCGAATGCGCAATAGATTTCCTTTTTAGCCATCTTAGTTTCTCCCCCTGACAGACGAACTATTGTTGAAACACATCTTCGTATGCTGAACAGTTGGCCCCATATGCACTTTTGCAACAACCGGAGAACCGCAGCTTTGCAGGGCCGATGGAATCGGTCAAACAGACGATCATCTTGGATCTTAGTGTAGATCTGCGATCATTATCGCGCAATATGATACGCTCGATTATTCCAATACATTAAGAATTTAGATGGCTTGATCACCCCATTGATATCGTTTCGGCATCAGACGATTTCATCTTCATTATCAAACTGCAGGCGATGGAAACCGCCGGCGGATCGCCATGGTATCAATGACGCCGCCGACGGATGCCCCACCGGCCATAATGCTGGCGCGGCTGCGATCAGACGCCGATCGGCATATGCTTTGCAGAGCGCTCTACCTTGCGCGGTGCGATCAGACCCTTCCATTTCGAAAGCGCCTGATTGGCGGATGAAAACACCGGCCGTTTGACGAACTCACCGCGGCCCGGCCGTGGTTCGTTTTTCCCGTCTTCGCCCCAGACGACTTCGCCGTGCGAGATTGTGTAGCGCGCCATTCCCGTCACTTCAAAACCCTGAAAGACGTTGTAATCGATGATAGATTTCTGCGTTGCTGCGTCAATTTTTTTCGACATTCTCGGATCCCAGACCACGATATCGGCATCCGCGCCCACCATGATTGCACCCTTTTGCGGGTAGACGTTGAGGATCTTGGCGATATTGGTCGATGTGACGGCGACAAATTCGTTTTCCGTCAGACGGCCGGTTTTCACCCCATGGGTCCACAGAAGCGACAACCGGTCCTCTAGCCCGCCGGTGCCATTCGGGATCTTGGTAAAATCATCCAGCCCGAATTTCTTTTGGTCGCTTGTAAAGGCGCAGTGATCTGTCGCCACCACCTGAAGCGAGCCTGATTGCAGGCCGGCCCAGAGGCTGTCCTGATGCGACTTGTCGCGGAATGGCGGCGACATCACGCGTTGGGCGGAATACAGCCAATCCTTGTTCTGATACTCGCCGTCGTCAAGCAGCAGATGCTGGATCAGCGGCTCGCCGTAGACCCTCATGCCTTTTTGGCGGGCGCGGCGGATCGCCTCGTGGGACTGTTCGCAGGAGGTGTGAACTATATAGACCGGCACACCCGCCGCATCGGCGATCATGATGGCGCGGTTTGTCGCCTCGCCCTCAACCTCGGGCGGGCGCGAATAGGAATGCGCCTCTGGCCCCGAAATGCCTTCTTGCATGTATTTCTGCTGGAGCGCGGCAACCACATCGCCATTCTCTGCATGGACCAGCGGCAATGCACCAAGTTCGGCACAGCGTTTGAACGAGGCATACATCTCGTCGTCATTGACCATCAACGCGCCTTTGTAGGCCATGAAGTGTTTGAAGGTGTTGATGCCACGTTCCGTGACCGTCTTCATATCCTCGAAATTCTGCTTGTTCCATCCGGTGACGGCCATGTGAAAAGAGTAGTCAGACGTGGCCTGACGTCCGGCGCGTTCTTCCCAGGCATCCAGCGCCTCCAGCATTCCGCCTTCGCCCGGAATGATGAAATCGACCACCATCGTGGTGCCACCGGACAGGGCTGCGATGGTGCCGCTTTCCCATGTTTCGGCGGTTGTCGTTCCCATGAACGGCATTTCCAGATGGGTATGGGGGTCGATGCCCCCCGGCATGATCATCGCTTCGCCCGCATCAACCACCTTGTCACCCTTAAGGTTCTCACCGATGGCGGCAATCCTGCCGCCTTCGATCAGCACATCGGATTTATAGCTGCGATCCGCCGTAACGATCATTCCGTTCTTGATTACCGTCGACATGATGTCGTCTCCTTCTATTTGGCGCGTTTGTGTTCAGCGGATCATCCGGCATTCATCAGGCCGGCGGGATGGCGCCCTTGCGCTCGACGATGAGCTTGTAGGCCTCCGGCTCGCGGTGACGGGCGAAATCGAAAATCGTCTCGCGATAGCGTTTGCCCATGTCGAGATCACACCGCGCCGTGATGACTTCATCCCCTACCGTCGAGGCCATCGCCACGATCTCGCCGGATGGGGCGATGATGACGCTCTGACCCGCCATGTTAGAGCCTTCTTCAACACCGCATTTCGCAGTCCCGACAACCCAGGTTGAATTCTGATAGGCACCGGCCTGCATTGACAGATGATTGTGAAACTGGGTCAGGCTGTCAATATCGATATGTCCGGTATGGTCGTAGGGCGTGTTGTAGCCGAGCACGACCATCTCTACCCCCTGCAACCCCATGACGCGATATGTTTCCGGCCAGCGACGGTCATTGCAGATGCACATGCCCACAACGCCACCAAAGGCGCGCCAGACGCCAAAACCCAGATTTCCCGGCTCAAAATAGCGTTTCTCAAGATGCTGATGGGTGCGATTAGGCTGCGGTTCGGAATGGCCGGGCAGATGCACCTTGCGATACTTGCCGACGATCTCGCCCTTCTGATTTACTAGGATCGCGGTGTTGTAACGATGCTTCTTGCCGTTTTCGACAACCAGTTCCGCATAACTCATGTTGAAACCGATCCCCAGTTTCTTGCTCTCTTCAAACATCGCGGCAGTCTCTGATCCGGGCATTTCCTTTTCATAGTAGCTTTCCAGTTCCGCCTCGTCCTCGATCAGCCAGCGCGGAAAGAAAGTGGTCAGGCACAGTTCGGTAAACACCACCAGTTCACAGTCGCGCGCCTTGGCTTCGCGCATCATTTCCAGCAGGCGCCGCACGGTATCCTTGCGGGTTTCTGAACGGGATATGGGGCCCATCTGGGCGGCTGCGGTTTTAACAATACGGGTCATTTTCGTTCTCCTTGGTCTGCATATCTGGACTGACGTTTACCTCACGCCGGACACTGGCCTTGCGGTGGCGTGCGCTCGGCGGCATGTTTGAGAAATCGGAAGATTTCCGTGTGATCGGCCTGCTCTCCCAGTTCATCCAATGCTTCGGCCCATAGCCTTGCCTGCCCGGCCAGCATCGGTAAGGCGGGCAAGCCGGGCAGCGATGCCTTGGCGGCACCGAGGTCTGCCGCGAGATCCGCCGCTGTCCGCAAATCTTTGGACATCAAGGCCATGGTAAAGCCCGAGGCAAAGCTGCCGGACAGCACATGCGGTTTTAGCTTGACCTCTGTTGAGTTGTTCCGACCGGTCGAGGCATTGAGCACATCAATCAATGTGTTGGGGTCTATACCAAAGGCCTCGGCGACCTGCACCGCCTCGAAGGCGGCGGCGAGGCCCGCCGCCGATACGAAATTGTTGAGCGCCTTGATCGCATGTCCGCTGCCGAGGCGACCGGCATGGATCACCTTGCTGCCCATGCTCTCAAACACTGGCCGCGCTCTTTCAACCTGATCGGCCTCACCACCGGCCATGATCGCCAGCGTACCATCAACCGCCCGCGCCACGCCACCGGAGACCGGCGCGTCGATCATCTCGATCCCCAGCCCCTGCAACGCCTCTCCCAAGGCGCGGGTGCCCATCGGGGCTGACGAACTCATATCGATAAGCAGGCTGCCCTTGCCCATCATCCGCGCGGCACCCTGTTCTGCCAGCATTGCATCCCGAACCGCTTTGCCATCGGGCAACATGGTGATGACCGCATCGGCACCGCGCACTGCCTCGCCTAGCGTCTTTGCGCCGGTCGCGCCCGCTTTGATCAGCGGCTCTTGTAGCGCCGCCTCCTGGTCATGACAGGTCACATCAAAACCCGACCCGATCAGCCGTAGCGCCATCGGGCGACCCATTTTGCCCAAGCCAACAAAGGTCACTTTTCTGATCGCCTCTACGGGCCTGTCGGTCAAAACGCTCTCCCTGCCTGCCGTGCTGCACGCTGCCGTTCAAATCCGCTTCCAGGTCGGATCAAAGCTATCTTGCAGCACCCGGTCAATTTCCAGCCCGTACCCCAAAAGAAAGTCATCCTGACCCATGGGCGCGTTGAACATGATGCTGGTTGGCAGTCCCTTCTGGTCGCGTCCATTGGGGATTGCCAGACCGCAGATGCCCAGAAAATTACCGATGGCGGTATTTCTCAACACGTGCAGATTTACCTTGTGAAACAACTCTGGATCGGCGTCCAGTGGGGCCAACTCCGGTGCCGTTATCGGCGTGGTTGGCATCGCCAGAACCGCGCCTTCCAATGCCGCTGCAAGCGTCTCCATGGTGTTGCGGCGGGTGTCTTGAATGCACAACAGATCGTGCGCGGACAACTTCGCGCCCTGCATGATGCGATGCACCACGCGGGGATCGATCTTTTGGCCCTTCTCGCTTTCGACCAGCTCGTGATATTGATGATAGGATTCCGCCGCCACCAGAGATCCATGCGCCGCGGTCAGCGTTACCGCCTCGTCGATTTCAGGAATGTGACGCCGCTCGATCTTTGCTCCGATTTTTTCAAGCTGACGCAGGGAGATGTCGAAATTCTCCAGCACCGCGGGTTCGCAGCTTTCAAGAACCTGATTCTGCGGCACTATGATCCGCAATTTTTCGAGGTACTGCCGTCTGACGTCGGTCGTCGCGGCCCCTCGCAGGATCATATCGAGCACGATGCAGTCTTCGACCGACCGCGCCAAAGGGCCGATTGTGTCGAGGGTGCGCGACAGCGGCACCATGCCTGTCTTGTCGATCCGCCCCTCGCTGGTCTTAAAGCCGTATACGCCATTGAAAGACGCCGGGATGCGAACAGAACCGCCGGTATCCGTGCCGATGGAGCAGGGGGCCAACCCCGCTGCCACGGCAGTACCAGAGCCGGAAGAAGAGCCGCCCGGAGAGCGCGGGACCGCGGTATCGTTGGGATTGAGCGCCGTGCCAAAATGTGGATTGAGACCGAGCCCGGAATAGGCAAACTCTGTCATGTTCAGCTTGCCAAGGCACACCATCCCCGCCACCGTCGCGTTGGTGACACAGATCAGATCCCGGTCCTGGATCGGCGCATCCCGGAATAAAGCGGAGGCTGCCGTGGTCCTTGTTCCGGCAACGCCAAACAGGTCTTTCCAGGCAATAGGCACCCCATCTAGCGCCGAAAGGGGTCGGCCATTCGCATGGCGGGCCGCCGATGCCTTTGCCTCGGCCCGCGCCCGCTCATATGTGACAGTGATAAAGATATTGGAGTCGGCGGTCTTGTCGATCCGATCCAGAAGAAACTCGGTCAGATCAACGGGGCTGCCCTGACCGGCTTGAAATATCCGGCCAATCTCTGATGCCGTTCTTGCGGCGATATGATCTGGAGTCATAGCCATGGTGCATCCTCACAATATGTCCGGCGTAAACCAGCTGTCGGACAGAACTCTGTGGAATCGCCAAAAAGGTTACCAGCAGGCCATATCCTTTTGGCGGCTACCCTTTCTCAGGTGTCCCGCAATCCTTTAGCCGCCGTAGAGCGATCCCGCGTCGCCAGAGTCGGCCTTGGCCATGACATGCACGTCTACGCTATTCCAGCTGACGGTGACCTTGTCGCCGGGCACCACAGGTTCAGCAAAATAGGACTGATCCGAGATATTGGCGACGAAGGTTTCAACGCCCTCGATAATGACGGCGATCTTTACGAAATTGCCCTGATATTCTGTGGCCTCGACAATGCCCTCAATCGTATTGATGTCATCCTTGCCGCGACTTCCGGTTGGGCGGACCTGAACCAGATCACGGCGAATGGAAATCGACACCGCTTCGCCGACGGAGGCCTGAATGGGTGCGGCGGGAATCTCTAGCATATCGCCTGAACTGGTCTTGAGAATCACACTCTCGCGGGATTTGCTTTCGACGAGCCCGGTCAGAACGTTCTGCGCCCCCATGAAGCGCGCGACATAGGCCGTGCTTGGCGCATCGAAAATCTCGCGCGCGGAGCCCGCCTGCTCGATGCTGCCGTTGTCCATGACCACCACCATATCGGCCAGTGCGATGGCTTCTGGCTGGGTGTGGGTCACGTGCAGAAAGGTGATCCCCAGTTCCGATTGCAGGCTTTTCAATTCACCACGCATTTGAAGGCGCAGAAACTCGTCCAGCGCCGAAAGCGGCTCGTCCAAAAGCAACACCTTGGGATTGGTGATCAGTGCGCGGGCAAGCGCGACACGCTGCTGCTGGCCACCGGACAATTGTGCCGGCATACGGTCGCGCAGATGATCAAGCTGCACCCGTTCCAGCATTTCATGCGCGCGCTTGCGACGCTCTGCCTTGGCCACCGACCTCATCTTGAGGTAGAATGCGACGTTGTCGAGAATGCTCAGATGCGGAAACAGCGCATAGCTCTGGAACATCATTGCGGTGCCGCGATTGACCGGCGGCTGGCCAATAACCATCTGGTCACCGATGAACACCTCACCCGATGTCGGGTTCTCGTGGCCGGCCACCATTCTCAGGATTGTCGTCTTGCCACAGCCCGACGGGCCAATCATGCAGCAATAGGATGCGTGTGGGATGGTCAGATTGACCTTCTTGACCGCCTCGGTCGCGCCGAAATTCTTGGTAAGATTGACGAGCCTGATCTCGCCCGATCCACTGGCATGGGCCGTCTTGTGGGTAGTTTCGATAGTGTCGTTCATATTCATGACCCAGCCCGTTTGCGTTGAATAAAGTAGATCGACCCCAGCGCCACGGCGATCACCACAAAGGAGATGCCTGTCGTCATGGCGCCAAGTGCATAGAGCGCCGGCGAGGTGACGTTGGTCGTCATGGTCCAGATTTCCAGCGGCAGCGTGTTCATCGTTCCTATGGTCAGCCAACTGCGCGGGAACTCATCGTAAGACAGGGTAAAGCCGAACAGCGCGACGGCGATCATGCCGGGGAATACGATGGGAATGACCACTTCCTTGACGACCTGCCATCGGCTGGCGCCCAGATCGAAAGCGGCTTCTTCAAAAGAGGGGTCCAATCGCCCGAGAATCGCGAACATGATCAACAGGCCGAACGGCAGCGTCCAAGTAAGGTGCGCCCCAAGGCCGGTTGTAAGCCAGTTCGCCGAAACCCCAAGAAAACGTGCGGTGACCAGAATGCCGATCGAGAGCACGAGGCCCGGGATGATCAGGCTTGCGATCGAGGTGTAAAACAGGATCGAAGACCCGCGGAACCTGCGGCGAAAGCCAAATCCGGCGGTGACCGAGATCAGGATCGTCAGCAACATCACCAGAATTGCCAGCGGAAAGGACCGCCAGAAGGCGCCGGGGACGTCACCCACCCTTGTCGGGTTGAACACCTCGTCGAACCACATCAAAGACGGGTTCTGCAACGGAAAGCTTAGCGAACCCGATGGGCCCTGAAACGCCAGAACAAGCACCGACAGCATTGGCCCATAAAGAAACAGGACAAAGACGGTGAACAGGAGTGCGAGGACGTAGAAAGTCCAGGGCCTGCGATCGGTTATCATTTGTTCACCTCACCAGTTCTTTACGCACATCGACTAGCCTGAAAATGGCGGTGGCGATCAGCAACACCACTATTAGCAGGATCACGGCATTGGCGGCAGCGCGTGGATAGTTCAAGAATTGCAGGTCATTGAACATGCCCGATGTTACAGAGGCTGATAGTCCGCCACTCATGACGCTGACCACGGCAAAGTCGCCCATGACCAGCGTGATCACGAACAGCGCACCCAGCGCGATGCCGGTTTTGCTGAGCGGCAGCACCACGTTCCAGATCACACCCCATCTGGTGGCACCGGCGTCGATTGCCGCCTCCATCAATGCCCTATCGATCCGCGCCATGGAGTTGAAGATCGGCACCATCATGAACAGAGTAAAAAGGTTGACATAGGCCACGACGACCGAAAAATCAGAATAAAGCAGCCAATCGATAGGTTTGGCAGCGATGCCAGTCGCCTGCAAAGCCTCGTTCACCAAACCCTCGCGCCCCAGGATTGGCCGCCAGGAAATCATGCGGATGATGTTCGATGTCCAGAACGGGATCGTGCACAGCAGGAACAATCCAATCGCAATCGTCAGGTTGCGCACATGAAAGACCAGGAAGTACGATAGCCAGAACCCCAGAACCAGCGTGATCGCTAGAACGATCAGGGTGAACTTGAGCGTTGAGCGATAGAGCGTCCAGGTTGTCGGATTACTCAGGATATCGGTGTAGTTCTTAAGCGTAAAATCAGGCACGATTCCGACGAGCATCTGATATCGAAGGAAACTGACAATGACCACGAGCGTGACGGGAATGACAAAGAAGAACAGCAGGACCAGCACCAGAGGTGACACCTGCAACTGGGTTGTGAATGATCTAGGTTCGCTCATCGGTTTTCCGGAATCTCAATGTCATTCGGGTGGGGACGGCGCAACATGCACCGCCCCCGGTTTTTCTGCGACACCAAGTCAGGCGGCGTTGAACTCGTTCCACTTGGCATAGAGGAACTCTGCTTCGTCCATGAGGTTGTTCCAGACCGCAACCTTGGCGAACCGTTCCTCATACGAGCCGCCATCGCGCACGGCGCCCGCAGGGTTGGTTTCTTCGCCGGTCGGGCTGGTGATCGGCGCCGTGGCCGCCTTGCCCTCGTAGAAGAAGCCACGTTCATTTTCAGTGAGGTTCGCCATGGCGCTTTCCGGGTTGGAACTGTAGTAGCCCTGCTTGGCGATAAAGCCGCCAACCTTGCCCTCGTTATACCAGTTGACATATTCGATGGCCGCATCGCGCTTGATGCCGTCGAGGTGGCTCATCAGGCCAAGGCCGTTACCCCAGCCGCGATAACCTTCCTTAAGGGGCTGATAGACACAAGGCGTGCCCTGCACCTGCACCGCAGTCACAGCCGGCGACCACATCGACTGGATCACGACCTCACCCGATGCCATCAGGTTCACTGATTCATCAAACGTGTTCCAGAGCGCGCGCCAATGGCCGGCCCTTTTCAGCTCGATCAGCTTGGCGATTGTAGCTGACAGCTCATCCTGAGTCGGGTTACCCTTGTCGCCATAGGTCAGTTGCCCAGCCGCCTCAAACGCCATCATCGCGTCCATGATGCCATTGGTCGGCACGTTCTGGATCGCCGCCCTGCCCTTGAAGTCGGGAGAGATCAGATCGGCCCAGGTCGTGATTTCACGGCCCACAAGGTCCGGGCGAATGCCCAGCGTGTCCGCATTGTAAACACCCGGAACGAAGTTGACGAAGTCAGTCATGCCCTCGGTAAACCCATTGGTTTCCTTGTCCGGCCGATAAACGAACTCGATCGGGCTGTCACCCTCTCGCGACATTTCCTTGCCGTTGAACGTGCCCTGTGTGTAAAGGGTAGTCAGCTTGTCCCAGTTCTTTATCTCGCTAATGGCAACGCCCTGCAGCGCGCCTTGCGGCACAGCGATCTTTGACTGCCAGATCTCAATATCCGCCACGTCGATGGATGTGGGGTCATTTACCATTCGGTTTAGAAGGCCGGGGTGATCCACCACCGACATCGACACCTCGAAACCCAAATCTTCCGTGGCCATCTTGCCGATATCAGCGAGCGTCGAGTAGGACATGCCGGTATGGTTGAGCTTCACATCCCTGATGTTCTGCGCCCAGACCATCGGAAAGCCCGTCACGAGGGTAGAGCCCGCAACAGCAGCGGTCCCCGTCAGAACCGAACGCCGCGACACTTTCATCGACGGACGTTTGCCCTTTTTATGTTCTTTAGAATTAGTCATCTTCACCTCCCAGTTGATGCGCACAAGGCAGTGTGCACTGTAGCGACAGAATTCGACAAGAGAATTATCCTTGTGGAAATCCCGATGTCATAACGACCATGCAAACAGCGTCAGTGCGCATTTCAATCACGCTTCTCTCCGTATTGTATGAGCCCGGCCCATGGCCGCTCAGGTTCGCGTTCGTTCGCTGTGTTTTTCTTTTTCCTGATACGGATCTAGCCCGCACTCAACTGACCCCTCAGTTTTACCGTGGCCGCCGGATCGACTGCCCAGCCATATCCGTCATCGACTTCTGTCAGAACGACGCCATAATCGTTGCGCGCGTCCTCCAGCGCGATGATTTCGTCCAGAACGTCATCCAGAACCTTCGCCGGATCGCGCTCGAGGGGATCGCCATAACCACCGCCGGACGGCGAATAATAGGTAATGACATCACCCGGTTCGGTTCGCAGCCCGGAAAACTTGGAATATTGATCTTCGCTCTTGCCGGTGTGGATATTACTAAGCGTAACACGCCCCCCTGCCCCCGGTTTGCCGCCAAAGATACCCCACGGCGCATCGTCGTGCCGGTCGCATTCATGCGTCATGAATCCCGATCCGAGATAGCGTTGTGACTTGATCACGCCCGCGCCGCCGCGAAACTTTCCGGCGCCAGGACGGGCATCTTCGCGGATCTCGTAACGGTCGCAGATCAGCGGCAGATGCATCCCCAAATCCTCTAACGGGTTGTTGCGGGTATTGCGCATCAGTTCTTCGATGGTATCGGGACCATCAGACAGCGGCCGCCCGCCCGTTGCCGCCTCGTTGACCTCAAGAAAGACCCAATAGTCGCCATCTTCCTTGACGCCGGAATAGGCGGCAAATGATAGCACCGCGGCATTGCCCGCTGTCGCCTTGTCCGGGATCACCGGCGCCAGCGCCTTGATGATCAGATCGACAACCCGCTGTATCTGCGAAAACCGGGCCTCGGCGGCGGCAGGCGCGATAGGATTGAACATGCTCCCCAAAGGGGCCGTAACCTTGATCGGACGGAACGATCCTTCGTTTTGCGGGATGTATTCCTGATGGGTGTAGGTATCGAGCAACAGCGCCCGGAAAGCGAAAAAGCACGCGACGTTTGTCGAACCTTCGAACGGGACGTTGAACGCGGTCGGAACCTGAGCGGAAGAGCCGGTGAGATCCACCTCGACATCGTCACCCGTCACTCTGACAGTGACCTTGATCGGCAGGTGAACCCCGCGGTTGCGGCCATCATCGTCCATGAATCCTTCGGCAGTATATTCCCCGTCCGGAATGGCCGCGATCTCGCGCCGCATCATGTTTTCGGTGTAATCCATCAACTGTTTGGTGGCCTGAACCACGATGTCGTGGCCATAGGTCTCAAACAGTTGCTGAAACCGCTCTACCCCCAGTTCGGCCGAGGCGATCTGCGCCTCAAGATCGCCCATCACGAGGCTTGGCACACGCGTGTTGTCGCGGATGTATTTCCACAGCGCCTCGTTGCGCTTACCCTCGTCATAAAGCTTGAGACCGTTCATCAACATGCCTTCGGCATACATGTCCGGAATATCAATCACGAGGCCCGGCGTCGCCGCGCCGATATCGACATGGTGCGCCGTATTCGCGGAAAACCCGACAAGTTTCCCCTTGTGAAAAACCGGCATCACGATGCCGATATCGGGCGAATGGCTGGCCCCGAAGTACGGATGGTTGTGAATGACACAATCGCCCGGCTTCCACGAATCCAGCGGAACGGATTTTTCAATACCGCGCAAATAACCCGGCAAGGAACCGATGTGCATCGGCGTCGAATCCGACTCGCAAAGCGTGTTGAAATCCCGGTCGAACAATCCCGCGCCCAGATCCTGACTTTCGCGGATGATCGATGAATAGCTCATGCGGTATAGAACATTGCCCATCTGTTCGGCGATGGAATGCAGCGCGCCACCGATGACCTGTAGCGTGATTGGATCAATTTCCTTGGTCATATCATCCTCCTCAGGTCGCGCTTATCAACAGATCGCCAAACGCCTCGACCTTGGCGTCATACCCCGGCGGAACAACCGTGGTAGAATTGTGCTGAATGATTATTGCAGGTCCGGTGACCGTATCACCGGCAAGCAGTTCCGAACGCCTGTAGCGCGGCGTATCAACCTCAGCACCACTGTCGAACACCGTCTTGCGAATGTACATCAACGCATTTTCCGGATTAGTCGCGCCGCCCTTTTTCAACTTGGGGATCTGGAGCGATTCAACCGCCGCTGTCGCAATAACCCGAAGAGTGATCACCTCGCACAACTGATCCCGGAAGGCATGGCCGTAAACCTTGTGGTGCGCATCATAGAAACTGTCGATGATCACCGATGTATTGCTTGCATTGACGGGCCCGTCAGGAACTTTCGCCCGCAACTCAAAACCCTGACCGGCATAACGGCATTCCGCGATACGCTCGTACCGTCGTGCATCTGCGGAAATACCGTCTGCATCGAACTGCTTGTCGGCTTTGGACACCAGTTCGTCGAGCGCCGTATTGAAATTGGCGAACTGATACTCGGTGGCAGTGTTGATGACGACCAGCGTCGACGCCGTGTATTCGTATTTCAGGTCTGTCACCAACAGGCCGGTGGCTGCCGTAATCCCCGGCTGGAGCGGCGAAATCACGTTCTTTGCCGCTATCGCCTCCGCCAGCGAAACCGCATGAAGCGGCCCTGCCCCGCCGAATCCCATCAGGCTGAAATTACGTGGATCGACACCCTTGGCAACAGAGTTGGCATTGATCGCCAGCGCCATGTTGTTATTGATAATCTTGAGAATACCAAGAGCCGCCTCTTTGACCGACAGGCCAAGAGGATCTGCAAGATTTGTCTTGATGGCCTTTTCGGAAAGCGAAGCATCGATTTCAATGTCACCCCCAAGGAACTGTCCGGCATCGAGCCGGCCTAGAACCACCTGCGCATCAGTGACGGTCGGCTCGGTGCCGCCCTTGCCATAGCAGGCCGGTCCCGGCTCTGCCCCGGCAGAGCGCGGCCCGACCCGAAAGGCGCCGCCTGAATCGAGATAGGCAATGGATCCGCCTCCGGCGCCAATTGCATCGATATCCACCATCGGCACCAGCACAGGCAACAGATCGACCGTGGTGTCGCGCGGGTTCTTGACCTGCAATTTGCCATCCTGAATCACGCTGATATCGGCTGAGGTTCCGCCAATATCGATGGTGATGATATTGTTGATGCCGCAGTTTTCTCCGGTCCATGCGCCACCGATGACACCCCCAGCCGGACCCGACAGAAGCAGACCGATCGGCAGTCTGCTCGACTGCTCAAGTGTGGCAATTCCGCCGTTCGACTGCATCACGCGAATGTTAGCGTTCGCCCCTGAGGCCTGCAACTGGGTCGCCAGACGATCCATATACCGTGACGTTTTCGGGCCGAGATAGGCGTTCATCGCGGTGCTGGAAAACCGCTCGTACTCCCTCAGCGTATTCACGACCTCGGAGGAACAGTTGACAAAAGCATCGGGCAGAATCGACTGGACGATCTCTTTGGCCCGCAATTCATGTTCGTTGTTCAGGAATGAGAACAGAAAGCAGATGATGACCGAATCCATACCGCGCTTGGCGAACAGTTCGGCGGCACGTTTGACCTCGTCCTCGTTGAGCGGGACCTCAATTGCACCCGTCGGCGGCATGATCCGCTCAGAAACACAGAGGCGGTCGCGCCGCTTGATCAGCGGTTTGGACTGCCATGGCACATCATACTGAAGCGAAAAGTTATGCGGCCGCTTGTGGCGCGCTATATGGAGAATATCGCGAAAACCGCGGGTGGTAATCATGCCAACGCGCGCACCGGCGCGCTCGATCACCATATTGGTTGCAACGGTCGTGCCGTGGTAAAGAATGTCGATATCGCCAACGCTGACGCCTGCCATCTCGCAGACCTGCTTGACCCCTTTGACCACGCCTTCGGATTGATTCTCTGGCGTACTGGAAACTTTGGTGACGACAATCTCACGACTTCCGCCGTCCTTCACCCACTCCAGGATCACGTCCGTAAACGTTCCCCCGACATCGACTCCCACTCGGATCATTCTCTGCTCCCTCACATCCCCAAAAGGTCTGCACCGCAACGTCCGAAAAACACTGGGTTTTCGCAACATCGCTTTTAGTCTGGCCCTTTGACTGACCTGTTGACCAAGAACCGGCTTTTTCACCCGCTCTTGTCACAAATTCACTGATAACAAAAACATTAGACAGGCAGGGGGACGCTGTGAAATACTAATATTCAAATAATTGATACGGATATAGCATTAATATGCAGTTCGACCTCAAACATCTCATCACCTTTGTCGCGGTCGCCGAAGATCTGAACTTTCACCGCGCTGCCGAACGTCTGGGAACAGCCCAGCCTGCCGTCAGCCGGCTGGTGCAGGAACTTGAAACAAGGCTCGGCGTCAAACTGATGGAGCGAACGACGCGCAGCGTCCGGCTGACCGAGGCCGGTCGCTATCTGCTCGATGAATCTCGCGAGATACTCAACCGTCTGGACGTTGCCGAACGCACGGCGCGGATGCTCGATACCGGGACCAAAGGCATCCTGCGCGTCGGCTACACCACCATCACGGGTCACTCTCTGGTGCCCGACATCAGCCTCGCATTTCGCAACGAGAACCCAGAGATAAAGCTGGACCTCGGCTATTACAGTTCCTTGGCGCAGCGGGATCTGCTTATCCGGGACGAGATCGACATCGGCTTCCTGCTGGGGTCGTTCAAGAGTTCGGAAATCGAGACCCGCCTCATCGCCACCCACCCGGTCGTCGCCTTGCTGCCGCCGGATCATCCGCTCTGCGAAAAAGAGGAGCTTACTGTGGCGGATCTGGTCAAGGTGCCGCTGATCATCGGTACAGATGCCGAATGGCCGACCTTCAGGCGCATCGTGGTCGACATGTTCCAGAAAGAGGGGCACATCCTCCAGATCGCGCAGGAAGCAACCAGTATGCTCGGCATTCTGGGTCTGGTCACGGCGGGCATGGGCGTTACCCTCTTCTGTGGCCGTCCGCGTTTTTGCGGCAAGGAAACCGTTGTTTCACGCCCAATCAGAACCAAATCGCCGGTGATCGTGGAAACCCATGTCGCCTGGAAACGGTCGAAGACCAACAAGATCATGCATCGCTTCGTCGCCACCAGCCAAGCGGTCGGAGATCGCCGGCTCTGGAACTAAGGCGTTTCAACGCCGCATCGCCCCGGCCTAGACCATCGCGTCGCCCCCGTTCATGTTGATGCTGGCGCCCACGAAAAACGCCCCTTCATCCGAAGCAAGAAGCAGTGCCGCCGGTGCCACCTCGCCGACCTCGCCGAAACGGACGATTGGCATTTCATTCATCTTCCGCTCCAGCCACTCCTTTGTAAGCGCCGTCCCCGCCTTTCAATTACCCACAAGTTTTGTTTTTTCGGATGTCGGGCCATTTCGAAGCCTTCGGCGAGGGCTTTGAGGCGTTCGAAGCCGCGCCAAATGACCTTAGGCTCAAGTTTGAAGTGCGACACCGACAGCCCAGAGGGCATAGGATGTTGCCATGGAAAGACACTACAAGCACCTGGACGCCGAGGAACGTGGCGTGATCCTTGCGGAACATCGACGGGGATCGAGTTTGCGTCAGATTGGCCGCCTTCTTGGGAGGCATCATGCCACCATCGGGCTTGAACTGGTGCGGGGTGCCGCGCCTGGCGGTTATGATCCACAGGTCGCGCGGCAGGCGCGTGATGCGGCGCGGCGGCGGTCAGGTCGGCGGCGGAAGCTGGTGACCGAGGCCCCTTTTTACGACTGGGTGCGCAACCGTCTGATCCATTGGTGCTGGTCGCCAGAGCAGATCGCGGCCAGACTTCGACGCATGCATCCCGACGATCCCAGTCAGTGCGTCAGCCACGAGACGATCTATGCCGCGATCTACGCGCAGCCTCGGGGTGAGTTGAAGGCGCTGATGATCGAGGCGCTGCGTCAGGCCAAACCAAAGCGCGGAGCCCGGCGCACCACGCTTGCCGGGTCTGCTATGGTCCCGGAAACATTGCGTATTATCCATCGCCCCGAAGACGTTGAGGCGCGCCTCGTTCCCGGCCACTGGGAAGGAGACCTGATCAAGGGCGCCTTCAACCGGTCGGCGGTGGGCACGGTGGTCGAGCGCAAGACGCGCTTCGTCATTCTCAGCAAGATGAACGGCTGCACCGCCAGCGCCGCGCTCGAAGGTTTCACGCGACAGATGAAACGGTTGCCCGTGGCACTGCGCCGGTCAATGACCTATGATCGGGGTTCGGAGATGGCCTGCCACCCCGAACTGGCGCGACGCCTGAAGATCGATATCTGGTTTTGCGATCCACATGCGCCGTGGCAGCGCGGCTCGAACGAAAACACCAACGGACTACTCCGCCAGTTCTTCCCAAAAGGAACTGATCTGAGCGATCTCAGTCAGACCACCCTGAACGACGTCGCACGCATCATGAACGACCGTCCCCGCAAGACCTTGGGATGGAATACCCCCGCCGAAGCCATGGCCGAGGAACTCGCGGCCATCAAATCAACCGTCGCACTTCAAACTTGAATCCAAGGGCTGTGGCGCGTTGATGGTCGTGGGGCATGTGGGTGGGGTCGAAGACGGTAAGTGCGGCATCAACGTGGGTTAGGGCGGTGGTGAGCGAGGCTTTGGCGGTATTGGGTTCCAGTTCAGACTTGGACAGAAACACAATTGCTAGGTTTCCATTTGTATTGGCCCAATCCACCGGATGCTCGCCTTGTGTAAAAACAGTCAGCGCAGCTTCAAAGGCGCTAACAGCTTGGCCCAGCAGCGCAACCCCTGCGGCCCCACCGCTACGGCTGCCTTGATCGTCGAGCGCGTTGCCAAGGTTGTTTTGTGTTATCGCCCAATCGACTGGATGCTCGGCCTGTGTGTAAACGCTCAGCGCGTCGCGAAAGGTGGTGACGGCTTGGCCCAGCAGCGCAACCCCTGCGGCCCCACCGCTGCGGCTGCCTTGATTGCTGAGCGCGACGCCAAGGTTGTTTTGCGTCGCGGCCCAAGGGATAGGTTGTTCAGTCTTTGGCGCCAAGAGAAGGGCTGATCGCCAAAGGGCGATGGCGTTGGCTAGGCCGTTCCCACCAAAGCGCAGGCCGCGTGCGTATAATTCACTGGCGCGGTCGTGCAACAATGCCCAAGCCTCGTCTTGCGCAAAGGGGGCGAGCATTTCGGCGGATTGCACGAATAGCGCTGCGGCGCGGTCGGTATCGCCCGCAAGCAGCCGCG
>Ga0209491_10002397_pt1 | contig 33542 bp, 27 predicted proteins | sample BON02_FD_187213 | JGI IMG/M metagenome (GOLD analysis project Ga0209491, IMG submission 187213) | Freshwater microbial communities from Lake Bonney liftoff mats and glacier meltwater in Antarctica - BON-02 (SPAdes) (version 2) | ecosystem: Environmental > Aquatic > Freshwater > Ice > Glacier... | reverse complement strand
CTCAAAATTTCTCGATACTCACCAAGATAGCATTAAACCTTCTTAAAAATGAAAAAACCAACAAGCTAGGTGTAAAAAGCAAGAGACTAAAGGCTGGATGGGATAACCACTACCTTATCAAAGCTCTGAATCTCTTGAAAGTTTAATGCGTTTGCCCTGTGGATATTCCCACTCCAGAAGCTATCATAGAATTTCGTTATTTGGGGTACCAGAATCATTACGAGTCGGTAAGCAGTCAATTTCAGGACAAGTCCATACGGATTACCATGCGAGAACGCACGGCGCTTTTAAAAGAAGCAGTGGTTGATGGCAATAGCAATCCCGCCATTCCCATCATCAAGCAAGTTATTGAACACCGCGATGAGTGGGATATTGGCTCGCATGACTATCAATGCCAGGTCTATATCAAAGGAATGCAAAGAGCGGTAGATGTCCCAAAACGCTTTATGGGCATTGCCATTGAACGCGAAGAATTAGGCCTCGACAGCAATGGAAATGGTATTCTCTACTTATTTGAATCCGTTAATTCATTGCGTTATACCGCTCCAAAAACCTACCAAGAACAAATCAAATCGAGTAAGGTGAGTGGGAAAAACAATGCCTTTACCTATATCCGCGCCTCTGATATGGTGCTTGATTTCAATAAAAGCCTAGTACCCTTCTACGATATGGAACGCGGCTTAGTTTCTCCTATTGGGGGCAACGGACTCTTTTATTATTCTTACCACCTCGAAGGCAGCTATTATGAAGGGAACCAAAAATTCTACCGCATCCACTTTGAGCCCAAACGGAAAAACGACCCTGCCGGAACCGGTATATTAATCATTGCCGATAGTCTGTGGTATACCCAAAGCATCCACTGCACAGTTTTCCGACATAATCAACTCAGCATTCTCGATAGCCTCGAAATAGACCTAGAGTTCCAAGCACAAAACGGACGTTACCTGCCTGCTAGCACAAGAATGGCATTTGGCCTGAATGTATATTCTATTGGAGTGAGTGGTTATTTCATGACCCAATATCTTTCCTATCAGCTACCTAATGCAGCGCTTCCCAAAAAGCGCCCGAAGTTGGAAGTTCTTTATGTAGAACCCGAAGCAGCCAAGCGCGATTCTGTGTATTGGACAGAAATTAGACCTGTTCCTCTCACGGTTGCCGAACAAGAAGATTATATCAAAAAAGAGAGCGTAAGGATTCTCAATGAAAGCATGAAGGATACCGTGTTCCGAGGAGGTTTTGGTTGGCATTCACTTTGGTCGAGCACAAATTTCACGAAGGCCGATCGCTCTCACAGGTATGTGCTTCGAGGAATGCTTCAATCACTGCAATATACCACCGTAGAAGGCTTGGTATTCGAGCCCCGACTCCTACGTTTGGAAAACTATAAAGGAAGCTCCGATATCAAATACCTGACGGAATATAAGCTCCGGTATGGTTTCTCCAATACCCGACTCGGTGCAAGCATGCATTCAGAATTGCATTTAAGGAAAAAGATTCCGCTGATAATTAGCTCCGATTTCGCATTTATAAACACGCCATTTGATGGCGGCAAGGGAATGGACCCAACGATGAATAGCCTTTATACCCTCTTTTTGGGTCAGAATTACCTAAAATTCTATCAACGTATGGCTTTATCATTGGGACTGAGCACAAAAGTAGCCAATGGATTAAGCCTTCAAGCCGGTTTTTCACTCGAAGGCCGCGACCCCTTAAAAAACACCAGCGATTTTAGCTTCAACCAAGGAGCGACCCATTTTACGGAGAATAAAATCATCAATAATGAACAGCCCCAATTCCAATCGCATACCCTCAGTTTAACTACGTTTGGCTTTAATTATACTCCCTTTAACCGCTATATCACTAGTCCTAAAGGAAAAATAGATCTCGGATCAAGTTGGCCAACGATACGCGGAAAATATACCTTGGGAATATCAAGTGATGATATCTCCCCTTCTAAATTTCAAAAGATTGAATTTCAAGTAGACTGGAAAACTCACCTTGGCATACTTGGTAATACGCGAATCAGCGCAGCCTTTGGAGCCTTCTTGAATAATAGCCAAGTGTATGCCCCCGACTATTTTCATATCGGACAAAATCCAAGTTTTTTTCAAGGCATTAATAATCGAATGCTTCGCCTACAAAGCGTGACGCCTTATGCTTATAGTACCCAAAAAGGCTATGTGCAGGTTCATGTACAACATAATTTCGACGGCTTTCTATTCAATAAAATACCCGGTTTAAGAAAGCTTCGTGCGCGTGAGTTTATTGGCGTGCAAGCCCTGGCAGTACCCGGACAAAAGCCCTATTACGAATTCTCCTTTGGCCTCGAACAATTGGCCCTTTCTAAAAAAGATATAGGACTCTTAAGAATCGAATTTATTGTGGGTACCAATGGAGGAAAAGCCCGGCCAGCATTCCGTATTGGGCGGGCTTTTTGAGACAGTGGTCCTGATTGGGGGTATTCCAAATACGGCTACCTTCGCTAGGACGAGCAAGCAGTCACGACAGGTTTTCAAATTGAAGTAAAATACTTAAATTTGATTCCTCTTCCTCGAGATACGAATCAGGAAGCTATTGGAATCCAAACCACGGCTTAGAGTCAAATTTTACACCGGGCTTGCACTGGGAAAGTTCGACCGAGATCTTTGTGTTTTGAAGTAGAACCTGAAATCATTTACACTTGAACAAAATGAAAGCAAATAAAATTGCATTTGGACTAATTCTAGTATTTTGTATAGCCAATCTTTCCTCTTGTGCACCAAACGGGTATTTACCCCGTGAAGCTGGCTTTTTCTCAGGTCTTTGGCATGGGTTTATCATCCTATTTTCTCTGATTGGAAAGCTATTTGGTGCTGATATTGGCATATATGCAGAGCACAATACAGGCTTCTTCTATTGGTTAGGTTTTATTATTGGAATAGGTGGCTTTGGTGGTGGCGGTGGATCGGCTGCAAGAAGAAGACGGTCTTCATGACAATGAATCTTTTGGTTATTTACAAAAAAGCCATAGAAAGAGCCTACACTCCGCTATGGCTTAGATACACTATTATGAAGTGATCTATTTTAGTCTATATACTTTATCGCAACTCCTGATGCAATAGGATACCAAGCCTGAAAGTCATATTTAATGGCAATAATTGCGTCTGCCTCTAATTCTATTGCTTTCTTTTTTAACCCGTCAAGTAGTTTTTGAGGAGTATGAAAAATAGCACCGTCAGTTTGTATATAGCAAATTTCTATATAGTCTCTTTCAGGAAGTTTTGTTGTAAAGAGTTCGATTTTTTCACTTTCAGTTGTGGTTAAAGTGGCAATCCTTGTACTTGTGCAGCTACTTGCAAAAAACAGGATACTGAATAGTCCTAAAAGGAATTTTCCAATTGGTTTACGCTTCATATGTTTAAATTCTAGGGTGAACGATTAAGCGAAAATAACGATTAAGTGAGAATTTTATTATTAGCAATCAGAAGTGAGAATAAATTTTCCAATTTCCAGCTGTTTGTCCGTATATCAAGACAATCGCATAGGTGGACCGTACCGAAGGGTGGATTTATGCATTGCTCAAGCACCGTGCTATAGTGCGTTAAGTTTTTCAGATCTACCAATACCGGCATAGTTTGTTAACTCGTAAAAAATGACGTTTAGTCAGTGCTATCAACTATTTTTAGTTTGTATATAGCATAATGTTGGTCAGCATATACGGTCTGGTATTGGGTAAATTGGCTGCCATTGCGAAACAAGTCTACAATTAAGTATTTGGCTCCCAAATTGGTTAATGAGTTCATATGATGAGAACTCATAAGATCAGTAGTATCAATTGACCAACCTTTCCTATGTGAGAAATAGATGTCTTGTGGTGAAGGCCCGCCATTAATGACAACCAAATCTTCAACAGGAATTACTTTCTCCGTGATATTTTCGAGTTCAAGTTTGTACAGCTGGTTTTCTTTGATAAAAAAATCGTGTTGCTGATTTGCTATTCCTTCTAGTGTGATTAATCCGAGTAATATGTACTGAAATTTTGAAGGTATTTGTGTTATTCCATATCCGGCCATTAATGCCATAATTGGCGCGAATGGAATTATATAGTAATTATGTAAGGGGAAAACAGCTCCGGTTTTTATTATAAAAACAAAAAAAACAGCTGTTATGATGGCAATACCTGATATCAAAAACTTTTGCTTGCTTTTGATAAGTACAACTACCCCAATTACAAAACAAATGAAAGCAATATAGGAGTGTAGCGCACTGAAATAAAACTTTTCAAGGAGTTGAGGAATTAAAGGCATGATTTCTTGAATCCCTTCAGCTATTCCTTTGGGAAAATAGAGCAGAAATCCATACGTATCCACTAAGTAAGGAACCCAATAGAAATACCATAAACAAACGATTAAAAACCCTAAAGCACCTGCTGAATACAAGGCTACCTTTCTACGAATGTTTATTTCTTTGATAAAAATTACAATTGACAATACGCTAAAAAGGCTTAAAGCGGGTATTTTGCACAGCATACCTAGTGTGCTAAAAACAAAGAATAAAAACAAGCTAGACTTTAAACCATTTTTTAAATAACTATAGGCATAATACAGTCCGATAATAAGAAGTGAAACACTAAAGGTGTCCGGCATTATTTTGCGAGAAAACGCAAACCATATTGATACAGTTAAAATTATGGTAGAATTAAAGGCCGTCTTCTCGTTAAATAAATTCTTTATTAACTTAAAGAAATAGTACAGTCCTGCGCTGGAGACGACTAAATTAATTAGCCTTCCATACCAGTGAGAATAACCAAATACGTACGTGAATAGATATATGATATAGTTAAATAGCGGGAACTCAGAACCAATTATTCCTGATTTTTCTCCTGCCATATCAACGGTAGGGTACAGTATGTTCGCGCCATTTTCAAGAAAATTTCTGGCAATCATGTTCGTTAGGGACTGCCTCCAATTATGACCCACTTCTAGCGGGGCATTTGTAATTCCAATCAATCTTAAAACGAAAAAAATAATTATCCAGAATCTGATATCAGTAAGGATGTTTCTTATTTGAATCTTATTCATTTTGAAATTGTAGATAACGTTTTGTTGCAAGTCGAAGAGCGGGAAACTTAGTTCGAAATTTTCATAAAACTACAATTTTGAAATGACACCTGATTTTCTTAAAACAAATCGTATCAATTGTTGCGCTATTGGCGCTGCTTTCAAGTTGGGAAATTTGAGCTTTCTGCGCGCCTACTAGTTTGCCAAGCTCTTCTTGTGTCAAGTGGCGTTCTTGTCTGACAGATTTAATCATTTTTCCCAATACGTCCATACGAAGTTCGTATTCGTCACGGTCAATTGGCAAAAAAGCGTGGAGTCATGTTACAGTTTTTAGTTTTAGGCTTGATTTTGGTGGTAACTAGCTATAGTAGTTTAATCTAAAATATTTCTTGCATAAGAATTATGCTAAGAGTGTTTTTTAAAATTAAAATAGAGTATGAATCTAGTTAAAGAAAACAACACGGTTAAAGTAAATTACACTGGTAAGTTAGCTGACGGACAAGTTTTTGACAGCTCCGAAGGAAAAGAACCCTTAGAAATTACTTTAGGACAAGGACAGTTAATCCCTGGTTTTGAGAAAGGGTTAATTGACATGAAGTTAAATGAAAAAAAGACCATCACAATCGCTCACGAGGAAGCGTATGGAGCAATCAATGAAGATTTAAAACAAGAAGTGAATAAAACGCAACTTCCCCAAGATATTAAACCTGAAGTTGGTATGGGGCTCGTTTCTAAATCTCCTGATGGACGAGAAATAAATTTGCGTGTGGTTAAAGTTAGCGAGGATAGTATTGTCGTAGACGGAAATCATCCCTTAGCCGGAAAAGATCTAATTTTTGATCTTGAAGTGGTGGAAATCAAAGATACAGCGAGTACAAATTAAAATAAGTAGCTTATTATTGAATTACCTGATAGCCTTTGTTTAACAAAGGCTATCAGTGTTTATGGGTGGGAAACAATGGAAAGTCATGATATAAAAAAGCCCTTTTACTTTAGCGATTTCATATCAATAACAAATCTATATTTAACATCACTGTTTATAATACGCTCATAAGCCGTGTTTATATCTTGTATAGCAATCAGCTCAATATCACTGGTAATACCATGTTCGCCACAAAAATCCAGCATTTCTTGTGTTTCTTTTATTCCGCCAATTAAGGAACCCGCAATGCGCTTACGTCCCATTATTATGCCACCTCCATGGAAGGGTTTTAACGGTTCTACGGCACCAACCAACACCATAGTGGCATCAATCTTCAAGAGGGCTAAGTAAGGATCCATTTCATGACCGACGGGAATCGTGTTCAGGATAAAGTCAAAACTTCCTCGGTGTTTTTTCATGGCGTCTTCCTCTTTAGAAACGAGTACTTCATGAGCGCCCAAGTCTTTCGCATCTTTTCCCTTTTCTGGCGATGTTGTAATCATCACGACATGCGCTCCCAAAGCATGAGCGAATTTAACACCCATATGGCCGAGGCCTCCTAAACCAATCACCCCTACTTTATCTCCTTTTTTCACCTTCCAGTGAATTAAAGGCGACCAGGTGGTAATTCCTGCACATAATAAAGGTGCGGTTGCCGCTTGGTCTAAATTTTCAGGTACCCGCAACACAAATTGTTTGTCGACTACAACGGAGGTAGAATACCCGCCATAGGTCTGTTTACCCGGAATATGTTTATCGGGACTATTATAAGTAAATGTAACTCCGTTTTCACAAAACTGCTCTAAGTCTTGTTGACACGCAGAACAGGTATGGCATGAATCTACCATACAACCCACTCCTACTAAATCGCCAATATTAAAGTTACTTACGCCCTCTCCTATACCTACTACTCTACCAATAATTTCATGCCCTGGTACTACAGGGTATTTAGAGCCTTTCCAGTCGTTTCTTGCGGTATGGATATCACTGTGGCACACTCCGCAGTGTGTAATATCAATATTGACGTCCTCTTTTCTTAGCTGTCTGCGTTCAATATCTATAGGTTTTAAATCTTCGGTTGAAGCACTTGCTCCGTATGCTTTTATCGTTGTTGTATTCATTTTTTTCGTTATTTTAAATTTTGTTTTTGTGTGTTTAACTTGTCGGATCAATGCCTTACGATGTGGCGTTCGGGTAATCCGTATATCCTTTGGCTCCGGGTGTGTAAAAGGTGTCTTTATCCCAGTTTGCCAAGTCCAGGTTCTTTTCAAAACGTTCGACCAAGTCAGGATTAGAAATATAGGGTTTACCAAAAGCCACTAAATCAGCATCCCCTTCTTCGATGATTTTATTTCCTTTTTCTTGATCAAACTGAGAATTAATCATCAAGGTACCCTTATAGAGCGGCCTGAAATGTTTTGCAATATGTGTCACAGCATATGGAATGGCTGAAACATCCGTAAAAGGTTCCGATAAATGTATATAGGCTAGATTATAGTCATTCAATTTTTTGATGATATACTCAAAGGTTGGAATGGTCTCTTCATCCATAGTCATTCCAAAGATTCCATTCAAGGATGGATTAAAGCGTGCGCCTATTTTTTCTTGCGGAATAACTTCTTTCATGGCATCGAGCACTTCAAAAAAGAAACGTGCTTTATTCTCTTTTGTTCCTCCGTATTGATCGGTTCTTTTATTCGAAGTTCCATTGAAGAACTGATGAAATAAATACCCATTCGACGAATGTATTTCTACCCCATCAAACCCTGCCTTTACCGCATTTGCCGCCGCATATTGAAAGTCTTTGATCGTTGTTTGAATCTCTTCAATGGACATTTCCTTTGGTGTAACGGTCTCTTTAAACCCATCTGGCGTATAGGATTTGGCATTAGGGTTAATGGCGGATGCCGACAGAGGTAATTCTCCATCATGAAAATCTGGGTGAGAGATGCGTCCTACGTGCCATAACTGGATGAATATCTTTCCCCCTTTATCATGTACTCGTTTGGTTACTTTTTTCCAGCCTTCTACTTGGGCATCTGTATGAATGCCCGGTGTATTAATATAGCCTACTGCTTTTTCAGAAACCTGAGAGCCTTCTGTAATAATTAATCCGGCAGAAGCGCGTTGCTCGTAGTATAATCCTTGTAAATCATTGCTTGGTATTTTGCCTTCATTATCCGCACGACTGCGTGTCATAGGCGCCATAACCACTCTGTTTTTAAGGCTGATGTTTTTAGAATATGGAGTCAATAATGCTTGTTTACTCATTTTTAGTTTGAACTATAATTCGCAATAAAGTTACAAGGTATAAAGACCAAAGGGACATTTGAGAGGAGTCAAATATCATGTACACCTATATCAGAAAGTACCGAGTTTAAATTTTAATAGGCTCGAACTGCTTTTTCAATAGAGACCTCACCAGCTATAATTTCAAAAACCTGATTATGCTTTACACTGTCTTCCAAAACTTCAACGAACGTTTTGGCAACGTCTGCTCTCGCGATTTTGCCGGGGCTTTCTAATTTTTCGTGTAGCTGAATTTTGCCTGTGCCTTCGCTATCAGTCAGATGACCTGGCCTTACAATGGTAAAGTTCAAACCACTTTCGCGTAGATAGTTATCGGCATTTTGTTTCCCCTTCAAATAGTCTTCAAGTTCATTGCTTATAGAAGGGTCGTCTGCACCTATTGAACTAAGCATTACAAACTTTGATACTCCAGCAATCTTAGCGGCATCAATTAGCCGCATAGCCCCGTCTTGATCTACTCCGATGATATTTTTACCCTTAGATCCTGCAGCAAAAATCACTTTATCTACTTGGTTTAGGGCATGACTGACATCCTCTTCCAGATCAGTCAGAACAGTGCTTATATGCTCTTTTTCAAAGCGCTCCTTTTGCTCTTGTTTTCTAAGCATAGCAATAGGCTTATAGTTTCCAGATTCTTTTAATAAATCAATAATGATTCTTCCCGTGGTGCCATTCGCACCGGCTATTAATACATTTTGTTTTTCGTTCGTCATAGTATCTATTTTTATGAAAAATTAATGATTGGGTCTAAGCGAATAAACTACCTAAGACATGCTAATAATCACTTTCCCTTTGGCTCTTCCCGTGGCTAAGTACAAATAGGCTTCAATGCCCTCTTCGAAAGCATATACCTTATCAATTACAGGTTTGATTATACCCTCTTTCACCATAATTGAGATGGCATCAAGTTGCTCACCATTGGGCTGCATCCAGGTAAGTTTGTAGTTGGCTGACTTGTCATCAATCAGTTGGGAGATGTTTTCGGGTAATTTATATCCTTCCATCCCCATCATGGCCGCTGTTTCCTCATCGGGAACGCCAGCAATGCTAGTTACCTTGCCACCTGTTTTTATGATCCGGAGTGCTTCCAACGTATAGTCGCCTCCGAGTGTATCAAAAACGATATCTAAGTCTGATACGATGGATTTATACTCTTCTTTTTTGTAGTCGATTACACGGTCGGCGCCAAGTGCTTTCACCCAATCCACATTTTTAGTGCTGGTTGTGGTATAAACATAGGCTCCCTTGGCCTTGGCATATTGAATAGCAAAACTGCCTACACCACCCGATCCAGCATGGATGAGCACTCGATCACCTTCTTTCAGGCCAACACGTTCCAAAGCTTGTATGGCCGTAAGACCGACAAGAGGCAGACTAGCTGCTTCTTCAAACGAGCTGTTTTCCGGTTTTTTTGAAACAACTTTGCTATCGACCGCAACAAACTCTGCAACTGTCCCCATTTGATTTTGAGGCACTCGGGCATATACCGCATCCCCTATTTCAAAATTACCAACTTCAGCACCCTTCGCTACAACGACACCGCTCACATCAAAGCCTATAGTGCTGGGCATATCCAATGGAACCATCTCTTTTAAACCTCCACCAACCATTTTGTAGTCGATGGGGTTGAGCGACGCGGCTTTGGTTTCTATAAGAATATCGCCGGCATTAATTGATGGTTTTGCTGTTTCATTTAGAGACAAACCATCTTTAAGTTCACCGTATTTTACTATTTGTAATGCTTTCATAATTCATTTGATTTTAAAAATTTATTAGAGCAGTTGAGTTTAACTCAGGCTACTTCTATGCTTCATTCTAATCTGTCTCAAGTTAATTGAGCTCCTATATCACGCGTCTTCATTCCGCATTTTCCAGGCCTTCCAAGAGCCGGCTGACCATAAAGCCCAAACAATTAGTACGGGTTGGAAAAACAAGCGAATTAAACGGGCTCGGTCTGAATCCACGCCAAAGGCATCTTTACCGTCCAGATACTGCGCTATATTGCCAGGAAAGACCAAAATGAAAAAGAGAGCCAGCGCCCAACCAAATTCCACGCGTCTATTTTTCCAAAGAGCCATGCCTAGCCCCAGTATCATTTCTACAATACCCGACAAAATCACCACAAGGTCTTTACTCAGCGGTAGCCAGTCAGGTACCTGCGCTTGAAATTCCACCCTATTAAATGTAAGGTGACTAAAACCTGCATAAATCATAAAAAGTGCCAGTAGAATGCGGAATATGTCTTGTGTAGTTGTCGTATTTATTTTCATTATACCCCTCGTATTTATATCGTGAGCGATATAAATATACAAATATTTAGCCAAAAACCAAACTTTATCTGAATCAATCGGGTATTTTGAAGCTCAGGTTCAGTCTAAGGCATAAAAGGAAAAGGACACATTCTTGACTATTACGGACTATACTGGGCCACTCATTCCGGAGCAAACTGGGCCACTTTTGGGGCTGGTATTTTTCGGGTTTTTGGTGTTGTTTCGGGGACTGATGAATATCACCTTGAGAGAGATAGCCGAGAAGCTGAATAAAAGCTATGGAAATATAACATATCACTTTGCAACGACAGAAGTCCTGATAAACGATTTGTTTGAGGACATGAATACCGAGTTAGTTGTCCTTCAAAACAAAATCAATGGTTCAGGCTTTTAAAAGAATTAGTGAACCAAGGCTTTTTGAGAAGTGATTTAGAGGATGATGATCTAAAATACATCCTGTTTTTAAGTGGTAGCGCAAGAACCGTATATTTTCAACTAAATGACAAGAAGTACTATGACCAAGTGGAATATCAAAAGACTGTCAATAAACTATTTAAACCTTATTTAAGTATAAGTGGTTTAAATATATACCAATCTAATTCTAAAATCGTCCAGTAATAAACGTATTCTCTACTGCCCTTTCCGTGAAAACTTTGAAATATCTATCACAGACAAAAGGCATCTATCTTCTTCACCAGTTAATGAACCTTCCATATAAACAGTAGCCAATAACCGTTCATGATAGCCCAGTTTTATCTGGCACGATTCCTTGGCTTTGCTAACATATATCTTGGCCAAAAAATCATCAAACACAGTCAATGACTCCTCCATAATAAATAGTCTGAAGTTATTATCAATCAATGTAAAGCGTCGTTCTCCTAGTATCTCTGCTGCAGTGAAATTGAGTTCCTTGATCCGACTCTCCTTATTAACAACGAAATAGCTTAAAGGAGCAAGATCATAAAGCAAGGTATACTTTTTCAGGGCTTCTTCTGCCGCTTCGTATGCTAGGTGAAGCTCTTCATTCTGCATCTCCAATTCAATTTGATGTACCTGAAGTTCATGTACGAGCTTTCTAATATCTGCTTCCTCCGCAAACCCAGATTTACCGGACTTATTTTTCATTAGTTTTTCTTCAGCTAATTTACGTATCAATGCCGGGTTTTTAAAATCAAAATCTTCGTGTTTCATATCATTCTTTATTTATCATCATCATTATTGCCTTGGTATCTTTCAAGGTATTGGTCACTATTTGAAAGGAGCAGCTTACAAAAACAATTGTATTTCCCGCCACCTGTACTTGCATTTTAAATTTCCCAGCCTTTCCCAGTTTCGCTAGTTTATTGATTTCTTTATCTGTCTTTATCCATTCTTGCTCAGGTACAAACAACTTGACGTAATTTTTCCCGATGACATCTTCCCTATTCTTTCCAAAGAACAAGGCTGCCTTGGGATTGAATTCCTTGATTTCACCTAAGATGGATAAGCTGAAAAAGATATCGGAGGAGGAATCCAGATACATTCGATGCATAAGTGCATTTTCCTCCAAATCTATTTCCAGCTTCTTCATATCAGAAATATTGATAAAAGTGATCACCAGTCCGTCAATCCTATCGTCATAGGTTCGATACGGCATGATGCGTATGGAGAACCAACGACCGTCAGTAGCAGGAATCTGTTTTTGAATAAAGACCAGTGTTTTCAGTACTTCTTGCGCGTCTTTGGGCAAATCAGGATAGATAAGGTCAGAAACCTGATCGGTAAATGGTCTCCCAATATCACTCTTAATCAGTTTAAAAATATCTGTCACCTGATTCGTAAATCTCCTGATATTTAATTCTTTATCTAGGAAAAGGGTGGCGATATCCGTACTGTCAAGCAAGTTTTTCATATCACTATTCACCCGTGAATAGTCCTCCACCTTCGTTAGCAATTCAGCATTCACTGTTTGTAACTCCTCATTGAGGCTCTGCATTTCTTCCTTTGAACTTGTAAGCTCTTCATTGGTTGATTGCAATTCCTCATTGGTGGACTGCAGTTCCTCGTTGGTTGTTTTTAACTCTTCCTGGGAGGTCTGCATTTCCTCCACTGTGTTTTGAATTTCCGAACGTAATTGCCGTAATTCCTCTTCCAACTTGGTTTGTCGTTGACCTTTCTTTCCTGATTTTGTCAGTGGCTTAAGCTTCTGTAATTCAGATACTTCCGTGAAAATTACCATCACAGTATCTTGGAGTAAATTCGGTTGATCGATGTATTGAATGGCAATGTCTACGATTTGGACGTCACCATTCATCCCTACTTTTACATTTCGCAAGGTGACGGTCTCCTTCTCCAATACGACTTTTCGGAAGGCTATAGGGAACTCTTGGCGTATACCGTCCCTCAACATAGCAAAAATGTTCAAGTTGGCCTTACCAACAGCCGGCTCAAGGTATTTACCTGTGCGGCCGCTGGTATAAATAATATCGCCGTTTTCATTCACAAGAACTGCAACAGGAGAAAAATATTGCAGTAATAACTGATCAGCAAGGGTTTGAATATTCGGTATGCTTTTGATAGGCGATTTATCTACCTTTATTACAGGATTCGATCGAGAAAATGAGGTCGGGAAATCAAAGGAATCTTGGGTGAGGGCAATGGTCGACTTTTCAAAAATTTTCAGTTTATTGTCGAGTGTGGTAAATAGATGACCCAGCGTACCAAGCGACTCAGAACTACCCAGAAGCAAAATACCGTCGGGGTTGATGCTATAGTGGAACAGGCCAATCAATTTCTTTTGCAATTCCGTATCGATATAAATCAACAGGTTACGGCATGAAAGGAAATCAATTTTAGTAAAGGGCGGCTGCATGGTCAGGTTATGTTCTGCAAATACGACCATTTCTCGAATCTCTGTGCTGACCCGATAACCTTCTTCTGTTTCGACAAAATAGCGTTTCAAACGTCCTGGAGAAACATGTGCCGTGATATTAAATGGGAAAACACCCATTCTAGCCTTTACAATGGCGTCTTGGTCAAGGTCTGTGGCAAAAATCTGCAAAGAAATGCCTGTCCTCTTTGATTTTCCCATCACTTCCTTGAAGATAATAGCCAGCGAATAGGCCTCTTCTCCTGTGGAACACCCTGGCACCCAGGCCCGCAATAAGGAGTCGGAACTTATGTTTGAAATAAGAGATGGCAGGGTGGTTTTCTTTAAGTGTTCCCAGACAGCAGGGTCACGAAAAAAATCAGTCACCCCAATCATCAGTTCTTTAAAGAGAATCTCGCCTTCTTTTGGGTTTTCTTGCAAAAATTCCGCGTATTCAGCAATCTTATCTATTTTATGAACGGCCATGCGTCTTTCAATGCGTCGATAAATTGTATTCTTTTTATATAGGGAGAAGTCATTGCCCGTATAGGTAAGCAATAAGCTAGTGATTTTCTCAAGTGAGCTTTTATCTTTATGCTCTAAGTCTTGATTCGATTTCGCAATAGAGGTATGCTTAAGAAATTCCAGCAGTTTTTTTGGCAGCTCATTAGCTGGGGCCACAATGTCTACTAGTACCGAATCAATGGCACTGCGCGGCATGCTGTCAAACTTGGCGCTTTCAGGACTTTGCACCATCACAATCCCGTTTTTTTCTTTAAGGTTGAGTAGCCCCGCTGTACCATCGGACCCCATACCAGAGAGTATAACACCTACGCCACGTTCCTGTCGGTATTCAGCCAGAGATTCCAAGAAAAAATCAATAGGAAGACGCATCCCTCGTGTTTCCAAAGGTTCAATAAGGTGAAGCTTGCCTTTTAATATCGACATGCTCGTATTGGGAGGAATGACGTATACACAGTTTGGCTCTACAACAATGCCCTCTGTTGCCTGATATACCTCCATCTTGGATTTCTTCCGAAGTATTTCAGGTAACATGCCTTTTTGCGTGGGATCAAGGTGCTGAATTACCACATAGGCTAAACCACTATTCTCAGGAACATTAGTAAGGAATTGTTCTATTGGATCCAGGCCTCCAGCGGAAGCGCCTATACCTACTATTGGGAATAAATCAGTCCTTGATTCCGTGTCTTTCTCCTTCCCTGCTACTTCCTTTTTGATAGCCTCTTCTTTTGGTTTAATCGTATTTACGTCCATCTGGGTTTAACTATTCCTGGCTTTTTTAAAGCATAGACGTGTTTTTTGGACGTCAAATTACAGAATGTCACAAGTTATGTTAAAGGCAAATAGCTTGGTAATGCCTTTCCTGAATAAAACTTACATAATTCACGGGTTTTTGCCTTCAACTTGATTTTGGATGAATTCAAACGCTACTGGCAGCTCCCCTAATTTTCAAATACTACTGCATCGGTTCTCGCACCTAATCTGCTAAGTGATTTTGAAATATCTTCTACAAAAGACGGCGGTCCGCAAACATAAAAATGCTGGTTGAAATCGCTTATCTTTTCCTTCAGAAAAGCAAAGTCAATCATGCGGTTTTCATATCCGTCCTTTTTTTCATCCGTAAGGGTATTGATGAAATTTTTGCCAAGTATCTCTTTCAATTCCTTTTTGAGAATAATATCTCTTTCCTTTTTGTTTGAAAAAATGAGTTTATTGCCAGCAATCTTCTTTTCAGAATCTAGCTGCCGAAGAATGGCTATAAAGGGTGTAATACCCGCCCCTCCAGCAATAAAAACTCCTTCGCCCTTATAGTCAATGGCACCCCAAACATCATGAATGATAAGTTCATCACCGTGTTCTAATTTACCTAGCTCATTTGTAACTCCGTTATGACTCTCGTAAATTTTCATGGTAAATTCAAGATGCTTATTGTCATTTAAACTTGTAAACGTAAAGGGCCGCTTTTTACTATTAAGTGCTGGAGTGTTTATGGAGACTTCAGTTGCCTGTCCCGGTGTGAATTTATAGCCTTCTGGCTTTTGAATAGTAAATCGTTTAACATCATGTGTTACGGGTTCAACAGAGATCATGACTATCCGTTATTTTACCACTAATCCAGAATTTTACGAACTGAGGACTTGATTCACTTGATAATCAAGTCGATTTTTCATTTTTCCTCGGGATTAGTCGGTTATTTCCTGACCATTGCTCGTAGAAATCAAAGCCTCGTTTCAACCCGGTTGTTCTCCGTTCCTTTTTGATTGTTCAAATGCTTTTCGCATTCAGCGAATACCTTTGAAAAGCAGACTCTAGACATGAGCTAAAAACGAACCCAAAAAGGACAGTTTCCCTCTAGGCGCTTTTCCATCGCTCAAGGCCAACCCGCATCAAAAGAATCCCATCGCTTGGATCCTTTTCCCTGCTTTGCACCCGCTAGGCCAGTACTTCTGAAAAATATCCTAGGCGATCTGCCGCACAAGGCCAACGCTTTCTTTTGATGCTGCACGCGCTTGATGGAAACGAAAGTCGTGATTATGTAAAAGGACAAGCCGCCGCACTAGGTCCCGCAGAATAGGATAATCATAGAATAATGGCACCGAAAAGAAGACTCTTCGTCCTTTTTTTTTAAATCCAAGTAAATTAAGCTGCGGCATATTGCGCCTTCTACTCTTGCGCCAGCCCCACTTTGCGCCTCCTGCGCCTTCCGCGTCCTATTTTAAGCCGAGCAAGATAAACTCTAGTGGTAACTTAGCGGATACCCATGACAGAGATTATTTTTACAATGTGATTTTCCATATTTTAGTAGTTAAGGATTATCCGTTGTTACCTCTTGTGCCAATTTCGAATCATCTGGGGTATTTTCCAAATCTTTATCCAATAAATACAGCGCTTCTCCACTTGCCTTTTCACCCCCTGCAATTTTAATTTTATCCAATAAACGCATAGCAAGATCTTCTTCTTCCGTTTGTTCCTTCACAAACCATTGCAAAAAATTCCAAGTAGCCCAATCTTCTTCTTTATGTGCTATTTTGACCAAGGCATAAATGGAATTTGTATTGTCGCATTCCTGCTCAAATACCTTTTCAAAACAATTGTTTATGCTTACCGGCACAGAAGAAGGTGCGGGGATGCTAGTCACTTTTGCTTTTGCTCCTCTTTTGAGTATATATAAAAGAAACTTCATCATATGGTTTCGTTCTTCCGCGGCATGACGGAATAGAAAATTTGCGATACCACTATAACCAAGGTTTTCAGCCCAAGCAGCATACGATAAATATATTTGCGAAGCATGTGCTTCTTTTGTCATTTGCTCATTCAATGTGGCCGTGAGCTTTTCTGATAGGCGATTCGTTTTCATCTTTACTCTATTTTAGCTTTTGATACACGTTACTTTTTCATATGATCCTTGTCACATATCCCTTTCATGGATTTCATAATCGTTGGGTGCATTTGCATGGAACCCATCATCATTTTACATTTTGTTGAGTCGTCAGCACACATTTTCATGGTTTTTCCAATCATCATTTTGCACATCGTTGAATCTTCATTACACATGTTCATCATCCCGTTCATATGCATTTCCCTCATGCTAGGGTTGCTCATCATGTGGTCCATCATCCATTGTTTGCTCGTATCATTGTTCATCATTTCATCCATCATTTCTGTCATGTATGCTTGATTTTGAGTGATGGATTGTACAATAGCCTTACGCTGAGTATCTTCTTTTAAATAATCGTCGGCCGTTTGTTTTGCATTGCATGAAGCTAAAAAGATCAATGCAAGGGTAAATAAAATCGGAAATGTTTTATGTTTATTCATATTCTATATGATTTTAAGACGCAAAGATGCGCAGGCCAGAAAGGGAAAGCCTTGCACAATATTGACAATACCTTACAAGATTCACGGATTAAGGATACGTGTATACTGAGTGACACTCATCGGGAAAATGTGTTTGTACTGAAGAAGGGCGCAAAAAAAGGGCAATACTGCTATTGCCCTTTTATCGCTCTATTTAAATAACCCTTCTATTTGATAAAATCTGCAATGACTAAATTTTAACCATCTTGCCGATTGGTATCAAACTTCTAATTACATTTAGCGTGAAGTTGAATATTTCCACCATCAAGAATACCAGATGCCACATAAGCATTTGATAATTTGATACTGATACTGTCGCTGGTTCCAGGCTCGCCCTTATCAACCACAATAACCGTATAAGTAAAGTTACCTGAACCATTTACTTTTGCAATACCTTCAATCTTGCGTGTAAACTGATCTATGACAATATAGCTGGTCACGCTGGTGCTTTTTACTTTTATTCCAGGTGTGCCATGATCATCGTATGAAAAATTACCCCAATAGTCGTTGTGTTTTATTCCACCGCTCACACCGAATGTTGCTTTTTCCTGTTTTCCATTGGTACCAACTGCACCTAAAATCCAGCCACCACCGGTCACAAAATCATCGCATTTCTTCACTGTGGTAGTGCTTCCAGCGCATAAACTAATCTTGTTAGTGATCATAGTTACAGCACCATTGATTGCAATAATACTTCCTGATACAGCCGCGCCGTATGTCATGGAAATACTCGTATTGGCTATTACCGTTCCGATAAACTGATCTCCGTCGATGGTAGCTGAAGAACCAACTGCCCAAAACACATTCGACCCATTGCAATCGCTATTTCCGTTATTCAGGGCCACTACGTTCGATCCCGTCATAGTAACGAGAGTAGAGCCTAAAATAAAGATAAACTGAGCATCACTGTTTCCTTGGAAATCAAGATAAACGGTTCCATTTACTTGCAAGTTTGCTGATGGAGCAAACTGGTAAACACCGGGTGTAAAGGTCATTCCATTAAGCTGCGTAACGCCTGAATAAACAAGATCAGGAACTTGAGCTACAAGATAATCATAGGCGATAACTGCATCATTGTGTGCTTGTGCGGCTATCGGTCCACCGGCATAAATAATACCATTCACTTGGCCTAATCCAGCAGTCACTGTGCCAGGACCCATGATGGAATTTAAGGGAGCTTGTAAAAAGCCAGTAAGCGCAGTACCAGGACTAACGCCCACATCTCCGTCAATAATAGAAGCACCATCGTTCGTAACGGTCGTTCCACCCAGAACAGCAAAATTCGCCATGGTACCAAGAGGAACCGAGGTAGAACCTGATACGGGTGCCTTTGCCGCATTGTTTGAAGCTAAATCTTCTTTGTCGCAGCCAGAAAAGAAAAATGCCAATGCAATAGCAGCGACAGGAATAAAACTCTTTGTGTACATCATAATGATTTGAATTAAGTAATTTGATTAAGTGTTGAATCCGCTATGGATTTTCTAGGAGTAGTAGGCCCAGAAATGTACCATTCAGACCTAAACGCAAAGCTGCTATATTCAAAACGAGAAGGTATTGCACTATTAGAATTGATTGTTGCTTAATTCATTGATTATCCGGAATTATTGCAAAGTACATCATGGCAGAGTCCTTGTGAACAGGCAAGGCAATCGATGGTTTTTGATACAATACCTCAATCCATTTGATATAGACCACAAAACATCGTAAATTGAAGCCACTTGAGTGATTACGGAATTTAAGCACCCCATTAATGACTAAATCAAAAATTCATATTTTTCCTGATGGTATTTCTAGAGAAGTTGACAAAGCATTATCCTACTACCCCGATTTAGAAGAAGTACCGATAAAAATTAAATTTAAAAAACAGATTAAAAAATCCACTATGTTAGCTCAACCTACTTTTAGCAGTTTCCTTAAAAGTAGAAAGCATAGGAAATACACCATTCTTATTAGTGAAACATTTAAAATTTCCGATCAAAAGTTTCATACAAAAGACTTGCCCTCCAATGTTTTGATTGGTTGGATTGGGCATGAATTAGGACATATTATCGATTATCAGACTAGGGATAAACTCAACTTAATACGGTTTGGGATATGCTATCTATTCTCAGAAAATCATATTGTAGAAGCAGAACGCAATGCAGATACCTATGCCGTTCAGCATGGTATGAGAGATTATATATTAGAAACAAAACACTTTATTCTTAATCACGCTGATATAGCGGACACGTACAAACTACGGATGAAAAAATACTATTTATCCCCCGAGGAAATCATGGATATTGTAGCAGACACTAATACGATTAGCTAAGGTCATTCTTTTGCACAAAGGTCTCCCAATCTTCAAACTTTTCTGGTGCCATCACACGTTCCATTTTTACTTGCCCTCCTTTTTTCTTATTCGCACTGCACCATTCATGAAAAATGCTAGGGGACACTACATTCACTTTCACGCCTTTCAATGCTCTTGATCGGGCAACGTGGTAATTTTTGTTTGCTTCAGACAAATAATTATCCAATAGTCTAGCTATTTCATCCTTATCAGCATCCAAACTAGTTGAACCTAAATACCAAGAATGATAAAAATCATCACCAAATCGTTTGGCACATAAGGTATACTCGGGGATAGTCACCTTTAATTCCTCTTCTAAATATTTTACGGCATCATCCAGCTTATTTACCGAAAGTTGCGACCCTACGGTATTGAGGAAAAATTTAGTCCTTCCTGTTATGATTATTTCTGCCCTTTCACTATTTGTAAATGCGATGGTATCGCCAATTAAATAACGCCAAGCGCCACTTACGGTAGATATAATTAATACATAATCTTGGTTTAACTCAACGTCGGCTAGCGTTATACTTGGCGCATCTTTTAGGATGGAACCGTCTTGGTTGATATATTCTGGTTTGAAGGGAACAAATTCAAAATAAATACCATTGTCTGTTACAAGTTTCATCCCATTGGTATCTGGGCGCGCTTGAAAAGCTATAAACCCCTCGGATGCCAAATAGGTATCTATTACGACGATGGGTTTTCCTAAAAGCTTATTGAGACTTTTTTCATACGGACCGAATGCCACTCCTCCGGAAGTGTAAACCTGTAAATTTGGCCATATATCATGAATGGTGGAGGCATCATGGTATTTTATCACCTCTTCCAACATTAACTCTATCCAAGAAGGGATTCCACTTAAGGCACCGATATCCCACTCTTTCGCATTTTCGGCTATTTTTTTAACGCGACTATCCCAATCAGCAATTTTTGCAATTTCTTCTCCGGGTTTGTAATAGCTACTAAACCATGCGGGAATAGTACTCGCACTTATGCCAGTTATTTCACCTTCAAAATGATTATCCTTTTCATTTAAATCGGTTGAACTACCAAGCATCAAAATTTCTTTTTCAAAAAACTCGGCAGGTAAATCAAAATTATTCAAAGCAAATACTTGATTAATTCCTGCTCGTCGTATAGCCTCAATCATCTCGCTTGTAACAGGAATGCGCTTGCTCACATTACCGGTGGTCCCGGAGCTTAACGCAAAATAATCTGGAGTTCCCGGCCATGTAATATCAGCTTGTCCATCAATAACCTTATGCCACCAATTGTCTTTGATGGATTCATAATCATGATAGGGTACTGTTTGAGCAAATTTTTCAAGCGGGTTTTTATCCTTTAAGATTTCTTGAAAAGTATACTCCTTTCCAAAAGCAGTATTTTTTGCCTTTTCTAATAAATCATTCAAAACAAATTCCTGCTCTTTAATAGGATTTGATTTATTAGCAATCGCACCCTTCACATCTATAACTGCTTTTATAATCCTACCAATCATTGCCATTTTTTCTTTTTCTTAGCATTCCCATCATCCTATAATCATTCGAATTAAAAGCTCCGGGCCCTCAAAGGTTTATTGCTCCTTTTTATGCGCATAATGGAATTCTTCTTAAAACCGAATTGTCAATCCTCCTCCCCAACCATAAAGATTATTATAATTTCCCTGAATTGATAAATTACGGGATAAAATATAGGAAGCTCTCAACAGCCACTCTGTTTCTCCTTTGTATTTTTTATTGTCTTCTAAATCGTTAACCCATCCAAAATCAGCCTTGTATTCGTATTCTCCCTCAATAAAAAACTTTGGAAATAGCATGAGTTCTTTGTCGATACGAATTCTCGAGCGAAGCTGATTGTCAATACTTACGTCTACATTAAACATATAGGGGGTAAAATATTTGACACCCACTAATCCTACCGTATTGAAACGACTATAAGAATCTGGACTTTCATTTTCACTATTAACGCCTAGATATACCCTAACCCAATCGTTTAGGTAACGATTATAACTCATTTCCGCTTCTGCATTTTGCTTATAGTCGAATTCTGCCCGAATATTAAATTCATTCCGAACATTGCTTGAAGTGAAACTAAATTCTGAAAAATTAGAACTAAGCTTTGCCAAGCCCCAAGAAAAATAATGATTGGTTTCTTTGATTAGGTTTTTTACAGGAAATTTTTCCATTCGTTTATCCCTTTCCGTATCATAACTAAAAACCCTTGCCATTCCTCCCACCAAATGATATAATATATGACAATGAAAAAACCAATCCCCTTCTTCTTCATTATAAAATTCAATGGTGATTTTTTGCATAGGAGGCACATTAACAGTGTGCTTTAAAGGGGATCGATCTCCATTTTCATTTATTACCCTAAAGTAATGCCCATGCAAATGCATTGGGTGATGCATCATGGTTAAATTATTTAGTGTAATTCGCGTTAGCTCACCATTTTTAATTTTTATTTTATCAGTCTCCGATATAGGTATGCCATTTATACTCCATACATAACGGTTCATATTTCCCGTGAGGTTAAAGAGCAGTTCATTCACGGGCAAATCAGATTTAAAATTCGTTGTGTCTTTTGCCTTCAAAAAATTGTAATTAAAATAGGTTTTTCGGGTAGTATAATCAAAAGTATTTAGCCCAGTAGTGTCCCTATTTGTGGTATCAGACATTCCTGGTATATCCATATCATGGTTCAATGACTTTTGCTCCTCTTTTTTGGCATTCATCCCCGAATTCATGTTTTGTTCCATCTTCATACCGTATTTTTCCATGAGCCAAGCTGGGTCTTTTTTACCTTGCTTACCTATCATAGCTGGGGCGCCCATTTTCATGTCCATATTGGCCATTACTTTCATCATCTCCACCTTGTCGGGTCTAGCAATAACTTGTGCCGGAAATAATATACCCTCTCCTAATTGAATGGTAGTATGTCCTGAGCCATCTTGTGCAGTAGCTATTATTTCGAGTTTCCCCTCGGGTATCGTTACTACAAAATCATAGGTTTCAGCAATGGCAAAGAGCAATCTACTTTTATGAACAGGCTGAACATCAACACCATCACTTGATATGATTATAGGATTTTCACCACCAAAATCCAACCAATAATAGGTAGAAGCCGAAGCATTTATAAAGCGAAGCCGGACCTTTTCGCCTGGTTTGAACTCGGGATATATAGCGGTGTTTTCGCCATTGCTTAAAAAAGTGGGGTAGTAAATATCGGCAATATCAGCTCCTTCCATTCGGTCTCGCCAGAACTTAAGTTGTGCGTTAAACCCACTCTGTGCAATCACTCTATTCAATGGCACTGCAGTCCCTTTTTTAACTTGATACCAATCGTTCCCTCTTTTTAGGTTTTTCAGCACATTCATTGGTTTTTCATTTGTCCAATCGGATAATACAATAACCAATTCTTTGTCATAGCTCATCACTTGCTCTTTTCGCTGAATAACAATGGAGCCATATACTCCTTTTTGTTCTTGCAATAGGGTATGTGAGTGGTACCAATAAGTTCCAGATTGGTTAATAGGTATTCGGTATTGAAACGTGGTTCCGGCCTTAATAGGCGGTGTTGTTAAATAAGGAACGCCATCCTGAAAATTAGGAAGTATTAAGCCATGCCAATGGACGGAGGTTTCTACGTCCATCTTGTTGGTTACATTAATTATGGCTAAATCTCCTTCCACCAATTGAATGGTGGGACCAGGAATACCCCCATTGATGGTCATTGCATTGGCGGTCACACCCCCCAATGTCATCGTGTTTTGTTCAATGGTAAGGTTGAATTCTTTGATTGGTCGACCATCTTCCTTTCTATTATCTCCATTGGTTCCAACTTGTCCATAACCAAATGCGCTAATCAATAAAAAGAAAGACGTTAATATTCTATCAACTTTCATTTAATTCTAGTTTTATCTATCATTCACGCTATCCTAACCGTCGCCAAGGAAAGTTCGGCGCTCAATTTCAAATTCTGAGGCGAGTATGGTGCAATCAATTTTTAGTGCTCTGTTTGTGGAAGTTCCTTCCGAATAAACGGAAGTGTAGCGCGATGTTTATAGGCATGAATTCCGGAAGCAATTCCAATAATAGAAGCACCAATCAGCGCACTCCACGTTATGGATGGAATTTGATCCGCATGCCGCACTGCAATAGCACAAAGTGCCCAAATGAATACGGCCCCATATTCTCGCATATTTCGCGTGTAAATCATAAATAGGGCAAGCAGTGTCGCTATGGAAATCATACTAACTGTCCACGTAATTTCTGAAACTCCTCCTGTCCAATTCAATTTCCCTAAGTAGGCCGCTATGTTCGCAATGGTAGCGACGCTAATCCAAGCGAAGTAGATATCAATCGGCCACCAAACCAGGGCGATGAATTTTAAAGGGGCATCCCAGCGCTCCATATTCAATCGAAGTACGGTTAAGGTCAGCATACTAAGAATAAATAGCATGACGATTACCGAGATTCCAGCTTCTTCGTTGAGCCAAAACCAAAGCCATAATGCATTACCGAGGTGTGCCAAAATGAGCGTTGGTGCTGCCTTGGCAATAAACGCATTCGTGCCGCTACCTTTAAAGGCGCAAATTACCATGTATATCCCGAGTCCGAGCAATCCAAGATAGATGATTCCCCAGATGGCAAAAGCATATCCGGCAGGCGTGAACAGATTTTCGAGATTATCGCTTACAGACCCAACCGTATTATTATTAATCGCACCCGTATTTGAATAGTAATTCCAAAAGATTAATGCTAACACTAGGAGTAAGTGTAAACTTGCTAAAAATTTATTCTTTTTCATGTGTTTCGTTTAATAGTGAAAATAACGGGTAGAGAAGCTCCAAATTCAGCATCACATTTGAATTGGCCATGTGAGCTACTACTCAGCCTACCGTGTGATTTGTTTTATCATACCCTTGAATATAAATCCATGGAAAGGAAATACAGCATACCAATACACTCTTCCTGCTAGGCCTAAAGGCCTGAATGTTGCGGTCTGCACAAGCATATCATCTACAAGCTTAAATTCCAGCCAAGCTTCTCCTGGGAGTTTCATTTCAGCAAATAGTAATAATCGGCCTTCATTTTTGTTCGCGTATAATACACGCCAAAAGTCTATTGAATCACCCACGTTTATCGCAAATGGATTCGTTCGTCCTCTTCTAAGTCCAACGCCGCCGAATAGTTTATCTAAAATGCCTCTAATTCTCCATAGCCAATTCCCATAATACCATCCAGTTTTACCACCAATAGCCCAGATTTTATCTATGCAACCTTCCTGGACTTCAAAAGACCTCATTCTGGTATCTTTAAAACACCCGAAAGTGGGTACTTCGATAAAATCCGATATGTTGAAGTCTAGGCCGCTACTTGAGTAAGCATCTTTCCAGCTTGATAGAATATCGTTGTTTTCAATTTTAGTGAAGGCCTTTTTTAAAGCGTATTTATAGCTTTGAGGATTTATCCCAAGAATAGTATTGAGTCGATTATCGCGGCAAACCACTTCTACCTTCATACTGTTTACAAGCGATGTTGCCAGATTATAGGAGGTAGATGTAACAAAATAGAGCCAATAAGACGAAAGCTTGGGAGTCATCACCGGAATAATGAAAATTTTACGTTTTAAATTCCGCTCTTTTCCAAATTCCAACAACATGCTTTTATACGACAATACATCAGGGCCACCGATATCAAAGTTTTGATTAAATGTTTTTGGGTTGAATAATGACTTAGAGAGAAATGAAATAACATCTGAAATTCCAATGGGCTGGCATTTCGTATTAAGCCACTTTGGGGCTATCATGATGGGCAGTTTTTCAACGATATCTCGTATGATTTCAAAAGAGGCACTGCCAGATCCGATGATTATTCCGGCCCTTAAAGCGGTAAAATTATACGCTCCTTTACCAAGCTCTATTTCTACGTTTTTTCTAGACGCCAAATGCTTCGATAGTTCCGACTCATTGATGATGCCGCCCAAATAAACAACATGGTTAACATTCGTTTTTTGGAGTGCTTCTCTGAAATTTATCGCCGATTTTTCTTCCAAATCTTCATAGTCACTTGAAGATCCAATGGAGTGTACCAAATAAAAAGCACCATCAATATCTTTTGGTATGCTTTCTAACGATTTTTTATCTAACAAGTCTATTTTAAGTACCGAAAGATTTTCTTTTAATGATTCAGGGGGATTGAATCTATTAATATCTCTCACACAACAAACTACTTCATGGCCTAGTTCAATTAGAACCGGGAGCAGTCGTTTACCAATATATCCTGTTGAACCTGTTAGTAAAATTTTCATTCTAATTGATTATAGCGTTTAATTGGTAATAGGCAACTGAAAGGGTACTTATCCAAGCAACAAATCTCTGCCATTATTAATTGTATCAAATTTTTCTAACAAAATCTAAAAAGACTTTCTTATGCCGTTCAATATCCATAGTAGGAGAAAGAGCTACCCGAGCAATATAGTCTTTGTCGCCTTCTTTGGTGGTTCCTTGCGTTGAGGTTGCGGGAATGGTCCAATAACATCCTTTCAACTGTCCATAGCTCACACAATACTTGCTTTCATCGGGGATTTCTGTAATCATCAAATTGATTAGCTTAAGATTCAAGGCTCTTTTGTATGATTCCCTTTCTTCATCCGTATTCCCTTTAGTTGGAAGGTCCAAAGAAAATACGGAAGGGGTAAATCCTTGTTTTGCCAATTCTTCTGAAACAAAATTGATTTTCGCCCCTGGCAAAGTTTCCTTGATGAAGTTTACAAACTCCCGTGTATTCTTATACGCATCTTGAATCCTTTGATTCATGGAAGGCAATTGCTTGGCTAATAGTTCATATTGAAGAGTTGTAGCCTCGTTATCGCAAAGACTCAGATGCAAGTCTATCTTATCCATCAAAGCCTCCGTTTTCTTATTCCCTATGCAGTAGCCAGCAGTACATTGCCCACCACTTGGAAATTTTGATCCACTCGCATAGGAAATGGCCCTCATTGTAGAGAGAATTTCGCCATCCCCTAAAAAGTGCACATTCGGACAAAATGTTTGATCTAAAATAAACACTGGATCGACCGCAATTTCACCTTTACTTGTCTTTCTCTCTCTACTTAAAACCTCCTTTAATTTTATCAGATTCGGAACTTCCACTCGAGGATTTGTTGGGATTTCAGCGATAATGTATGCAATAGCATCTTCGCTCGCACTATTAGCTAAAACGGTATCAATACCTTGAACCATATCATTGCCGCCATCCACAGGTAAATCCATCACCTCAACATTCTCAATGCAAGCAGCAACACGTCTGGCCTGGTCATTTGTTCCACCGTAACAATTTGGAGGAACAATAAACTTGATCGCTTTTCCTTTATGTTCTTCTAGTGCATGGTGAATTAGCCCCATCATAATGGCATATTGAATGGATAATCCGCTAGAACCAACCAGTGGCTTTGTATTGGAGCCAGTAACGGCTTTAATTGAATCCAAGACTAGTGCTTTGTTTGTCTGGTTTCGATCGTTATTGGGATTATATTGCTCTTCCTCTATAGAAGATTGTCCGATTAGCAATTTTAAGGCAGCAAGACAATTGGCGGGCGTCATGGCGATGGTCTCTCTTCTTCTAACATGCTGAATTTCTGATATATATGATTCATTTTGCTCACCATTTACTACTAAAACACTTCCCAAGTGCGCATGTACATTGATAAAAAAGTCAATGGTAGAGGTGAGTTGAAAATTCCAAATATCCTCTTGTTGTGAAATGAAAATGGTACTGCCTTTGGTCTGGTCTGGATAGCCATCGGCGGCGGAAATCTCTTCTATAGTATCAAACTTCTTTAAGTCAAATCTATACCCATAGATTCTCCTGACTATTTCAGCATCAAAAGATTCGGGTAGTTCACCCATATAAAAGATTTGGGTGTTTTTATTCGCTAATAAATTCTTTCTAAGAACGGCTAAAATGGGCGTGGTCTTCGATGAAAAACTAATTACATTTTCTGGTTTTAGCTTAGTTGATTTAGCAATTGCCCATTCTAGTATGCACGATAAGGGATGACCTAAGCGAATATAGTCGTAGGCCGTGGGTAATTCATTGAGTGCTACGGATTCGGAAATTTTAGCGTTAAATAAGCTATCAAACTGTTCTAAGAATTGACTCTTGGCCAATTTTTCGTCATAAATATCTAGTCGATATGTTGTGAGATTCAGCCAGCTTGTTGGCCTATTCTTTACTACCTCTTCAATATACTTTCGCATTGTATTGTCTTCCATAATTATCACCTTTCGAAAGGCTGCATAGTTTAAATCAATTTGAATTAGATTCCGTCTGGCCTTGAAAAACTATTCTTCTTGGATAAGGGATTTCAATTCCGGCTTGGTCAAGGGCTTTTTTTACTGCCTCTAATTGTTCCCAGTACGTCGGCCAATAGTCAACGGATTCTACCCAAGAGCGGGCCACCACTTTTATCTCATACTCTCCAATTTCATCCATCCAAATATCAACGTCCAATTCTTTTGCCACTTTGGGGTGCTGACGCATGGCCGCTACAACAACCTTTCTTATTTCATCGAAGTCAGCATCGTAACTAAACTTTAACTTCAAATCGATACGGCGGTATTTTTCCATGGTGCGGTTATCGACTGCGCTATTTGAGACATTTCCATTGGGCATGGTAATGATGCGGCCGTCAAAGGTTTTGATTCTGGTATAGAGTATGTCAATTTTCATTACATCACCCAATATATCATTAACTTGAATGAGGTCACCAACTTTGAATGGTTTAAAGATTAAAATCAATAATCCCCCGGCGAAGTTTGATAAGCTTCCCTGCAAGGCCAAGCCGATGGCAATACCCGCTGCCCCAAAAATGGCAAGAAAGGAGGTAGACCTGATGCCAATTACAGTACCAATCACAAAAAACAATATGCCGTAAAGCACGAAAATACTTAGGCTTTCAGTGAAGGTTTTAAGGGAAAGCTCTACGTTTGATTTTTTTAAGAGCCTTTTCAAAAGGCGCCTCAGCAGTTTAATTAAAAAGATGCCTAGCCCAAGGCAAACGATAGCATAGAGAAACCTAGGACCGTATTCAAGCAGAAAACCCCATAAGTCAGATTTAATCTTTACTAATATTTCTTCATCCATAATTATTTATTTCTCCTTTTCAAATCCTCAAAGCACCTATCCATCTTTCCTTTTATTTCCGGTTGCTTATCTGCTAAATAGGCATTTCTTATCTAAACTAGCAAGGTCTTCTTTGAATTTCATGGCTAATTCAGCTCTATGAAAGGCGGATTCTGAATGATGTAAAGCAGCCGTCCTTATTTCAGCATGCTTGATCATTTCTAAGGAATTTAGTGCCTTTTGCAAACGTAACATAACTTCTATATATGCCGCACCATCTCGAGCAATAGGCCGGAATGCATCATCAAAAAAATCAGCCATCGAGATACCTGGAACTTCGATACGATCATAGAGCACCTCCTTTTCCTTTTTGTTTTCAAGCTCATCATTCCATAGAAAAAAGAGGCGAACATGGCTTCCAATAATCTGGATAGCGGTTCCGGGATCATTAATACCACTGGATAATGCTCTACTCGCAATTTCTGTTAATGTAATGAGCCCAAATCGTGGATCTTCGTCAAAATACCTTGTATGACCAATATGAATGGCACGATTAAGCTTCCGGGTGAGCTCGCTCATATCTGCTTCTCGACTAGATTGTATAAAGGCTATTTCAAAATTTTCATGAACATATTTACCTGGAAGACAATTCAGACGAATTTTCAGATCAAACTTTTCCGCCAAATCCTGTAAATCATCCATATTTATAAATTGAACATATCCAACAGAATCAGCAAGCACTGATTTTCCATCAGGGAATTTGCTAGTTATAGGAAGCGCATTGAGCAAAGGATTTTTAATGTAGCGGGCTAAAGATTTTGCAGCAACTTCTTCTACCTGCATGATGGTATGCTCCAATCTTCCGAGTCTAGATATTCTATCTACCCACCTCAAGAAGGTGAGTATGACTACTCCAAAGAATATTAAGGTGATTAAGAAGAGAATAAACTTACCTGCCTCATGATAATATCCATTGTCCATGGCAACGGAAGCCACAATACTAAAGATGAATGCACCTATAAAAGTAGAAAGCGCATATTGCGATACATCGTCTGTGATTACAATTCGAAAAGACCTTGGCGTTGCCGTTCTACCTGCCGCAGAATAGGCTGATAGCATTGATCCTACCGCAAATATGGAGATCACCAACATGCTGGATGATAGAATATCCAGAAGTCCTTCAATCGATTCGGACTCTATAATGGGAACAAGACTATTCAGTCGGGTTTCATCGGCTTGATGAGCAATAAGTGCCGCAGCCACCGAAATCAAACAAAATACCAAAGGTATAAACCATAAATGCTCTCGAATCCTATTGAAATAAATGACAATATTCTTTCTCATGGAATTCGAATCTAAAAAATTAGCGCGTTAAAGCCTTCATTTATTAATTGATTCGGGTTGTAAATAGTCCGATAAATTCGCAAGCATCTCTGGCCTCATTGGTTTATTAAATAAATGCTCAACATATTTGCATTCGCTTGCCCTTTTAATGTCCTCAGGATGAGTGGATGAGGTGAGCATGAGGATGCTACATTTTTCTTTTACTTCTTCCGAAAACTTTGCGTATTCATCAAGAAACTGAAAGCCATCCATTTCTGGCATTCCTAGGTCAATAAAAATGAGTTCGGGAAATGTCTGGCCAGCAGCCACAAGATCTGCTAAAAATTCTAATGCATCAATAGCTGAATCAAATACAGTGACTACATCTGCTATTTCCGATTTCGCAACAATTAGCCTATTGATATAATTATCAATTTCACTATCGTCTATAAGGAGTACCTGTTTCATATTAGTTCGTTTTTTCAAGTAGATTAGGAATGGTCAGTGTAAATAGTGTTCCCCGACTTTGATTCGATTTCATAGTGATTGTGCCATTGAGCTTAGTCATGGTTTCTTTGGCTATATACAAGCCAAGCCCAGAGCCTTTGGAAAGCTTTGTGGCTCGGAAAAACATGTCAAATATCTTCTCCTGCTTCTCTTCAGGTATTCCAATTCCATTGTCCTCTATGGTGAGAATAGCTTTCAAACTATCTGAATGAACCGCTATATTAATTTGAGGGTTTGGCTCAGCCTTATCCTGATACTTGATTGCGTTACTAATCAAATTATTTATAGCAATCAATATTCGGCTTCTGTCTGAAATAAATTTTCCCTGTTGCACAACATCCACTTGAATTTTAGATCTAGAATCAGTTTCCATATATTTCAAGATTTGCCTACTTTCATTAATGAGCTCTTCAAAGTCTATTTCATCTTTTTCAATCTCCATTCTTGAATTGCGCGAGTAACTCATGATGTCTTCAATAAAGCTGTCAAGTTTGGCGATACTTTGTTTCATCATGCCTATCCGCTCTTTTTGGTCAGTCTCCGCCGGTGCTACGTTTTCATCAATGATATTGATAAGACCGAGCACGGAGGTCAGCGGGGCGCGTAAATCATGGGAAGTGCTATACACAAATCTGTCAAGTTCAGAGTTTGTCTTTTTTAGCTCAAGGTTCTGTTGCTCCAGTCTTTCCTCCACTCTTTTTTGCTCGGTTCTATCCTGCAAAATTCCATACAAGCGCAAGGGGACGTTATTTTTATTAAATTCAAACTGCCATTTTGTATATCCGAACCTTATTGAACCGTCTTTGCCAGTAAACCTGAATTCAAGACTCGAATTAGTGAAGGTTTCAAACGCTTTGTATATGCCTTGTTCTACTCGGAGTCTATCGGAGGAATGTATAAGGCTTAAAAACGCTTCTTGAGATGGCTGAATACTCCCAATTTCGAACTCGAAAATTTCGTAGAACTGGTCTGACCAGCTATTCTCATTGGTCATTAAATCAATTTCCCAATTAGCGGTATGAGAAATGGCCTGTGCTTCTTTTAGTCTGATTTCACTTTTCCTTAGGTTTTCTTCAGCCGCTCTGCGGGCAGTAATATCACGAATATTGCATTGAATCACCTTTCTGTCATTGACCAAATAAACATTGCTAACAAACTCCACATTCAGCCGCTTGCCTGCTTTGGTTCGAAGGGGTAGATTTTCGTAGCGGATATATTCCTGTTCCTGCAATTCGGTGAATGCCCTTTTCGAAGCTTCTTTATCTTTAAACAGTCCAATTTCCCAAAGTTCTTTTCTTATGAAATCGCGATACGAAAAGCCCAGAATTTGCATGAGGTATGGATTCACATCTTCAATTTCCCCAGTTGATGCGTTCAAAATAAGTATCCCGTCTTTGGCCGATTCAAATAAACGCCGGTATTTTATTTCATTTATTTCATTGGCTTGCTCGGCTAGCATGCGCTGGGTGATATCGATATGAGCCGCTACCACTTTATTTTCTTCATTAAAATCAAGGAGTGCCTTTTCGGTCTTTTTCCTATCCGATACATCCCTAAAAAGAAGCACGGCACCAATCATTTCCCCTTTTTCATTATGAATAGGCGCCCCGCTATCGTCGATAAACAGTGTTTTTCCATCTTTTTGTTTTAGAAAAGTATGATTGGCTAGAGGCACAATTTTATTTCGCTGGAGAGCTTCCATGGCCGGACTAATTACTTTACACCCAGTATATTCATCGGTGATTTCAAAAACCTCATCTATATACTTTCCTTTTGCCTCTTGTGGCTTCCACCCTGTAATGCTTGAGGCTGATTGATTAATCATGGTGATAATACCTTTGGAGTCTGTGGCAATAAGTCCATCACCTAGGCTGAGCATGATATTATCGAGCCATTCATTTCGCATGAATAACTCATGTACGGTTATTTTTTGGGCTTTGTTTTTCCTAAAAAGCAGCACGAATAGAAGTCCCAGCATGGTAATTAAAGCACCAAGGCCAATAAGTGAAAGGAGGAAAGCATTTTCATTTAATCGAGCGGCCTCTATCATTTCAGCCAAGCTTATTGAATAGGAATGGAGGATCAAAATAGTGACTATAATAAAAATAGCACTTGCAATCGTAAGCAAGAACATGCGTGGGGATAGTGTCATTTTTTTATCTCTGAGATTTCATGTAATACAGTATTGGCTGTAGTGTAAATATTGGACGAAATACATAGAGTAAAGGTGTGTATTTACAGGAAAAAGGGAGTTATATCCTTCCAGCAAATACTTACATAATTCACATATTTGAGAGTGATTTCCACACTAAGCTGGACAAAATAGTATCCAATTTGAGTAGCTCAATACCTGTAGAAAACTCGTCATGAATGAATCCATCTAATCTCTCATAGAGGAAAAACAAGCTGTCCAGCTTTTTTAGGCGTATGCCTGAATTCTATGGCCCGAGGATTTAAATCGTTTGAAACTCAAGTCTCTTTTTCAATTTTAACTCAGGAGGGAGCGGTCATTTGCTGACTATTATTCTTAGAAGTGAAAATTCCGCGCTTTTCGTGGACACCCCGCCACACTGGGTATCGCTGAGTAAGATTTTGATTTGCGAAATACTTTCCTCAGGCAGGTCGGTGTCTGGCTGAACTGCGCTGTCCCTGCTTCTCGAGAGCCTCGAAGTTACTGGGATTTTGGTTGATTATGAAGTACGCGATAAATCGCCTACCTACTAAGTCGTTTTTTTCTTCTTATTCCTCTGCCCTCTGCTCTATGCCCTCTGCCCTCTGCCCCTTGCTCTATGCCCTCTGCCCCATGCCCTAGCCCTCTGCCCTATGCTCTATGCCCTCTGCCCTATGCTCTATGCCCTCTGCCCCATGCCCTATGCCCTATGCTCTATGCCCTCTGCCCCATGCCCTATGCCCCATGCCCTCTGCCCCATGCCCTCTGCCCCTTGCTCTATGCCCTCTGCCCCATGCCCTCTGCCCTCTGCCCC
>Ga0209491_10002390_pt1 | contig 33594 bp, 36 predicted proteins | sample BON02_FD_187213 | JGI IMG/M metagenome (GOLD analysis project Ga0209491, IMG submission 187213) | Freshwater microbial communities from Lake Bonney liftoff mats and glacier meltwater in Antarctica - BON-02 (SPAdes) (version 2) | ecosystem: Environmental > Aquatic > Freshwater > Ice > Glacier... | reverse complement strand
CCCGCCGAACGAAGAAAGACCCCTCTTACTTGACCTTTCATTCGGGCCCCTTTACGGAATCGAACCGTAGACCTTCTCCTTACCATGGAGACGCTCTACCATCTGAGCTAAAGGGGCATGAAGCCCGCCAAGCGTACATGTCACCAACTCTCGGTTTGCGCCAGGGCTGAAGAACGCTCATCTCGTGCAGAAATGGAGAAAACTCAGAAAAGTGGCTCCCAGACAAACCAGCACTCATAGCTATTTGACTAGACTCGTGTTTATCGTCTTCGCTTGGAACTTCAGATTTGGCTTCTGGCACTCGCAAGCTCAAGAAATTTGTGCACATTGGAATTTATCTCGGCGAAAGGTCTCGGTGAATTGGTGGGCCAGAAATCGGGGCTTACGTCAGGAATTCAGATCACGAGTGGCCTTGGATACGGGGTCGGTGCCTATTTAATGTGGGGCGCTTTCCCCCTGTATTTCCAGTTGCTAGATTCCGTGCCCTCTCTGGTCGTGGTCGCAAATCGAGTTATGTGGGCACTCGTCCTCATTGTGGTGATTGTGGCGCTCGGTCGACAATGGTCCAATGTCCGTGCCCAATTCACCCTACGAAAACTCGCTTGGTCTTTCCTGGCCGGGATGATATTGGTGGGAAACTGGAGCGTTTATGTCTTCGCGGTTATGAATGATCACGTTGTAGATGCCTCCCTCGGGTACTTCATAAACCCGCTCGTGACCGTGGTTCTCGCCGTATTGGTCCTAAATGAAACCTTGTCCAAACCACAATGGTTTTCTATCGGTTTGGCCGTCACCGGAGTTACCACTATCGCGATTTCTCTGGGCACTCTCCCATGGATCGGGATAGCACTCGCCCTGACATTTGCCAGTTACGGTCTTATCCGAAAAATTATTGGCATGGGGTCGCTTGAAGGGCTCATGCTGGAAACTGCGAGCGTATTCCCAATTGCTATTGCTTACATATTCGTCAGCGGCGAATTCTCAAAAACGATCGACCTAGGCTGGGGAACGGTAGCTCTCTTAGCACTCGCGGGACCGGTTACTGTTTTCCCGCTGCTTGCATTTGCTTCTGCTGCCAACCGGCTCCCACTGAGCGTGGTGGGGATGCTGCAATACATCACACCCACCATTATTTTCATTCTGGGAGTGACCTTGTATAAAGAGAACATGCTGCCGGGAGAGTGGTTAGGGTTCATTGCAATTTGGATAGCTTTAGCTATTTTTTCCGTCAACGTGCTCAGGAATCAACGCAGACCTTTTAACAGAAAGTCAGCCGACTCTGAGGCGATCAACTCTGGATCGAACCTCGCCTAACAGCTACGACTTCTATCTCAATCAGCAAGCCTGGCCTTGCCAGCGAACTCACGATTACTGTGGTGTCAGCCGGGTAAGGATCACTGAAATACTGCGATCGAAGACCCGGTACGTGTTCAAAATCGTCAGCGTTAACAAGGTAAATCGTAGCTTTGGCCACGTGCGCCATCGTGCTTCCTGCCACACTTAGTACCTGTTCAATATTGCGAAAAGCCTGATGAGCTTGTGCGAGGAAATTACCTTCGTCGACAATTTTTCCATGGTCATCAACACCGACTTGTCCAGAAACAAAAACTAGGTCACCCACTACGGCTGCAGCAGAGTATTTGTACTGCTGTACCCAGTCATGACCGGTCTGGTGAAGTTCAATCTTTTTCGACATTTTATTAATCAACCTTTTCCTCTAATTGTTTGCTCGTAAAAGCGATGAAAACTCACCTATTGGTGTGTCGCTCTCGTGCAAAAGCACATGAATGAAACGCTCTACTCTTTCATCTGACCAACCAGCATCATGTAAATTTAGTTGGGCCTTGCCTATTACTTCTACGCTTTCAATCGGCCGACCTGCGCCACCTTTCACGTCTAAAACTGTAAACTCCTGAATGCGCTTTTTCCGATCAGTAATCTGAATCCGTGCAGGGTACCTTTCTGGATAACCACTGTTGGCCCATGGCTCAAAAGTCATTCGCTCAGCGAGTTGCATCACATCAGATCGACATTCGCCAGTGAATAATTCAACGCCGATAGGCCCATCGATTAGTACCGCTGCGAGGACATAGGGCAAACTCCAACGGGCGTCGTGCGATTTATTCGGGCGCACTCTCGATTCCCACGGGTCAGCAATAATTGCAGTGACCTCCGCGGGAATCCAGGCATGTAAGTTTTCCATTTGAGTCCAATTCAACCCAGAGGCAACTGCCCGTTCAACAGCTTCGACAAACGGGTGGATGTAATGGCAACTTGGAATTAATTTGAACGCTGCTTCTGGCAGATACCAGCGAGTCCCCAAATCTTGAATCGATTTGAGGAGCCTGTCGCCGCCGCTGTCATCTCGAGCATAGAGCGAGTAAAAGCCATACTTGCCACGAAACACATCTGATGGACCTGTAACCCCCGACCGGGCTAACTCCGCTGCCAAGATTCCAGCATGTGCGGCCCAACCAGGTTGAACTGCTTTCACAGTATTACCTTCAGCGAGAAATGCGAATGTGCCAGCTGCCTGGCTACCTGCAATTCCAATAGCATTCGACATTACATCGGTCGAGTCCTGACTCAGAAGGCAGGAAATCGCCGCAGAAGCAAAAGCTCCACCAGCTGACGTGATTTGAAAGCCATTGGCCTGTATTCGGCCGGGGCTGGCAAGACCTATGCGGATCAGAAATTCCCACCCAGTGGCAAATGCACTTACAAGGCTCTCAACCGTTGTCCCTTCGCTTTCGGCAATTGCTATTGCAGTGGAAGCTAAGACACTGCTGCCATGCATAACTGAAGCAACATGGGTGTCATCGAATTCCAAGGAGTGGATCAACGTGCCATTAATCAGTGCGGCCATTGCCACGCTGGCAGGCTCAGAGCGTCCTAAAACTGAACTCACGCCGCTGGTTTCAGATAGTGCAATCTGATTGACCCCAGCAACTGGTCCGCGTTTCCCGGCAACCACGCCTACACCGACGGCGTCTAAAAGGTGCAACCTCGCTGAGTTGATGACTTCGCGGGGAATGCTTTGGTTTGCAGCAACAAGTGCACTGGCCACCCTACGACCGGGAGAACTGACACCCGTCATGGCGTTCGCCACATTTGATCGAGCAACTCTGCGAATGGTTCCTGCGGATCACACCGACCACTGACGAGATCCTGGGCAAGCTCACTAAACCGAGGCATGCGAAATCCCACCAAGAGTTCCGCCTTTTGTAATACTTGGTCGGCGTTCATGGGCCGATCTGGACCACCAATTGCACTGGCACACTCTGCCGTGAACGACGCCCCATTGAACAGCGTGATCGTGACGCGTGCTGGTCGATCATGCGGAGGTTTCAACTTTCCATCAAAGTCTTTCAAATGCACAGCTCTTCTGAGACGATCAACTTGACTGTCCATCAAAAATTTGTCAGAAAACGTTTCGGCATCTGTATTGCTAGTAGACAACACGGCAGCAACAACATGAGGTACCGAAAACTTAGCTCCCAAAACAGTCGTAGGAGCTAAGTCGTCAAGTGGCATTGCAAGGGGATGCGTTTGAATTTCGATCGTACTGATCTCTTGAATTCCTATTTTTTTCATTGGCCCTTGGGCCAACTCAAGGGCAGCCTCTACAGCACTATGCGCGTACTGACAACAGGCATAACTCTTGTGGTACCCGTCATGAATTGCCCATCGATCCCATGGATTTATTAATTCCACGTCATTGAGTTGGTAGCCCAAAATACCCTGCAACACATCAATCACAGAATTCTTGTCTCCATTAATGCCCGATTGTGCAAGTTCCACCGCATGGAATCCACTGACCGCTCCGTGACCCGCCCATGCATTGCGAACCAGCTTGCCTTCCGTTGCGTGCGAGAACGGACCCAACGCGCCCAGTGTGGCAGAATTGCTTACCGCTACTTGAACACCAGGACCCTTCTTTCCCCTAAGAACGGCAATTCCCGCAGCAGCACCAATCGCTGAGATGCTTGCATGCGGGTGCAATGTCAGCGGTCTCGGCGCCGGAAAAAGGCGGGCATAACCGGTGACCACTTCATAGCCAGCCACCAACCCTCGATACACATCATTTAGCGACCCACCCGTTGCCTCAACCTCCGCCATGACTGCCGGAAGCGTGTATAGCCCCCCGTGACAGGTTGCCGGTCTGTAGCCCTCATCGAGTTCATGCCAATTCGCTGCTGTCGCATTGACCATGGCAGCCCAGGACCGACCACTTCGAACCCCGGTTACTTGAGTAGCTTCTGTTCCAGGACCAACCCGGGAACTGGCTTTGGACAAGGCCTGAATCTGCGGTTCATCGATCCCTGCCACCATTGCTGCTAGGTCGTCAACGATGACTAAAGCAGCTCGTTCGCGAGTGTTTTCATCAAGAGTTACGGAGGTATCGGTTAAACACTCGACACGTTGATAAAGACCCAGCTGCCACTGATCCCATTTGTTCATGGTCACGTCACGATTCGTTGCTCGCTGCTAACCCTGCCAAACGACCTAGCCCAATTGCACAAAGCAAACCGTTCCCTGAAGAGTAACCTCGCCCACCTTCGGCTCCGCTGATGCCAACGGCAACTCCACCGATTGCATAGAGCCCTGGAATGGGGTCACCCTCCAGTCTAAGTACCCGACCATCTAGGTCAACCGCGAGCCCTCCTTGAGTGTGAAACACGCCGGGGGTAACGCGTGAAGCCACAAAAGGTGCTTGCAAAGGAGCCATATCAAAATCCTTCCTTTTGAAAAGATCTTCGACTTCGAGGCGAGCTGCAGTGTTATAGATGCCCACTGTCTCGGAGAGTGCAGTGAAATCAATGGCAAAGTACGCGGCCAAGTCTTCTAGGGTGTCATATTCATGGGCCCCTCCCATTTCAGCAAGGTCAGCGAACTCTTCTTCTATCATCGCAATACTTTTGATTCGTGCGTCGTACACGACAAAAAAAGGTGGCTCCCCAGTCAATAAATCAGCGACGAACCCCGAGTAACCAATAGTTTCGTCGCCCAAACGCTTGCCAGTCCGATCCACTAAAATCGCGCCTTTTTCAACCGTCGTCCAGGACAGGATTGAGCCGTGCGGGTAGGCAACCGCAGCATAGCCTTGATACGCACGCTGATTGGCAAGATAGCCTCCAAGTTTTAATCCCCAAACTAGTGCCTCGCCAGTGGATCCGTGGGCACCGAAGTACTCGATTGAATCTACTTCAGGTAGCCACTTACCCATAAGTTCCTTATTTGCCGCAAATCCATTGGCAGCCAGAATTACAGAGTGAGCCCGAATCTCGTAACGTGCAACCCGGTCGCCTTCAACAATGACACCGACAACTTTGTTTTCTTCTATCAACAGGTCGACCACCGGGCTACTGGTCAAAATATCTATTCCGGATTTCTTGCAAGCTTGGACAAGATCATCAACCAGATCGCTCCCCCTACGAGAAGATGGAGCGTGCAACCGGTTTACCGTATGGCCAACATGCTTGTACTCGGTAATGAGCGCTAGGCGAACACCATGTTGATCCATGAGCCAATTAACCAATTCGGCTGAAGTTTCTGCCAGCCTTCGGGTGAGACCTTCAGCTTCGTGAGCACCGCTCTGCGCGATCAGGTCAGCCGCCATTTGTGCAGGAGAGTCGACCACCCCTGCTTCGATCTGCAATCGTGACCCTGCTGCAGGAATCGATCCCGTCGACAACGCGGAATTGCCGCCTGGTCGGTCCAACTTTTCTAGCACTATGACCGAGCGACCACTGTCAACAACTGCTAGGGCTGCAGCGAGTCCGCCGCCGCCAGCTCCGACGATAACTACGTCGACATCAAACTCGACTTGCTCAGGTGAGTCACTCACTTTTTTCACTCTCGCGATCTTAAGTCGTCACTTATTTTGGATTAAAGTTCCGGATCCCCATTGCACGTGGTTTAAACTGGAACCTTCGCCATTAGTCCGCCGTCGACCAACAGGGAAGCGCCTGTTATAAAACTTGAATCTGTAGACGCGAAAAAAGCAATTGCGCCAGCAACGTCCTCTGGAGAACCGAGTCGATCAAGTGGTGCCGCTGCCCCTGCCCCTCGGGCTGCCGCCGTTGGGTCAGTTTGACCGTCGAAATAACCCTGGAGATTCGGAGTCAAAATGAATCCGGGACAGACAGCATTAACACGAATGCCGTGAGCGGCACCGTCAAGGGCCATGGCTTTGGTTAGGGCTAAAACCGCGCCTTTCGAGGCTACGTATGCGGCATCGCCTGGGAAAGCACCAAATGATGCAGTGGAGGCAATCATCACAATTGATCCTCCAGACTTTTGCATGTGAGGCCAAAAATGCTTGTTCAGGAAATAGATGCTTTTGAGATTCGTATCGAATTGCTGGTCCCATTGTGATTCCGACAATTCATGGAGTGCACCTAAAACTGTCTCGCCTGCAGCGTGGACAACTATGTCGGGTGGACCAAACTTCGCGATGGCAACAGGGAGCAACTCGTCAATTGAATTGGCCTTGGTCACGTCCAACTCGAGAATATGACCTCGCTCAGCACACTGATTTGCAGCGGCTGCAAGCCTCGCACCATTGCGTCCGAGCAAAACCACCGTGGCGCCTTCCTCCGCTAACCTGACGGCAGCAGCTTGACCGATCCCCGAACTAGCTCCTGTCACGTAAGCAACTTGATTGTCTAAGCGCATTATTTGCCTCTCAATTCACATTTCATAAATAGGATTCAGTTGCCACTCTTACATGGGTAGGGCAGGTTCTCCAGCGGTCCAACCGCCATCGACCGGAAGCACAACCCCAGTAATTGCTGAGGCCTTGGAGCTTGCAAGAAACTCAACAGCATGCGCCATCTCCACCGGTTGAAAAATTCGACCAAGTGGGACTCGCCGCGACACAGCTGCATCCAACTCGGGTGTCATTTGGCCCATCGCCATAGGAGTCGCAGTGAAACCAGGGCAGATCGCATTTACTCGAATGCCCTGTGGGGCCCAATCAATAGCGAACGCTCGTGTCAATGCAGTGACTGCACCTTTCGATGCTGAATATGCAGTTTGCGATGGCAAAGACACTAACGCTGCTTGGCTGGCGATGTTGACGACTGCAGGGGTATCTGACTTGCACAGCAACGGGTAAAGCGCCTTTGAAGCGTGCACTACGCCCATGACGTTCACATTGAAATTCTTTGTGTAATCGGAGTTCTCAACATCTTGAGCAGGCACGTTGGGAGTGATTACTCCAGCGCAGTTGACGAGTACATCAAGTTTTCCGTATTTGCTCTCGATTTGCCGCGCGGCTGATTCAACGGCTTCCCACTGCGAAACATCAACCGGGACGCAGCCGTTGGCATCCGAAAGGTCCCATCCAATGACCTTGGCTCCTGCTGCAGAGAGAACATCGACGCAAGCTGCACCGATTCCTGAGCCAGCCCCCGTAATGACTACCACTTTGTCGTGAAAATCGTTCATTGAAATTCTCCAATCATTGTCTTTTTATTCTTTTTGGTTGGAACTACCGCCGGAAGTTGCCGCCGGATAATCGATGAGACCTTTTTCCCCTCCAATATAAAAAGTGTCTTCTTCAAAAGGGGACAATGGGGTGCCGGATTTCCATCGGGTGACTAAGTCCGGGTTGGAAATAAAGTTACGACCAATACTGATCAAATCCGCATCACCATCTTCCACAATCGCGTTGAGATCAATGAGTTCGGACGAGCCAAAAAAACCGGTATTTAGAATGAAACTGCTCGACCACATTTGACGTAATTGAAGGTGCAGTGGTGTAGAACGGCGCCTCAAAACGTGCAGATAAGAAAGCCCGATCGGGTTCAACGTACTGATTAAATGCAAATATGTTTCGTCATCATCGAGCCCCTGCATATCATTGAATTGACCACCTGGGGAGATTCGCAACCCGATTTTGTCTGCCCCAATTCTACTTGCAATTTCAGTTACAAGGTCTATGACGAAAGTAGATCTTGCCTGCGGCGAACCTCCATACTCGTCCGTTCGTCGATTCGTCCCATGTGAAAGGAATTGATGCAGCAGGTAGCCATTTGCGCCATGAAGTTCAATCCCGTCCAGCCCTGCAGCAATTGCCCGTTCAGCCGCTGAAGCGAAGTCGTCAATGATCTGCAAAATTTGTTCTTTTGATGCCGCAACGGGGGTTTCGGCGGGACCTGTTGCGCCACTTGAACCCTCAACATCCATTTGGGCCGCGACAGCACTCGGCGCGAGCAAAGTCCAAGACTTCGGGAAGAACGACGTATGGCCAATTCGACCTGTATGCATGAGTTGGCAATAAATCACACCATCTTCGCGTCGAACAGCTTCAGCGATCTTAGACCAGACTTGTTGTTGTTCGTCGCTGTGTAAACCGGGAGTTCCTCGATAGCCTTTTCCCCCGACACTGGGTTGAGTCGCCTCGCTAATGATTAGAGCCGCCCCAGCTCTCTGCCCGTAATATTCACTGACGTATTCAGGTAAAACTCCATTTTCATCCGCGCGGTTACGGGTCATCGGTGCCATAACGATTCGGTTTTTTAAGTGATTGGAGCCTAAAAGCCAGGGATCAAAAATTTTCATGGAATGCCACTCACTCACTCATGTTGAACGTGCACATTTAGGGGAACATCAATGACAAAGTATTCGAGAGCGATGCTTCAAGATGGCTTCGCATTGCAATTCGAGCACCACGGCTGTCTCGAGAACTCAAACAGCTGACCAATCCGTCATGTTCTTCAATTGCTTGCTGAGCTCGATTCGAGGCTGCACCTGAACGCGAACGCACCAATCTCAGCTCTAGATCCACCTCACTCAACATGTTTATCAATCTCTGATTGCCAGAGGCCCGAGAAATAAACCCGTGTAGGTCAATAATTTCTGGGAACGCGTGAAAATCTTCATCCGCTACCGCAGAAATTGATTCTTTTTGCATGTCGACTAGCTCAGCGATTTGGGCGTCAGTAACAAATTGTGCGGCCAAGCCGGCCGCCTCAACTTCAAGAGCGATCCGAACCGCGAAGAGCTCAACTAGCTCTTCGCGGTTCAAGCTCTTAACGAATGCGCCTCGGTGAACTTCAATCACCACTAGGCCTTCGCGGGACAGTCTTTGGAGTGCCTCGCGAACCGGTCCCCTGCTGACATCAAATGCGGCGGCTATCTCGACTTCATTGAGCCGGCTTCCCGCAGGATACTCACCCTTAACGATCTGTCGGCGAAGTAATTCTTCAACCCTGTGTGCCAGCGTTGTTCTACCTCGATCAATTTTAATGTCGGAGGGTGGGGAATCAGACATCGAGATTTACACAAACTGTCTTTACCTGGGTGAAATCGTTGAGAACCTCATGTCCCATTTCACGCCCCCAACCTGATTCTTTGTATCCACCGAATGGCATCGCTGGATCAAAAACCTGGTAACAGTTCACCCAGACGCTGCCAGCCTGGAATTGTGCAGCAACCTTGTGCGCGGTGCTGATATTACTGGTCCAGATACCTCCGGCAAGACCATACGGGGAATTATTGGCCGCCTTGATTACTTCCTCGGTGTCCGTGAACTTGAGTGCAACGACAACTGGACCAAAGATTTCCTCGCGGACGATCTCCTGGTCCTCTCGAGCGTCGGTGAAAACCGTAGGTGCAACGTAGTATCCCTTTTCGCCGAGTCGAACCCCACCAGTGACAGCACGGGCACCTTCCGCAATGCCGCTTTCAAGGTAACTAGAGACCCGATCGAAATGCTGTAATGACGCGAGTGGACCAATTTCACTAGTTGGATCGAACCCGTCACCAACCACTATTTTTTTTGCCGCTTCAGCCATACCTGCGACAACTTCGTCATATACATTTTCATGAACATAGAGTCTCGATCCCGCCGCACATGCCTGCCCCGCATTAAAGAAAATACCGGCAGCTGATCCCTGGATCGCAGCGTTTATATCAGCGTCTGGGAAAATGATATTCGCACTTTTACCACCGAGTTCCAAAGACAATCGCTTGAGATTGCCCTTTGAAGCGTCAACGATTCTCCGCCCAGTTGCAGTAGAGCCGGTGAACGAAATCTTGTTCACTCCCATGTGTTCGGTCAAGGCTTGTCCCGTTCGAGCACCAAACCCAGGGATCACGTTAAGCACACCAGGAGGAATACCAGCCTCGAGAGCCAATTCACCAAGCATGAGCGCTGTTAAAGGGGTCTGTTCTGCAGGCTTGAGAATGACGGTGTTACCAGCGGCTAGAGCAGGCGCTACTTTCCAAGAAGCAATGACAAGGGGGAAGTTCCACGGGACGATGCAACCGACAACACCGATTGGCTCGCGCCTTGTGTAAACGTGAAAGTCACCGCCGGCGGAAACGGGAATCGTATTGCCCTCAATTTTAGTGGCCCATCCGGACATGTAATGAAACATGCGTGCTGCTGAGGGGACATCGCCATCGCGAGCAAACAGATAAGGCTTCCCTTGGTCGAGGGTTTCAATTCGTGCAATTTCCTCCGCATTTTCTAAAAGGAGGTCACCTAGTCGCCATAATGCAGCCGAACGGTCAAGCGGTGTCATCTTGCTCCAAGGACCGTCAAAGGCTTTGCGTGATGACTCAACCGCACGGTCGACATCTGTGGGGCCAGCCTCGGAGACGCTCGTGAAAACCTCACCCGTAGACGGGTTATATACATCAAACTCTGCACCGTCGGCTGAATCGACCCATTCCCCATGAATAAGTAAACGAGTGCGCTGAATAGCCTTTGTTGGATCTGGCATGTGATTCATAGTAGTTGTCATTTTCTTTACTCCTTTTTATGTTGGTGTCGACAATTTAGTGTTCATGAATGAGTACACCGCGGATATTCTTTCCCGCGTGCATATCCGCATACGCTTCATTGACCTGATCGATGGTGTATGTATTGGTAATTAATTCATCCAGCTTGATTCGACCATCGCGGTACATCTGGAGAAGCCTGGGAATGTCCACCATTGGATTACACAATCCGTAAAGAACCCCTTGGATTCGTTTTGAAAAGTTTGTGAAGTCTTGTGGACTGATCGATATCGACTTTTCATATGAGCCGACTGCTGCAAGTACACACGTGCCAGCCTTTCCTGTCACTTCAAACGCCTGGCCAAGGAGATCACCATCAACTCTTCCGACCGTAACGATTGCGACGTCAACGCCCTGCCCGTTTGTGAGTTCAGCAATTCGCTCCTTGGCATCTTCAATACTCGCAAAAACTTCAGTCGCACCGAAGTCAAGCGCCGCAATGCGCTTAAATTCCACGGGTTCCGCAACCAAGATATGGTCCGCGCCAGCATGCTTGGCCCCTTGAACGGCGTTCATGCCTACTCCGCCCACTCCCATGACCAAAACGACGTCACCTGCGCGCACGGGACCCCCATTCACTGCAGCTCCATATCCTGTAGCAACGCCGCATGAAACAAGACACGCAACTTCAAAAGAAATATCTTTAGGCAACTGAACTGTTTGGGACTCATGACAGACCAAGTAATTAGCAAATGTCCCCAGTCGAGTTACGCCACCGATTCCTTGGCCAGAGTCAGCAAGATGGAATCGCGCAGTGCCATCCATGCCCATTCCATGTTCCATGCCGGCTCCGTTATTGCAGATATATGACATGCCGCGTGCGCAATAACGGCAGGTTCCGCAGGCAGGAATAAAGAGTGTCGATACATGATCTCCAACTTGAACCCGGCTCACTTTCGAACCTACTTTGAGCACAACGCCCGCGCCTTCATGTCCACCTACCATTGGCAACGTCACAGGTATGTCACCCGTAACAAAATGATCGTCCGAATGACAAAGACCACTCGCCATTACCTTTATGAGGACCTCAAAATCCTGTGGTTCATCAAGTTCAAGTTCTTCAACTTTCCATTTTCCATTGATTTCATGGATTACTGCGCCCTGTACTTTCATCACACTTTTCCTTTCATCATGACTGTGCGTCGCTATTGGTTTCGTTTCAGTTTATTTGGATCGCCAGACGCTTACGTTCACTTCGGGCCCGCACTACCTTGGAGAGCACCACCGCAATTACAAGCGCACCGCCGTAAAAGAGGTATTGCACGTACGGTGGAGCGCCCATAAGTTGAAGACCGGTAATGCCCGTCACCAGGAAATACACGGCAATTAAGGTGCCCCAAGGATTAAATCGACCGATTCGAATCGTCGTCGACCCAAGGAAAGCAGCGGCGTACGCCGGCAATAAGAAGCCTTGTCCCGAAGTTGTGTCTGCACTACTTGTCGTACCTACATAAACGACACCAGCCATACCCGCCACAGTTGCCGAGAGTATGAGTGCAATCCAGCGAGACTTGTTGACGGGCACACCGTTTAGTCGCGCAACATCGCTATTTTGTCCGATGAACAAGAGTCGTTGGCCGAAGGCAGTGTACTCAAAGACATACCACACGAGCGCGCACAGGATTACTGCATAATAAAAATCAACCGGTATTCCGAAAAACGGCTTGGCCAATACAGCTTCAGACAATGCCGGATCAACGGTAGTGATCGTCCGGGTATTGGAAATCATATAGGAAATTCCAATGATCACTGTCCCCATGCCCAAAGTCACAATAAATGGGTTTATGTCAAACTTAGTGACGATAAAACCATTGATAACTCCAACTAACATTCCAGCAATAATTGCAACGGCCGCCGCAGCCCAAATCGGCCAGCCATAATTGACGTTAAGCGCTGCGACTGTTACGGCAGACAGCGCCAGAACAGATCCAATCGAAAGGTCGTAATCTCCCGCTCGAAGCGGAATAATCAGTCCTAGCGCCAGGATAAGCAATACTGCCTGTGAACCAAGCATATTCGAGAGATTCGCCATTGTCGGAAAGTATTCAGGGATCATTGCGATGAAGAAAACGATGAGAACCAACCAAACTCCGATGAGCGCAAACCGCTCTGGCTCCAGCACTTTCCTCGCAGTGACTGAAGAACTAGCGTTGGAACTCTTTGGTGTTTTAGGGGTCTTATCAACGATACTCATGAGGCTCCTTTGGAGTAGACAGCTGCTGCTAACGAATCTTTAGTTATTTCATCACCTAAAAGCTCACCACTGAGACGGCCATTACACAAAACGATGACGCGATCCGCCATTTCAACAAGTTGTTCGTAGTCAGACGTCGCACACAAGACACCCATTCCGTCTGACACAGTTGCCCGAATCAGCTTAAAAATCTCTTTGCGCGCCCCAATGTCTACACCCTGTGTGGGCTCGTTTAACAGCATCACTTCTGGCTCAGTTTCAAGCCATTTCCCGATGAGCGCCTTCTGTTGATTTCCCCCGCTGAGATTGCCAAATGGGAGTTCCACGTTTGGTGGAACAACATTGAGCCGGAGACAGATTGCCTTTGCTTGGGTTCTGAGTTTTTTCCAACCAATTTTCCATCCGCGTAGATGATCACCCAGAAAGGGGAGCGACAGGTTTTCAACCAAAGTTAGTTGTTGAGCGGCTCCATCTGCCTTCCGGTCGGCCGGAATGAGAACTACCCGCCTACTCATTAACTTCAAAGGGTTCGCATGGCGAATTTCTTCGTCTGCAACAGTTATTGTCCCAGCCTTCAGCGGGCGGGCGCCAAAGAGCAACTCAGGCAACTCTTCAAATCCGGAGCCGGCCAGACCTGTGACCCCGAGAACCTCACCTGCACGGACCTCAAGATCGAGATCTCGAATTCTCTCGCCGGAGATTTTATCAGCCTTGAGCAAAGTCCTTTTTTTGCTTTGGTCTGCGCTAGCGGTTCGGGGCAAATGGACCTCAGGCGAACCCAGAATCATTTCAACAACATCCGATCGCGTGCTTCCCGAAGTGTTACGGGAGCCAATAAGCTTGCCGTCTCGCAAGACGGTTACTCGGTCGGTTGCTGCAAGGACTTCGTCAATGTCGTGTGACACTAAGAGCACGGAGTCGCCTCGTGATTTCAGTCTTTGAAGTAGGCTCAGGAGTAAATCCACCTGTTCCGAAGGAAGAAAAACAGTCGGCTCATCTAATATGAGAAGTTTAGCTCCACTGGATTCGTAGTCCCCTACCTCTTGGTCACCGACTGCGCGCACAACGGCAACCATCGCGCGCTGAACCGGGGACAGGACGTCAATAGTCGAATCAGGGTCGACATCAACCTCAAATCGATTCAGCAAATCAGACACCCTTTGACGCTCAGACCGCCAATTAATCCGTTTGACTAGAGATTCTGCTCCGTAGTAATCCAGGGCCATGTGTTCGATCACCGTTGAATCAGGAACGAGCCCTAAGTCTTGGTGCACAAATGCAACTCCGTGATCTCTTAGCCCGCGTGGGCCAAAAGGCAAAGCGATTTCGCGTCCATTGACATGAATATGCCCACCATCGGCGCAATAAAACCCGGCCAAAATCTTGATCAGTGTCGATTTTCCGCAGCCGTTTGCTCCAAGAAGCCCATGAACCTCACCTGAGGCAATCTGGAGATCCACTCCCTGCAGCGCCTGCACTCCGCTGAAGGACTTGGTCAACGCTTTGACCTCCAAAACAGGAACTAGGGTGGAGGCGCTTGAAGCGCCTCCACCCAAATTCGGTGTTGACTCGAATGTCACCCAAGACCCCAAAGAGTCCGGTAGGCAGTCTGGTACTGGTCCCCAAATCCCTTACCGCTCTCGGGAGGGGTGCCTGTTTCATCCACATTGCTGGCGTCGATGACGCGAAGCGGGTTAGCCGATCCGGGAGTCGGTTCGGCTCCAAGCATCGCTCGGAACGTAGTGTCGAGGTTGACGTATGCAACCCACTCAGGATTCTCTGCAGCGTCCATACGCATAATGCCGTTTGGAATCAATGCCATGACAGCAGGAGTACCGTTGAAGGAGTAGACCCCAATATTGCGATCTGCGGCAGCCTGCTCAATCCCAGGAATTGCGAACAGCGCCATCGAATCATAGATCGGGATCACCGCGTTGATGTCTGGGTTTGCTAACAATGCAGACTGAACTGCTGGCTGGATTTCGGTTGACCATGCAGGTACTTCTGAGTTGATTAGCGTGACAACCTCTGAGCCTGCCGGGGCTTCATTCGCCAAAGTGTCCTTGATGCTCTGCACCATACCGGCAGATGGGCCGGTTCCTGATGCCTCAATAACGAGCGCCTTAACTGGTTCGCCATCTAGTTCCATAATTGCGTAGAGAGTCGCTAAACGCGCGCCTTGATTGAACGGTGCAAAAGCCTCGTACGGAATACCTTCGAGAAGTGGCTCACTCTCATCAGAAAGGTGCAGCGGAATCACGGGGATACCGGCTGCGTTTGCTTCTGCAATTTGGGGAGCCAATGTCTCGGGAAGTGGTCCGTTGAGCACGATCGCAGATGCGCCCTTGGCTATGGCCTGAGCAAATCCCTGCTGGAATGAGACTGGTGTGCCATCTGACGGGAATGTGACGAAATTTATGCCGGCATCTTGGGCGATCTTTGCCATGGCAACTTCACCGACCTGGTAGAACTCCAACTTGGCATCAATTGGAATGCTGTAGATCGTTTCACCGGCGAGTGGAGCGATATCAATTGGCTGCCCCAAGTCTTCAGTGCTAGGGATCTCCTTAGCAGCATCAATAACGGCACGAGCTGCGGCTACAAAATCGACAGCTTCCGCAACTGATTCTGTTGCAGTGGACTCTTCTGTTACTGCGGCCTCTGTTGCAGTGGAACTTTCCTCGCTATTGCTTGAGCAACCGGCGAGGAGAACAGCCGCGCTGACTACAGAGACTGCAATCATAAATTTGTTTCTGCGCATGTTAACTCCTTCTTTTCTATTCTTTTCTATTGCGAGCGATTTGCTCGGTTTTACATGTGATATTTGAACTATCTGGACGCGAGATCTGGCATTTCTAATAGGTCTTGGTAAATACGAGAAATCGAACGAATTTGAAATGTCTCGATCATTTTTTCTGAATAGCCTGAACATGTATCAGTAGCAACATGAATGTTGTCCTCAAATCGAACTTCTGTTGCCACCTGATTAAGTTCGTACCCGCGTTCAATTTTTTCCGCTACTTGGGCGACTACTTGCCGACCAAGCTCTCGGTACCTTTGGACACCCGCACGATCTGTAACGTCACCGTGGCCCGGTACGACGAATTCATAGTCGTACCGATCTACGGCATCCAAGGCGTCGAACCAGTCGACGATCTTGGAATCCTGAAATGATGGCAATCCGGCTTCGCACACGATGTCTCCGGAAAACACCACCCTGTCCTCTGGGAAGTAGGTGATTACGCTGTTGCGGGTATGCCCTGGCTGAAAAGTCAACTCCAAAGACGCTCCACTCAGGTGAATCTCGAGTTCCGAATCAAATACAATATTGGGAACACGAACCTCGTACTCATTTTCAAAAATTGGGACGGACTCCGGATCAATCCGTTTCATGAGGTCAACCAAGTACTCGCGAGACGGCGCCTCTTCACTCAGAAGTCGGGCTCGGGTCCCTCGGTGTGCCACCACATCACCTGGCATCACGTAGTTACCGATCGTGTGGTCAGGGTGATGATCGCTGTTGATAACGAATCTAATTGACCCAAACTGCTCGGCGTAAGCGCGCCAGTTTGTTGCGTCTGTCAAGCAATGGGGTGAGTCAATTAGTACAAGCGAACTCTCGCCCACCACGATGGAATTGTTGCTTCCAAAGTGTTCGGTTTCCACAATAACTTTTGGCGTAATTCTTTGAGGTGCCATGGCTACTTCCGTTCCGGGGCAATAAACGATTCGCCCAAGAATCCCAGCAGATTTTCGATCCGAAGTGGTGTGAATACTTCGATGAAAATTGCCTGACCGATAATGCTTGCACCCGAATGCTCTACGCCTCGAGGAATGACAGCGACGTCGCCCACTCCCAAGGTGAAAGACTCCCCGCCAATCGTGAAAGAAATGACTCCTTCGGTCACGATGACACACTGCTCAGCATCGTCATGGACATGGGGAGGCAGCGTGGTCGGGTGCTCCCACCGGATCCGGTTGATACCCATTTCTTTGCCGGCTAAAGCTGTACGGAAGTTATTCGGGAGATTTTCAGTTTCAGGAACCTGGTTCCAATTGATTACGTACATTAGGAAACCTCACTACTTGTGACTCGACTTAACTCTTCCAATGATTTAGCAGTACTCATGACATCGGCATATTTCTGACCCATATCAAAAAGATTGACTTTGTGGACCGTTTCGCTTCGGTCATAAACAGCGTCAAAAGGTACAACGACCTTGTAGTTGTATGCGAAGGCGTCAACAACAGTGGAGCGAACACACCCACTTGTGCTACAACCCGTAACGATCAGAGTGTCAACTCCAAGATCAATCAAATAACTGACAAGCGGAGTGCCAAAAAAAGCACTTGGATGTTTCTTCGGCAACATGATGTCCTGCGCCTGTGGCGCCAGCTCAGGAGGAATCCGATACCCCTGCTCCGGTACTTGCATAATGGAAGGGACCTTTGCTCCCAAAGTTCCGGCGTCATAAGGCAGCTTTGGAGCGACATGCGGGTATAACACTGGCAGGTTGTTGTCTCGAAAGTAACTCAGCAGCTCAGATATACGACCAACAGCTTTCCAACCTTCTTCGCCAACCGCCGTGGTGTAATCCTCGAGTGCCTGGTCAAATGGCTTAGAAGTGTTGCCGAGTGTTCGATACTGAACGTCAATGATCAGCAGGGCGGGCCGGTTTCCTAACCCAGAGGGCCGACCGAAACCGGCCCGTTCGTATCGGGACTCATCTTCTGCGGTGATCACACCCGCCCAGGGGGCGCTCATTGCGCCGCCTTCAAAGCCATTTCGCCACTGTGTCGCCGGGAAATAAACTCTCCCTTTACTTTACCGAAACCACGATCGACTTCGAATACCTTTGATCCACGTAAAAAGGTGGTTCGCACACGTCCCTTCATTTCCCAACCTTCCCAAGGTGAGTACTGGGCTGCTGAGAACTGATCCGCTCCATGGACTTCGTGCTTTTCTTCGAGATCCACCACTGCAAAGTCGGCATCTGAGCCAACGCGAATCACTCCTTTTTGAGGGTACATGCCGAATAACCTTGCAGGGCGCTCACTGGTAACTTCAGCTATCCGCTCAAGCGCAAGACCATATTGATGGTGGCCAACTGAGATCATCGTGGGCAACAGGTTTTCCAATCCGGGGAACCCAGCGGATGCTGTCCAAATGTCTTTCTCTTTAAATGATTTGTGCCTGGGTACATGATCAGAACCGATCGTGTCCACGAAACCGTCGGCTATTGCCTTCCAGAGTGCTTCGCGATCCTTCTCCAAGCGCAATGGCGGATTGACTTTGCCATATGTCCCGCAGGGCGAGTCAACGTCGAGCGTTAAGTAATGGGGGCACGACTCAACAAAAATATTGTCATAACTTGTTCTTCCTTGACGTAAAACATCGAGCGCGAGTGCATTAGTCGTGTGGACCGCATAAACGCTTGCTCCCGTCACTCGCGCAAGAAAGCCAAGTCGGTTTAGCGCATCCGCTTCAACATAATCTGGCCGATTCAGGTTCCAAGAATCCAAGGGGTTGCGCCCCTCCACAACACCGGCCGCGCGCAACCGCCATACGAGTTCAATGTTTTCCGCATGTGGGTCGAGCATCCCTCCTGCATCGGCGCAGGATTCCAGTAGATCGAAAAGGAAACCGTCGTCGTTGCCCGGTAGGCCCAGATAGGCACCTTCTTCACCTCGAAAGTTCATAAAAAATTTGAATGAACTCACGCCAAGATCCTTGGCGTAATTGGGAATTGCTTCTTGCTGCTCCTTAGTGACCACGCAGAAATGGAAGCCAAAGTCAACTAGTGAATCTGTGGCCATTGCATCGCGGGCCACTGGAAATACATCGTGATATGGCTTCGGTGACATCAAGTATGCCAACAGACTCGTTACTCCCCCCGCAACAGCAGATTGTGTTTCCGGAGTTACGTCTTCCGGTCCTTGTGGGTAGGTGATATTGGGACCAAGGTGCACGTGAGCGTCGACGACACCTGGAAACACGTGTAACCCACTTGCATCGACGTTTTCGTCGCTTTCTGCTGCAGCACCCCTAGGTACAAGGTCTGCGACCACGCCGTCTTTGACAAGAATATCCACCTCTGAGACGCCGGTTGGGAGAACGACTTTCGCATTTGAAATTCTCAAGTCATATTTGGTCATACCATTTCCTTTGCCGCATATTTGAGTTCGAGTTTGTCAAAATGTGGTTTCCCTACGGCGTCTTGGCGTTCTTGCCAACTTGACAAAGCGTCGAGCACTCCGCTTGTGCTACCGGTGCGCTTTAACTCACGCATTACTTCCGTCACAGATTTCTGAGCCGAGCGCAGGGCTGCATTTGCAAAAAGTGCGATCGAGAAGCCAAGCTCAGTGAGTTCAGAAACTGTTTGGAGCGGAGTCTTGCCTCCTTCAACCATGTTGGCGACCAACGGCAGGTCAAAGCTCTCACCGATAATGCGCATTTCTTCTAGGCTCTCTGGCGCCTCCACAAAAATAATGTCGGCACCCGCTTCTCTAAAGGCTGCAGCCCTTTCCAACGCGGCCTCAAATGAAATGACGGCACGGGCGTCTGTCCGAGCAATAATTTGCAACTCTCGGGAGTCACGCGAATCCACCGCCGAATGGATTTTTTGAACCATTTCGCCGAGTGCAATCACTTCTTTACCATCAAAGTGGCCACACTTCTTCGGAAAAACTTGATCCTCAATCTGAATGGCACTCGCACCGGCTCGCTCCAGCATTCGAACAGTGCGACCCATGTTGATTGCGTTGCCAAAGCCAGTATCTGCATCTACGACCAGAGGGATTCCAACAACATCGGCAATTCGAGCGGTGTGGTCACGCATCTCGCTCAGGGTGACCAGGCCAATATCAGGTACACCGAGCCCCGAGTTTGCAAATCCCGCACCTGTTATATAAATGGCTTCAAAACCGGTGCTTTCAATGATGCGGGCACTCAGAGCATCGTAAGCGCCGGGAAGAACTAAACAGCGTTCTTCACGTCTTACATTCTGGAGAACTGATGCAAAGCTATTCACGGAACCTCTTCTTTAGGGATTGTCTCTCCAATGGTCTTCCAATTTCACACGAGAGTTACGGTGCCATTCAGTTGGACGAAGTGGTGGTCTGGCGTGGTGACCGCCGAAGCCAATTGGCCTGTGTTGAAATTCTGCGCTTGAACTACCGTCAAGAGATCAGCTTCTTGCCAAGTCACCATCCAGACCCCTTCGCCCACTTCGGAAGCCTCAAAGGGAAGGGTTTCGGTTTTCCCCTCCAAAGAGCCTCGCGTAACAACAAACGTCAAGGTTTGATCTGCACCGGAGAAACTGATTTCAGCTGCGAACGGGCCGAATGCGCCATCGTCTCCAAAATCAATAACGATGGTGCGATCAAGGGCTGGGTATGTCGACGACATTGACATTCTCCTCTTAGACGGGGCTGATTAACAGGAGTTTGGATCCTGAAATGCATACTGTCAACAGTTTTCCGTTAACTTTATCAATCTGTGACATATTGACACTCGATGCCAGAAGGTCTAGCGTACGCCCGAATCGACACTCGACGACCCTCTCCAGCACCCTTTTTTGAGTCGAGCCCACCAAATCAATGTGAGGTATAGATGAAAACAACCGCAGCTGTCATGTGGAACCAAACCGGACCCTTTGAAATCAGCGAACTGACATTGGACCCACCGGGTCCCGAGGAAGTTCTTGTTCGCTTCGACTATGCAGGCCTTTGTCATACGGATGAGCACATGCGAAACGGAGATATCGGATTTACCCCACCAATGGTCGGCGGCCACGAAGGTTCAGGAGTGGTCGAGGAAGTGGGCGCGGGCGTCACGCATATCCGCCCCGGCGACCATTTTGTAACTTCATGGATGCCCTACTGCGGACGATGCCGGTTTTGCCTGACCGGCCAAACCAATCTCTGCGACAACGGCCAGTACTTGATGTCGGGCACGATGCTCGACGGAACCCAACGGCTCCACGGCCGCGGACAGAGTTTGGGTTCAGTCGATCTACTTGGTACCTTTTCACAGCACAATGTCATCCCTGCCTCATGCGTAGTGACCATCGAAAATCACATTCCACTCGACGCAATTGCAATCACAGCATGCGGTGTTCCAACTGGTTTTGGATCCGCCGTCACAGCTGCTGACACGCGCCCCGGCGACATCACTGTCGTTTACGGGATTGGTGGTATCGGTATCAACGCGGTACAAGGTGCGGCATTCGCCGGAGCGAAAATTGTTGTGGCAGTTGATCCCGTTGAGTTCAAGCGAACCACTGCTTTAACTCTCGGTGCAACACACGCATTTGCGAGTGCGGAAGAAGCACACGAATTCGTGTGGAGTGAAAGTCGAGGAGTCGGAGCAGACGCGGCGATTATCACCGTTGGTCTCGTTGGAAAGAAAGTCGTCTCGGACGCTTTCACCATGATTCGCAAGGGTGGTGTGGTCGTCGTAACAGCCGTCGCGAATCCTGAATTGATGATCGAGATTCCAAGCTTCGAATTGACTCTGTATCAAAAGCGTTTGATTGGAAGCCTTTTTGGCTCAGGCAATCCTCACAACGACATTCGTAAGATCATTGATCTTTACATGCGTGGGCTCATTAAACTCGACGAGCTCATTACTCGTCGATATCCGCTTGAAGACGTGAATCAAGGATACGATGACATGCTCGATGGAAAAAATATTCGCGGGTTACTGGAGATTACACACTAATCTGAAGGGCGTAATTTTTACCGGTGACTATTTCCATTGCACTGGCTTACACGCTTGGAATTGTGCTGGGGCTAATTGCTGCGAGGGTTTCATCAATCGCGACCATTTGGCCTGCGATTGTGCGAGCTCAAGTCCTCGCAGCAGCCCTGTCCCTTTCGATAGTTGTCGTTTGGCAGATCGACGACCTTGATGCCGTGTTGTGGCCTGCGATGCTGTCGGGTGTGATGGTGATCATGACGCTTGCTGCTTGGGTTGCAAACCGGAAAAAGCCGGCCCGCTTAGCTCACGCGAGCTTGCAGACCTGGGCTTCCAATTCCAATACCGCATACTTCGCAATTCCCATTGCGGCAGCTCTCGCTGGTCCGGGTGCGGCCGCGGCCGCAGTTCTCATGGATCGAATTTCAACGCCGCTCTACGCTTTCTGGGTGTGGGCGTTGCGCAAAGAAGCACCTCGCCAACAACGAAAAAGATCCAGTCTGATTGACCAAGCGCCAGTCCTGGCAATGCTCGTAGGTCTAGCGTTGAAGCTCACCGGACCAGCGCCAGATTGGACCAACAACATCACTTTGATCGCAGCACCAGTTCTGGCCGTCAGCGGTGCTGCCATGTTTATCGGATCGGTATTGCACCCAAGTCAGCGTTTCCCCGCAAGGCCCGGCTTAAATCGTTGGGCAATGCTCATAGGAATCCGAATCACTCTCATGCTTTCCATTGCACTTTTCGCGCCCAGCCCAGAATTGGCCATAGCTGCCGTTCTTTGCGCACTTTCAATTCCGGCATTTGGTGCTCCGCAGGCGGCCACCGTTTACGGGTATAAAGATTCGATCGTTGCAGCCGGAGCGCGGTATGGGTGGCCGATCGGCGCTATTGGATTGGTCGTTGCGGTTGTGATGACCAATTGACCAGAACAAACTTTCGCAACTTTAGGCAATAGTAGTTTTTCCAATTAAAAATCGAAAAACAGAGAATATGGAGAGAATAATGCGCGCAGTAATGTTTCACGAATATGGCGATCCCAACGTATTACAGATAGGTGAAGCGAAAGAACCAAGTGCCAGTAGTAAAGAAGTGGTGGTCAAGCTGGGAGCGATCGGGGTTAACCACATCGACCTTGACGTTCGAGACGGCACATCCCGTTTCGACATTCAACTGCCACACATTCCAGGTCTTGAGGGGGCAGGAACTGTCATTGAAGTCGGCTCCGAAGTCACGAATCTCCAAGTAGGCCAGCGCGTTGCGATGACTTATTTACGCACGTGTGACGAATGCGACTATTGCAGAAGTGGTAACGAAATATTCTGCGCAAAACGCGCGATTCTGGGCGAGCGACTGCCAGGAACCTACGCAGAGAAAATCGCTGTGCCTGCTTCCATGTGTCTACCTATCGCAGACTCATTGAGTTTTCAATCAGCTGCGGCAAGTATTGTCACACTTGGTAGCGCTTGGCATGCGCTAACTTCACGCGCCCAAGTTAAAATTGGTGAAACAGTTTTGATTCATTCGATTGGAAGCGGAGTAGGAACTGCTGGAGTTCAAGTCTGCAAAACCGCCGGTGCTAGAGTTATAGGCACGGTTGGTTCAGATTCCAAGATCCAGCAAGCTCTCGATGCAGGCGCCGATTACGTGTTCAACCACCGCACTATCGACTTCGTCGACGCAGTGCTTGAATACACAGGCGGCCAGGGCGTGGACGTTGTCTTAGACATGGTTGGCGGAGATGCATTGAGCAGATCAATGCTCGCAATGCGCCCCAATGGGCGTCTCGTAACGGTTGGAGCGCACGGAGGCGAAGTAGTCGACTTTGACGCCATTGCTTTCTTCCGCAGTCACGTAACGTATATGGGCTCACATTCGCAGAGCCGACTCGAGCTACGTAAAGTCCTTGACCTATTAGCCGACGGAACATTCATACCGACTATTCACGGTATTTATCCGCTCGAGGAAGCAGCGGAGACTCACCGCTTGTTGGCAAATCGCGAAAACTTTGGCAAGGTCTTGCTTGACCCAAGTCTGTGATTAATCCGCTGTGCGAATGAAGTGGCTTGACGATAAATAGCCGCTGGCAATCTAACTTCAGGCAGTAAGGGCTGCCACACTCTGGCCCTTACTGCCGAAGTTAGGACACCGCTGCCATATGCGAGGTCTTGACCGAATCTCATAGCTGTGTAGCGAACTGGATCCAGCCGTGGTTTTTCTTCTCGCCAATCATTGATGACATGCGAAACCATGACGACAGAAATGCGGCGTCCTACTCGTGATCTTGGACCGCTTACTAGGGCAGTTAGTCCAAGAGGCCACCATTCTCGCCGCAGTAAACGGCCTGCCTGTTCGATATCAGCTAGAAGCCCGAAGAAAACTATCTGGGCAGCCATGGGAACGGGTTTTGGAAGATGACGAATACGCCATGCCAAGGCACCCGTCGCGACCAGATAAATGGTCAGTGCCGCAACTTTCCTGTCAAACACCATTCCGGCCATAATGCCGATATTCCAGCCAGAGAACCGTGCGGGTGTAAGTGATCCAGGGTGCCGGGTTTCCAATCCAGCTGCCGAGGTTCCGTACTCAAATGTGCGAATAAACCAAGCGGGCAATCCATCCCGACTGCGGTGAAAAACGGAAACTGCCGGATCATAATTCACTCGCCAGCCGGACTCCAAAACGCGCCAAATAAAGTCCACGTCCTCGCCCACTCGCATTGATTCCTCAAATTTGACGCTTTCCCAAACTTCGCGGCGGACAACTATTGCGGCTGACGGAATAAAACCGAGCCGTCCACCTCTTTCAACGTGATCCGGGTATTGCCCCATGTCCAAAGATGACCTAATTGTTTCATAGCGGTGCAAAACCGAGGAGTTCTCAATACAAGCTCTAACCCTCGGTGCCACGACTCCAACGCTTGGATCCTCAAAATGTCCAAGAAGTTGCTCAATCCATAAAGTTGTTGGTAAGCAATCAGAATCAAGAAAAACTATAAAATGTTTTTGCGTTTCCCTTGCGCCTGCGTTGCGCGCTGCTGCGGGGCCTTTATTCACCGGCATTCGTATTATGCTTGCCGAATAATCAGCCACCACTTTCACCATTTCATGCGGGTTTTGCGATCCATCGTCGACGACAATTACGTTGGTTCGACCTTGGTCGCCAGTACGAATAACTTTCAGTAAATCCATTAATTGCTCAGCGCGATCCAAGATCGGGATCACCACGCTGTAATTATCAATGGCTGCCGCTATGTCCTCATTGGTAAATTCTTGAGCAGAGGTGATCGGATAAAGAAAACCGCGGACAAGCAACTCCCCCGCGGCTTTGGACTCCCACCCGTTGGCAATACATAATCCTTGAACACCTGCGGAGTGAATTCTGCGCGCAAAGTCGCCCGAACGATCATCGAGCTGAATCATTCGCCACGGGCTCCCCCCCATCAGAATGCGGTAATTGGAGTAGCACTTATTCCGAGTGTTCCAGCCAAGACGAAAACCAATCGGCAAACCGGAATCAATCTGTTTAGATAATGAATCAACTTTGTTCATGAGTCCTTGCTCAATCGTTAAGGTGCAGTTGTAAGCAATTCAACGAAGAGTTGAGTGCATCTCGCAAACTTATTTCGTCCGAAGATAACCAAATGTCATAGGCTGAGAGTGCCAGCGCCAGGCTGGTATGCCCCACCGTGAGCGGCATTGCCGAATTACTGGATTGATCAGTTCGCTGCGCGACAAAGTTGGTTATAATTTTTCTCCAGCGCTGGTACATCAAAAACGAGTGTGCCTGGAGCGATGGAGTCTCAAAAATAAGTCGCATACGTTGCCGATGTTGGCCAAGAACAGCCTGGTCAAAGGTATTGAAGTCCAAAACAGAGTCGTGAATTGCCTGCCACAACGGTAAATCTTTCGGGGCTGCATTCAACCTTTCGCGGAAAGTGACCAAGTTGTCATCAAACTGACCCCATGGAATATCAAACTTTGACGGGAAATATCGAAAAATCGTGCGCCTGCCAATTCCCATGTGAGCGGCAATATCATCGAGAGTTGTCGTTTCGAATCCACGGTCGGCAAATAATTCAAACGCTGCGTCTTCGATCGCCGCGTGATTTGTAACCGGCGGTCGCCCTTGTCCATTTCCCCAAGTTTGACTCACAATCGTAGAAATCTAGCACTTTTTTTGTTGGGGTCTTGCTTTTTGGCCCTGAGTGCCAATATGCTGCGATTCACTAGTGACTGACCGCCAAAATAAGGAGTAATCGTGGAACCCAAAGTAGAAACTACTGTTGAAGAAGAAATCAATGTGGGCGTGCTAATTGAAGATGTTTCCATCGACGGCATGTGCGGCGTCTACTAAAAAGACATGCTTGAATTGACAGAAGTACTGCAGCTATCGCCTTCCGTGGCCTTACGTCCCGAGCCTTTCGGGGCGCTGGCCTACCACTTTGGCAATCGGCGGCTCACCTTTCTTAAGCGGCCGGAATTAGTCCAGGTAGTCAGCGGTCTTAATGGCATTGATTCCTTAAAGCAAGTGTTCTTGCTTTGTGAGATACCCGAAAACCAATGGACTACCTATTTATCGGCGTTATTCGCCCTGAAAGAGGCCGACATGATTCACAGCGTTTCCATCAATCCAGCCAGTTCGAAGGAGCTCCACAATGTCTGATGTCCTTGCCTCTGTCAGGCCAACCGGTGGCACCCTCATTGAACAATTTGAGTTTGGGCTAGACGCTCCAATCTGCTTGACGTGGGAGTTAACTTACGCATGCAACCTTTCCTGTAACCATTGTTTGTCATCATCTGGCCGGCGCGACCCCAACGAACTGACGACCAAACAATGCGAAGACATCATTGATGAACTCCAGCGCATGCAGGTTTTTTACGTGAACATTGGCGGCGGTGAGCCCACTATTCGCCCGGATTTTTGGCACTTGCTGGAATACGCAATCGCGCATCAAGTCGGAATTAAGTTCTCGACCAATGGATCTCGGATTACTCCTGAGAAGGCTCGCTTTCTCGCGGCTACAGACTACGTTGATGTTCAGGTGTCAATCGACGGCGCAACTGCTGACATCAATGATCCGCTGCGCGGCGAAGGCACCTATGACACTGCCTTACAAGCCTTGACAAATCTTGCGGAGGCCGGATTCAAAGACGCCAAAATCTCCGTCGTTGTCACTCGTGACAACGTCCACCAACTCGACGAATTCAAGGCACTTGCTGACAAATTCGGAGCGACCTTGCGACTCACTCGCCTTCGGCCCTCAGGACGTGGAGCAGATATCTGGGATGAACTCCACCCAACTGCCCAGCAACAGCGTGATCTCTACAACTGGTTAGTGAAGAATGGCGAAGGAGTTTTAACGGGAGACTCTTTCTTCCACCTCGCTGCCTACGGTGAGGCCTTGCCTGGGTTGAATCTCTGTGGCGCGGGAAGAGTCGTATGTCTGATTGATCCTATTGGTGATGTCTACGCCTGTCCCTTTGCGATTCATGACCGTTTCAAGGCCGGCAATGTACTTGATGGGGCAGGTTTCCAAGAAGTTTGGCAGGAATCTGAATTGTTCCTTGAGTTGCGTTCCCCCCAAACTGGTGGTGCCTGCTCCTCATGCAGCGCATACGATGCGTGCCGTGGGGGATGTATGGCGGCGAAATTCTTCACCGGGCTTCCCCTAGATGGACCCGATCCAGAATGCGTCAAGGGACACAGTGAACAGGCACTACTCGATCCAAATCGAGTGATTCCACCCCCCAGTCAGGACCATTCACGAGCATCGGCTCGCAAAAACAACGGTCCGATTTCGGTCACCATTTCCCCTGTGATTCCGGCCCGTTTCTGCGACGAGGATCCGTTGACCGAATCCACGTCCCTGTCGTCAGTGACAAGTTAAAAACCAAGAATTCAGAAAGGCTAGACATGTCAGTTAAGTGGATGGAATCCGTTGCAGAAGCGCAACGGGTGGCTCAGCGTCGCCTACCTCCTTCGGTCTACAGCGCTCTTCTGGCTGGGAATGAACGAGGCGCCTCCTACCGTGACAACACCGATGCTTTCGCTGAGCTTGGACTGGCCCCGTGTGTGGCTGATCTCTCTTCTAAACGTGAACTCGGCACAACCGTTATGGGCCAAGAGATCTCCATGCCCATCATTATCTCACCAACTGGTGTGCAGGCAGTTCACCCCGAAGGTGAAGTCGCTATTGGTCGCGCGGCTGCAGCTCGTGGAATTTCCATGGGGCTCAGCTCCTTTGCAAGCAAACCCATAGAAGATGTTATTGCAGTCAACCCCCAGCTGTTCTTCCAGCTTTATTGGATGGATAGCAGAGAGGCGATCGAGATAATTCTTGCCCGAGCGAAAGCCGCTGGCGCGAAGGGTTTAATTGTGACCCTTGACTGGTCCTTTTCTTATGGTCGGGACTGGGGTAGCCCGTCTATTCCTGAGAGAGTTGACCTTAAAGCCATGCTGCAGTTCGCGCCCGAAGCCCTGCGGCGTCCAAGTTGGTTCTATGGATTCTTGAGATCGGGCAAAATCCCTGATCTAAAGGCCCCAAATATCACTCTTCCCGGCGAAAAAACTCCTACCTTTTTTGGCGCCTACGGTCGCTGGATGAAGACAACACCACCTACATGGGCCGATCTCGCTTGGTTGGTAGCACAATGGGACGGTCCGGTCATGCTCAAGGGCATTTCCCGCCCTGACGATGCCCGTCGAGCCGTCGATGCTGGATTCCACACTATTTCCGTCTCCAATCATGGAGGCAACAATCTCGATACCACCCCCGCCGCAATCAGGTGGTTGCCTTTGGTTTCAGACGCCGTCTCGGGACAAATTGAAATCGTTCTCGATGGTGGAATTCGTCGCGGCAGCGATGTCGTCAAAGCACTAGCACTTGGTGCCAGCGCTGTCATGATCGGGCGCGCCTACCTGTGGGGGCTCGCGGCAAATGGCCAGGCTGGGGTTGAAAACGTACTCGACATTCTACGTATGGGGCTGGACTCGACTCTCTATGGAATTGGCCACTCGTCGGTCCACGACCTATCCCCCGCCGACATCATTGTTCCCAAGGATTTCAGCCCTTCTTGGAATAAATAGATCATGGCCGCAATTCACCTCAATGAATCTCCGTGGCCGAACTTGCCACCGACGCCATTGTTGTTGATTCCCGTGGGTTCGACCGAACAGCACGGGCCGCACCTTCCTTTTTGCGTGGACACCATGATCGCAGTCGCCGTGGCCACTCAGGTAGCAGAGCGCCTCAGCGACCACCATGGCTATCGGGTCGTGGTATCCCCGGCTGTCGCATTCGGAGCCAGTGGTGAGCATCAAGATTTTCCCGGAACACTTTCGATCGGCCACGAGGCATTGCGTCTGGTTCTCATCGAGTTGATTCGCTCCGGCGCACTCTGGGCGGAGAGAATTGTGTTTGTCAATGGCCATGGCGGTAACGTCACCACCATGAGCGAAGTGGTCGCCACCATGAGCGATGAAGGACACCATGTCGCTTGGGTGGCCTGCGCGCTCGAAAGTGCCACCGATGCCCATGCCGGATTCGATGAAACCTCCGTTGCACTCGCCCTCTCGCCTGGCGTAGTCCAGATGGCTGAGGCTCGTCGCGGAAATATTCAACCTTTGGCCGAAATCTTGCCACTTCTGATGAAGAAAGGATTACAGCCGATTACTGAGTCGGGAGTTCTTGGCGACCCTTCGCTAGCTAACGCAGAGACAGGTGAGCGACTACTTGAGGAACTCGTCGCCTCAGTTACCGCAAGGATCATCAGTGGTCACTGATCGTGTTGCAATTATTACGGGCGCGGCTCGAGGAATTGGTGCTGCTACTGCCCTAGAGCTAGTTACAGCTGGCTATCAAGTGGTGGCAATCGACTCTTGTCTCGGCGAAAACACGGTCGACATGGCTGGAGTACGGTACCCACTTGCTACCGAAGCCGACCTCCGCGAATTAGAGCAAAAAGGAAATGGGCACATCCATCCGGTGATCTGCGATGTTCGTGATCATGAAGCACTATTAATTGCCATTGAAGAAACACTTAAACGCTTTGCTCGCATTGATGTTGCCGTCGCAGCTGCCGCAATTATTTCGGGTGGAAAACCCATGTGGCAGATTCCCGCCCGTGAATTTCAATCCTTAATTGACACGGACTTAATTGGTGTGTGGAATCTTGCTCATGCATGTCTACCGAGCATGATCGCCAGCCAAGACCCCCAGTCTTGCCGCTTTATTGCGATTGCCTCTGCAGCGGGTAGCCATGGGCTACGTCACCTTGCAGGCTATTCAGCCGTAAAACATGGCGTAATCGGACTCGTTAAGGGTATCGCGGCCGACCTTCATGGAACAGGAGTGAGCGCTTGCGCAGTTTCACCTGGCTCAACCCGAACGTCCATGTTGCAGGCCAGCGCGGATATTTACGACCTCGACAGCGTGGCTGAATTTGAAAAATCGGCCCTGCTCAGCCGCTTGATTGAACCCGAGGAAATTGCACAAGCTATTAGATTCTGCTGCTCTTCAGCGGGAGCAACTCTTAACGGGTCGGTACTGGATCTGTCGGGTGGGTTCCGAGCCTAAAGTGACCTGGATTCGCTTGCGCCTGGCCCCACCTGTTTCACTATGTCATGACCCATTGGACAACTAACTTCATCTCAGATCTCACCGACCGCCGAGTTATCGTGACAGGAGCCAACTCGGGACTCGGATTTGAAACAGCCAAAGTGCTCGCGGGGAAGAACGCACACGTGACACTGGCCGTGCGCGATACTGCCAGGGGAGATCACGCGGCGGCCGCGATCGGCTCAAATGTCGATGTCGCGGCCCTGGATCTTGCTGACCTTGCATCAGTGCGTGCATTTGCCGCGAATTGGTCGGAATCAAACCCAACGGGACTCGACCTTTTAATCAACAATGCAGGAATTATGGCCACCCCTCGTCGACTGAGCGCTGATGGATTCGAAATGCAGTTGGCGACTAACCACCTTGGTCACTTTGCCTTGACCGGACTACTCTTCCCAGCTTTGGTAGCTGTACCTAATTCACGAGTTGTCACCGTTTCCTCATTAGCCCACCGCATGGTGAAAAGATTTAATTTCGATGACCCGATGGGTGCGAAAAAATACCGGGCTTGGAGCGCCTACGGGCAGTCAAAATTGGCTAATCTACTTTTTACCACCGAGTTTGCCCGACGGCTTGAACTTGGCGACTACAGCGTTGGCGCGGTTGCCGCGCATCCTGGATTTTCAGCGACCAACCTTCAAGGAGTCGCCTCACAGATGAGAGAGAGTGCCCTCGAGTTTCACGTGACTAAGTTCATAAATAGATTAGTCGCCCAAAGCCCGGATATGGGCGCACTTCCCATTTTGTTCGCAGCGACAGCGCCCGGCTTGGCTAATGACAGCTATGTAGGTCCAGCAGACAAGTGGCAAACCCGCGGTTATCCCACTATGGTAGATCGTAATGAGTCTGCAAAAGATGCACTCCAGGCGCGCCGGCTGTGGGATTGGTCTCAAGAAATTACCGGGGTAAATTACTCGTTTTAAAAAGGGCCCCCTTTCACAAGGGGACCCTTTGCATGTGGCAGATAGTGGATTCGAACCACTGAAGGTAAAACCGACGGATTTACAGTCCGCTCCCATTGGCCGCTCGGGCAATCTGCCGTAATGCCTGACAAACAATACATGTGGCCGCGTTCATGGGTGCAGATGGCTAGCGGGTGCCCTCCATTGGCTAGATTGGCCCAACGGAAAGGATCTCACCATGGCAGATAGCAGTTTTGACATAGTCTCAGAGGTTGACCACCAAGAGGCGGACAACGCCCTCAATCAAGCAGCGAAAGAACTCTCCCAGCGATTTGATTTTAAGAACACCGACACCACTATCGAGTGGAAGGGCGAGACAGATATTGAACTCACTAGCAGCACCGAAGATCGGGTGGTCGCAGCCCTTGAAGTCTTCAAAGAAAAGATTATTAAGCGCGGAATTAGTCTTAAAGCGTTTACTGCAGGTGATCCCCGGGCATCCGGCAAGGTGTACAAGGTGAACGGATCCTTCAACAACGGGATCAGCCAGGAGCACGCTAAGAAACTAGCCAAACTCATCCGTGACGAAGGTCCCAAAGCTGTCAAGTCACAGATTCAAGGAGACGAATTACGTGTTTCCAGCAAGAACCGTGACGACCTACAGGACGTGATCGCATTAATTAACGGTGCTCAGCTTGACTTCGCCGTTCAATTTACGAACTACCGCTAAATCCAAGATCTTCAATTCCCAGCAGCATGTCTTCACGGTTTGTGGTGACAAGCGCTCGGTGTTCATCCCAAGCGAGCGCGTCAAATGGGCACACGTCAATACACACTCCGCAATACATGCACAGCGAATAATCGATCTCGAAGGAATCAAGAACGTTGACTTTCCTAGGGCGTCGCGCACCTTCTTCGGTCACGTCAACCGTGTGAGAATCTAAGTGAATGCACCACGCGGGGCACTCGCGAACACACAGCATGCACGAAGTGCATTTGTCTTCAATCAATGCGATAAATGAATGCTTCATGGTGTGAGCCAATTTTCAGGAACACCTGGTGGCCGCTGGCGACGTCGTGACGCATTGCCAACCTTGCGGCCATCTTCCTTGATTTCAGGTTCAGCACCACCAGGCCATGGAGTCAAAACTCTCGCTACCAGCACCGTTGACTTGCGAAGTGGAGGTCGACCTAGATCTTCATGTCGCAAAAGTGGTTTGGCTGCACCGCCGTTGAATGTGATTCCAAACATCTCTGCACATTCGCGTTCATGCCAGTTTGCTGCTGGAATGAGGTCTGTGATGCTCGCTAATTCGTTGAATACTTGCGTAAAAATAAAAAGTGAATCAGAAAGATCTGGCTTTGCAAGGTGAGCGACAACTTCTGTCCCCGGATAACCATTTATATTTTCGCGATCTACTCCAGCTAAAAAGTCAAAATAGATGAAGCCATCATCAATTATTACTTGGATATCGCTGCGCCAATCTGAGGGTTCGACCGACTGCCAGCTAAATGATTGGGCCATTTAGGAAACCCGAACCGAAGCGAGATCGTGAATTGCCTGGATAAATGCTTCGGGCCTGGGTGGGCAGCCGGCAACATATGAGGTCACTTCCACAAATTGATCAATCCCCTTTGACACTGGAGGTGAATCCCAATAAGGGCCACCACTCGTAGCGCACGCACCGAAAGCCAAGACTCTTGCACCTGGGTAGTTCTGTATCAGTTCTAAAACACTTGGAACCAGCGCGTCGGTCACAGTCCCGGCAATCACAATCACGGTTGGATCAGCAACAGCTTCTTCCGTTGGCACAAAGGCGCCGCTGCGAAGGGCCACTTCTATTTCCAACGTGCAGCAAGCAAGGGCCGCCCTGACTACGTCTACTGTCACACTCGGGTCAGCGGTCAATGTGTAGCGAGTCATGTGCTTCAGCCTAGTGTGGCACCCCAAATTAAATGAGCGCCATCCAAGTGAACATTTTGGGTTAACTAGTACATTGTTTGGAAGAAGAATCTCCCAGTGTCTTCCCTGAGGCACAAGAACGAGCTCGTATCAACAGGAGTACATCCTGTCAATCAGTTCAATTAAGTCTTTAACTTGTACATCGCGGACGGTGCAAAGACGCAGAGCGAGAACTACTCGTCTGACTGATCCGATTCTCTAAACTCGCTCTTATCGTCTTCAGGTTCGGGTATGAAACAAGCTGGGCACATGACCAGATGATAACGCGGTTCCTAACCAGAGCGTGTGACCACGTAGTCACACAACGCAATGAGGGTTTCCTTTGCTGCGATGTTCGGCAGCGGCTCCAAAGTTCGCCTGGCTTCATCAGACCATCGCAGAGCCTCAAGTCGAGCTTCATACAGGCTTGGATGATTTCGTAAG
>Ga0209491_10002389_pt1 | contig 33598 bp, 16 predicted proteins | sample BON02_FD_187213 | JGI IMG/M metagenome (GOLD analysis project Ga0209491, IMG submission 187213) | Freshwater microbial communities from Lake Bonney liftoff mats and glacier meltwater in Antarctica - BON-02 (SPAdes) (version 2) | ecosystem: Environmental > Aquatic > Freshwater > Ice > Glacier... | reverse complement strand
TGCTTTACCTCGAGCACGCAGTGCCGGGTGCGTGCGCACATTAGATGTTAGGTTTGTGTTATAGTATATGTATATACCTCTATACGATTGTACATATATATATATAAATATACATATGAAATGCATACGTATATTTGTATATATACCTATGTGTGTATATACATACATACAATCTGTATGTATATAAACATATATACATATGTGTATTTACATTTATGTATACATTAATATTCACTACATCTATATCTATATCTACATATCTGTATCCACATATATACATAATCATACATGTGCACACTCACATGCATGCATGAAATGCATGTAGAAGAAAATGTCGTACCTCGTGCTCAGTGCCTGGGCAGAGCAACGAGATGAGCGCCATCGTGGCACAGGCCACTCGGTGGGGATTCATCGGTGTTGTGATTCGTAAAGTGCGTTGTACATTCTTCAAAGAGATTATGGACAAAAAAGACGGTATTTTTGTCGAGGATCGTGTGTGATTTTCTCTAGACTACGTCTGCATCTCCTGAGGCTGCCATGCTGTGTATGCGCAAATTGGCTGTGGAAGCACCGTTGAATTCCAGCACAAGTTTGTCAAGGTGCGATCACAAGTCACTAGACACAACAATTAAAATACAAAAACACAATATTTTCCCAGAAGAAGTTTTATTGAAAACTTGAGTATCACGCGTCAGCAATTGTAATGGCGAAACGAGAAGGATCCACGGCAAAAACCGCAGCCAATTTGGCCTGCAACTCGATGGGACTGATGTCCTCGTCCTGTTCGCATAGCAGAATAATCATCGGTGGAGATTCTTCAGTCTCACCTCCTATTGAATGGGCCATGCTCTGAGAAGGCTCTGTGGGCGCTGGCATCATCATATCCGTCACGAGCACTTCTCCTGCCACGGGGACAGGAATGCGTTGGCGGTCATCCCGAGTAAACTTGTCTTCGTTAATGACCCTCTTTGCCAAGTCGTTGTCGACCTGATACGTAGACACGCGCGCATGCATTGCTGCGTTGCGTTTTGCATGCTGTGCCATGGCCTCGATGTCTTGCATATCGACCGCCGAAAACTCTCCAGTTCCTTGCTCAGCCACCACTTTTGCCTCGAGATTCTGCCAGACAGCAAACACGATTCATATGCATACATATATTGCAAGGGTCAGATGACTTGAAGCATGCGAGCAATTGATATGCAAAAAATATCCTGTGCAATATATAACATTGACATGAGAAACGATGACGAAGCGATCTTGTGTTGCACACTTCGGGCTGTCTCAAGCAATACTGCTCAATATTTTACACACGAATTGTTTTGAGTATTCAACTAAACCAACCTTTTTTGCAGCTTCCATCAGAAGCACTCCCATGTCTAGCTGTTTGGTCAAAAATTGAATGGTTTTGATGCCTTCTGAGATGGCCTCTTTCACCATGATCGACATGTCCTGCGCTTGAATTTCCTTGTCTTTTTTAGAGTTGACAGCCTTATCAATAGCGATCATAAAAATACCCGTTACAACTGAATTGAAGCTGCCCACGTAGATGTTGGTCGTGTCTGTGAGGGAATGAAACCCAACAAACAGGAATGCAAGTATGCCGGCAATGAGCGAGAAAATGACAAACATGGAATTGACCAGAGTGGGCAGTGTTAGCTTGTGCTGCTTCAGAACCTTGTCTAGGGTCTTGTCCAAAATTGAAACCACCGCTTGCACCGGAAGCTCTCCATAGCCACGTTCTGAAAGTCTCTCCGCACGTGTTCTAATGGCGTTTGCCGTGCGTTCATTTGACTTGGAAGTACGTTTCCAGTACTTTGCAAGGACCAGACCCCCGCCCGCAAATGCAGTTACATAGGGCGAGAATTGCGACGGTTTGATAAAGAATCCGATGAATATCCAAGTTATGACAACGCACAAATAAAATACGGAGCCCAGAAACATCAGACTCTGAGTGGTGTACCACGCAAGGCGCAACAACTTCCTCCAGGGCGACCACTTGAGATTCGCATAATGCGAGTAGAGTTCAAACGTTGACGTACTGCAATGAACAATGATGAAAATCATTACGATCCATTCGGGTACCGACCATGTTATGCCACACACGTATGGCTCTGGCTCTGACACACATTCAAAGGCAATTCGTGCAGCCTGCCAATTCATGGCAAAAAGCAGCAATGGTACAAAGCTGATAGCAATGACCAAAATGTGAATAGTTGTAAAGAAGACTTGGTCCGGAAGAGAAGCGGCAGCATCAGGATCTCCAATTTGGTAGTCTAAAAAGTAGAAGAAATTGGTTTTCGAATACAGCAGCAACTTAAGTTCAATCAATTCATTTTCTTCACCTTCGTCGTCTGGCCTTTCCGGACGCAGACAGTCAAGCAGCTTGCGGGCACCTAGCTCCTGATTGAATTTTCTCTGGCGGAAGTTCTTGATGGCAACTCTTGTTTTCGATAAAATTGCCAATGTCATTGTAGTGGCCACGATGCCTGGTATTAACAGCCCAAAAGCTAACAGGGCAACTATAAGAGGGTAGTCTGAGAGCACGACTTCCTTTGGCATAGTCTTTCCTGTTACAGGATCGATTTCAAAAACAACAAACGGACCGTTACGCGGTTTGAATGCAATATAACTGGAAGCTGGCATTTCAATTCCATTCACGCCATGGTAAAGTAACCTGTAAAATCGAACAAGATAATTTGAATTTCCAATGCCTGCTCCATTCCACTGACGCCGAGGGTTTTGTCTCATGACATGCCCTCCAATCGATGTACTTTGAAGGTCTTTCGCGTGCGCGTTCCTAAGTTGGACTTGTTCGACCCTTGTCGAGGTTGGACGCAAAAACTGAGATTCAGGATTAGATCCAGCATCAAACTCGGGGCAAAGGGATGGTTTCAAGGGCACATTGGCTAACCCTCGTTGAGGGACTAACAAACCGAACGATAAAACCTGTAAGATCTTGGATGGAACTACAAGATATCGGATATCAGCCACCCAAACAAATTGTCCGAGCGGCAAACTTGGCCCCGAAAGCGTTAGGTCGAGCCATTCTTCTTTTGGGCGGGTTGCTCCACCAGGGTGGAAACTCACATCGAGTATTTTTGCTCCTTCTTCCTCAATTTGCAATTCCCTACTGCCATGCAGACCATCATGAACGTAAAGATTATCTAGAACGCTCCGACCGGATCGAGGTGGCACACGATCAAGAGGAACTGATTGAAAATAGATCTGTCCAGAGTTGGAGCGAAGCTGCACGTCTTTGTTGGATAACCCGGGCTGCAAATCACGTTTGTACGGTATCAATACTGCTTTGCTGTCCTTTGTGCACGTCCAGTCTTGAACGGTTTTTGTGGAATTTGTCAGTGTGACCACCAATTCTCCATCAATCACATCTTCGCTTTTTGTTGTTGTGACGACATCTCGAAACAAGTCTAGGCAAGTGTTCTCCAACAAATATTCTGGTGAATCAGCGCTAACAAGACAGATGGAATTTGTGCTCTGGCGATACTTTATATCTATAGGCACGAACATGCCTTCGATCGAGCTAACTGATATAGAAATATCTGCCTTATCCGTCTCTATTTGGATTTGAGAAAATGTCATATTATGGATCTTGATATCACCTCCTTGAATCATGGGAACGTAAAATTTGCGTACCCTCAGGTTGAACAAGTCTATCTTGATCAGTGTTCCTTTGATTGTAAGTACATTGGGATCAAAATTTACAACTCGAGCTTCATCTGATGATTTGATGGTGGTCAGCCTCGACCCAACATTCGTAATCTCCATGGGGGGAATCGAATGTGAAGGATCAGCCGGAATCCGAATTACAATCTCGCAAACATATCCTGTGTATCGAACACTTTCAAGTCGAGTGTTGTTGACCTCAATGAACTGGTCTTCGGCACAAAAGTCTGTGTTTACGAACACATTTTGTAGATTGTCAGAGATTTGAGTCTCAATTTTTGGCGAATCGGTGGGATTGAACGACGAATCTGAAACAAACAAGACATTGCACGCGTCTGTTTGGAGCTTGAAGGTAGCGGCTTCTCCCAACGAATATTTGATTGGCTTCGGCCGAACAATTTCTTGAATTATCCCTGGCAACAACGCTGCAATGGACACAAGACACACCAGATACACAACCTGCCCCATGCGCGAATTTTCTTGTGGCGAGAGCGACAAATTCCTCATAGTTCTCAAGACATTCGCCCCAGACTTAGCAAGGTACAACGGGATAGTTCCATAATGCCGGCGTGCCCACATAAACAGAAAATAAATATTGATTAGCGCCAAAAACAAGAATGGTGAGCCAAAAACGCCGATCCTCCAAGATGTGTCTGGGGGGACATCACACATGTTCCATGTCAGACACACACCGTCTACACAGTAGGTGGGGCAGTCTCCTACTTTTGGGCCCAGACCCTGGCCAAGGGCTTCTTTGCACTTGCCTTTACCCTTACAAGATGACGGACACCACCCGCAGTCTTCATTCAAAGCTGCTACACATGATTCACATGTTGCAAAGCGGCAGACTTTAGGCCGCGAAACAACAACTTGAAGTACAAAAGTCTCGAAATCAACACTCCTGGCCGTGAGATCATCTCCAGAACAGCCGTTATCTTTGACAGTCATAATGAGATTTTCAATTCCAACAAACTGGGCGTCGGATTGGTATTCAACGTTGGAAACGTAAATCTGAATGTCTCGAAGTGTACCAATTGCAATAATTTCAGTTTGAGTCGGATTCGAAGTAAAATCCAACTTGGGGGCTTTTGTAATATTAAAAAAAAGGCTGCCGCCAGATTTTGATACAATTCCGACCGACATTTCACATCCAGGAGTTTCAAGAATATCAACATCAATCACTTCCATGCGATTGAGGATTCGAGTCACATTTTGCATTGCATCCATTGGTTGCAAGATTTCAAGCAGGTTGATTCCCAAAACGTCATACATTTGAAGCAATGGATAATTGTTGATTGGCTTTACGATTATACTAAACGATCTCCTTGTGACCAAAGGAGCATGCGGGACTTTTTGTGAGCAATATTCAAACATCAAAGGAGGAAGAACGTCAGGCCCGGGGTCACATGGGTACCCAATGCCCTTTCCACCAAGATCATTAACCTCGAACTCACAAATTTCTTGACCATTATAGTATCGGCCAGGAGTATACGTCAGAGCATTTGCGTCCAAGATATCATTAATCATGTTCAGCGACCCAATCATCAGAATAGAATTACTTTTGGCCATTAGCACAGGGAGCAGAGCGACGCGGAGAGTAGAGTAAACGATTTCCTGCAATACAAATTCAGCAGCTATCAATGAAGGTTCTGCCAATGTTGCACCGGCCAATCCAACTGCATTCAGCTTGTCTAAGCAATCGCCATTCGTTCTGCCCCTGGCAGCCATCTCCGCCACGGTACAGTAGATCGTGACTTTTTCGCATCGACCCGGAAATTCAACACAGAATTGCACCAGGGTCATACTGCTCAGCGTCAAATAGCCTCCTCGCTCGGTACATGACAGTTTCATTACGCACTCCTGCAGAAAACTATCTTTCGAGAACACAGAGCCAAAAGCTTCCTGACGAAGGATGGCAAAATCTCTGGCGCTTACACTTGGAGAAATCGAAATACTGCCATTCTTCACTCCAGCTCGCATAACCAATAGTCCCTGCTGGGATTCACATGGCTCAGCAGTGCACGCCAATTCGTTAACGTCTGGATCACTAATTCTCGCACCCTCTAGGACAACGCTGAAGTCTTCATTGATTTCAAGGTCTGCCTTGAAAAATGAGATATTGGGGGGATTATTGACTGCCCTGACTTCCACCACAAAATTTTGCACAACAATATTCGGGAATCGAACGTCGCCGTTGTAGTTGGCCAAATCATTTGAAGTTATGGTGAGAACCTCCTTACCGAGATTGTCTGTGTTGAAGTATGGCTCTGGCACATACAGCAGACGATTTTGAATCACCTCTTCAAGACCCTCTTTAGTTCCAACTAACTCAATCTCTTTAGTTGGAATCTGAGTTTGTCCGTTTGGATAGAAATATGAAAAATAAGGGGTAGAAAATGGACTTGAGAAGCTTTTCAGTGGAAGATTGACGCACGGCTGAAACTGTGTTCCAGCTCCAGTCCAGCCCGGTGGACAGTTTGGACGAAAAAGCGTCTGGTTTGCCCATTGTGAAATCGTTATATCGCCCGTGAAATCCCAGCACCTAACCCCCCATGCGACTCTTCGCACATCGTTCATAAACTGGTTAGGAGGTGCCACTGTGCACATGTCTGTTTTCAATGTAAAAACGCCATATTTTGCCTGGATCGTAATCTTGAAATGGAAAGGCACTGCATTTTTTGTCATCAACGCAATAACACCCGGGACATAATCAGGGTCAACAATGCGAACAGATTGCATCTGCAGCTCTGTTCCTTCGAGCATTTGATACGCCATAAACTGTACTCGAACATTGTCTACAAAAACTAGACGTCCACTGGCAGGCGAATGCCTGTTATCCACGTATGCTGCAAGCTGCAGGGGTAGTTCAGCACGATGCGCAATAAATTCTGCAGTCTCAGCTTCATAGCTGTCTTTACCAGGGAGGGATACGACAAGAGGCTCGTCGATCCGGGGGTACAGAGTTGCCCAGGGATAGTCGACTCGGTCCGTCATTGTCAGTCTAAACGCAGCTCCTCGATTACCAGTGGTTCTTGCCCCCAACGAGATAACAATTTTGTAGCGTGCCCCGATTGCTAACATAGGGATCGTTTGGTTGACAATGGCATCTACCCCGACACCTGGACTAAGATAGAGATGCTGTACGCCCTCCGGTGATCGCATGTCGCCCTTCCAGCCAAAATAGGAAACACCGGCGGTGCCCTTGATGTCCCAACCGAAATTGCTCACGGGCCTGGGACCAACACCAGTGCATACTGCCATTCCATCATTTGGCACATGCATTCCTTCACAATCAAAATTTCCTTCACAAACGGCGGGATATTCAAAGCCATAGTTGACCATAGGCGGGTCGATCGTGACAAGAGCAGGCTGATTGACAGGTGTCGTCCTGAGCGTTGCTGATCCCTCTGTCCAGGTGATTAAATCCCCTAACGTTTCTCCGCATGAAACATCCGTGTTTGATAAATCATCCGGTTCGCGTTTGTCAGAAACACGAATTCTCAAAAGCTCGGGAACATCAGGAAAGTTGAGATAATTTGTGTCGGGCTGAGGGCTGTAGACCAAAGTCCTCATTGCATTTTGAATGTCTCGAGAGAACCCACGGATCTTTAGGGAGGAACATGCTTTGCCTGGTCGCCGGACAAGCTTGCAGCTGCAAGAGAAAGTGCGAGTATTCCATGCACACTGTTGGCGCTGGAGGCACGACCCTTCTTCTAATCGTGTCCTGCATTCAAGATCAGAGCAAGTTGGATCAACAAAAAAGTCTAGGTTACCTTGAGAACTTCCAGGCAATGCTTCTAGGGTCGACGTCGCAACAGGGTTGATAAATATTCGACCGTGTAGGACGCTCGCAATTAAGGTGAGCTTTCCAAAGCCCTGTCCGTCTGCGACGCATTCATCAGAGTCCACATCCTGTACATTCAATCCAGGGGCCAGAGCTTTTCTTGACATTTGAGTTGGCACATTTTCATTCACCTCTATGGGATCTGACTCACGCGGCACCGTAATGATGGGCAAATTATTCACAGGAATAATATCAATTACGAACTCCAAAGTACTCTCGCTTGCTGAACCATCGAATTCACCAGACGGATCTGAACCACTGAAACCCTGGTCACTCACCGTTAATCGCACCCGTTCCGTGCCTTGATTTCGATTGAAATATGGGTTCTCTTCGGACAATTTGTAACGGATCATTCGCATGGCAGCATTTGAGTCGAGCGGATATCCTAGAAAGGCAATGGGAGATATGAAGGTCTTCTCGGCACCCAAGAAGATTTCAATGTACTCTCTGCTATTCAAGGCGATACTACCCTGCTCGGCAGCCACTCGAATGTTCAACCTTGGACACTCTACAAGCCACATCGGATCTACCACATCATCGCCTCGATTTGCCAAAGTATCGTCCAGTTGTGACCTGCATTCCACTCGCGAAAATTCGTATTCATCCACAACCTTACTGACTAGTCCTCCTATAAGAATAGGATCTTTCTGTCCTTCATACATGACAGTTGTAAAGGGAATGTTCAGATCGAAAGGTAGTCCAGAATCGTAGCAGCTGTGGGGAAGTCCGGGGTGTGCGCAGTCCTGTCGGCATCCCTGGGAAATCCTGCCTTTAAAAACGATGCATGGCCGATCATTGACTGCAATAGTGTAAATGTTGTAAAGCAGCACGGTTGTGTACTTGTCCAGGCCTACTCCTGTGACTCCATTGTCTGCGAATGTGATGAGCACATCGTCCAAAAAGATGCCCTTTTCATCAAATACTGTATCGCCATCTTCATCTGCACGTAGCAGTTGCTTGTTCACACGCTCATGGATCTTTCTGGCACATCCCTTGTTACAGCCTGCAATTTCATCTTCTCCAACAAAAGCAGGAGCTCCGATGTCATTGATAAAACATAAACGGCTGCACGCAAGATTGTTCGAATTGAACTCTTCGCTATACAAATTTGAATACTGTAAGTGCTTATCAAGTCGCGAATGATACACTATATCCATCATAGCTTTGCGAATATCTGGAGCAAACCCCGTCACTCGCACGACAGTGTCTCGAAATCCCATCCCCTTTTCAAATGTGAGAGGTGCCCTGAGATCTTCTGGTATCGTCAGCGTCCCAAGACGAGATGCAATCTCTACTGTGACTCTCCCAACTGCATACTCACCTACAACCTCATCTGGCACAATCTGCAATCGGTATGGGCATTCCTCCTCCCAGCCTCGGTTACCACAATCTTCAAGCTGAACAATTACAGGAAGTTTGCCCTGCGTAGACTTCGTACGGATCCATCGGTCATGATACCACGGTTGCATGCGCAGGGGGGTTCGTGCTTCCTTGATGGGAATGATCAAAACACTTGTATTCGCATGATTAATTTCGTTACATGCCTGGAAACCGAACCCAGTCGCTGCTGCACACGAGTCTCTGGCAGACACATCTTCGACTGAGAATGTGATATTCGCAGCACCTCCACCCAATCTGTTGGCATACTTTCCTTTGATTCGGTATAAGATTACTTCGACAAGCCTATTCAAAACATCCAATTCCGCCTGTGTTTGAAATTTGGCATCGTCGATGCTGCTCCCACTACGGACTTCCAGCAAGCAAGTCTTCATAGGTTCATTTTCCTGGGGAGGTGTCGGGGAAAAAGAAGCATTTATGGACGCACCCATACTTATATCCAGTCTAGGGAGCAATCGTTCTTCGGTAGACGACTGTTGTCCGGCCGACGTTGTTACGGGCGCGATGAACCTCAGCACTTCGTTTACCGCTGGCACATCATCAAGCCGCAAGCACAATTGAGTACTGCCACCGAGTTCTTCAATCACAAGCTCAGAATCAAGAGCTGCGTAAACCCATTCGGCAGAACGTGCTGTAAAACGAGCCATTCCAACCTGAACACCAGAAACAGATTCATGATTTTTGTAAGTGAACAATTGTGTTTCAGAACTCACTGGGCACCGCACGAGACTGACAGGGAAAGATCCTGAACTGACACATCCGGGCGACCAAATTGACGTTGTGCCCGACTCTCCAGCCAAACCATTGTCTTGCATGGCATCGTAGCAATCGTACTTATAAAGCGCAACAACCATTTTTACCCCAGAATATGCAATTGCATCCTCCATTGCCTTGATATCCACCTCAAAATTCAAATATGTTGCTTTCCGAAACCCCACCCGACCATCGACCTTTAAAACACTTACTGAGTATGCAAGCACTGCATCCATCATTGGCATTGTTTCGTCCACATATTTCCATAATGTCGGGATACTGTATGCGTACGGTTTCCGCGAAAGAACTGTGCAATTGATCTTCAGAATATCCATACTCACCATGCCTTCTTCGACACTGATACTGCCTTCATATAGTTGATTTGTATGCTGAAAGCTATCGGGATCCACTACATGCGCACCTTTGATTTTAACCTTGCCACCCTCAAATATCACCGTTTGTTTCTCCACTAGGGCAATAGGAGGGTCGTTTTGAATCACCAGGGTCAAGTTGACCAATAATGAATGCGAAAATGGAACGTTGTAAGGAGCCTCGCCACCATAGCCGTTATCAAACACATTCACTAGAATCGTATCTTTGATATCAAAATCGTCATTGCTGTTTTCTGGGCCAAGATAATCTAAGGTCCTCAAATCGCTATTAACAAAGGCAAGGCTCCCAGAGATGGCAATGGATCTGCCAAATGCACCTGACGATGCTGTGCGAATCCCTGAACCAGTTCGAAATACTTTTAACGTGACGTTGATAAAATGGCCCATCATATCTTCAGCATCGTCAACGATCTGGACTGCAGGACTTGCGATTCGAGTGACACGGTCCTCTTGAATTTGATATGGTGTGAGGGAAGCTGTGATTACTGGGGGGTCATTCACAGGTTTGATTCTCATACGAATCATTGTGGGGGGGATTTCAGAACCTTCCACATGAAAGCGCAGCTGCCTCCACCTCGTAGGCGGACATTTCGAATTAAAGTTTAGGGGCGGCTGGTATAGTAGCCGATTGATGCCACTGAGGATGGCAGCACTTATGCCCTCTTCTTCAATGCTGCTGGTCCCATCTGAAAACGACAACAGACCCTCGGGATCGGCTCGGATTATTCGATCTTCGACATCTTTTTCACCAACCGTGCTTAATCCATTATGATCCAATGCCTGGATCTTGAGCTTCCTAACCCCACCACCAGGATCATCAAGAAAAAAAGAGGCTCGTTGGAATTGACAGAGCTTATCCGGACTGTCTTGTGGTATCACTGGCGAATTTTCCCAACAGATCTTTTCTAGGCTATTGTACGGATATCTCTCGATACGACCATTGTATACTTCTGGATCAAGGGACTGGCAGAATCCATTAGGTGACCGCGCAGGAGGCTGGTCAATAAATCCATCCTCCCCAGGGATCTGTGGGCACAAACTGCCCTTCACAAGTTTGCCAGCAGTTCTCCCATCGGCTTTCACATCGTAGTCATTCGGGAAAATGCCACCTAAATACCGAAAATATGGTTGAGTGCATGCATCTGGGGTGCAGCCAGCCTCGAAAGTACAAATACCGCCACACACTCCGCATAGGTCTAACGTTTCATCGCTGTTTCTTTTGCTGCTGCAGGTCAACACACAGTCAATCCCGCCACCACAGACTTTGCACCTATCGCAAGCCTTGCGGGCTGAAAAAACAGAATTGATGAACGAAAATTGTCCTCTCGGCCAATCAACACCTGCTAGCTTTCTTGATGGAACATCGATCGTTCCCGCGCAATCAGTTGGTTCTGTGATGATTCCATATAGTCCAGTAGGCGAGTGTGATGCTGGATCTGGAATTCGCGCAAATCTGCATTCAATTTTGCCACTAGCCAACGGTGGGGGGATGTCGAATGAATCCTGTGGCCAACGTGTGGTGTTGCACACGAATGATGGTGCGGATTCCTTAATATCCACAGTCCCATTTTTGGAATACCACGCACCAGGCGCTGCTGCTGTTGAAGCATACCAGTGCTGACAAGTTGCAGAGAAAATAGTGTCTCTAAAGACAAACGGGTCTTGAGATTCGACGAAGGTCTGTCGAGCCACTTCGAGAGGAACATTGGTGATGATCTTAACAGCACTATACGGAGCTGGGATCTCAATACCAGCAACTGAGTGCCGAATCATCACTGGACACGCCTTGGTATTTAACGGCCACGCGATGCCATAGGTTGCTTGGAGCTGGCCGTCCAACAGACCATCTGCAGTCTTGACACCTGGGAATGAGACTGGATTAAATTTAAATACAGTTGTGGCCAGATCGGCGTCGACCTCTGATGACCATCCATCCATTGACACTTCCACTTGGCTGCAATCTGTCGACTCTGGCACAACGGTTTCTTTTGTTGTCGAGTCTGGCAGAGGGCGCATAGAAAACTTTGAGCATGTAACTGAAAACAATTTGGTCTCGAATCCGACCCTTCCTGAAGCATCCATCGAAGCACCAATGAGAGCAGATGTGCACACGGATCGAATAGTTGACGACAAGAGCTCAAAAACATTTTGCACAGCGTCTGATTGATCTATACTGCTCTGCAGAAGCCTCCTTTTGGACACACCAGAAATCTTAAAACGGACCAATGAAGATCCAGCGAGTCGTGTAGCAATATCTAAGATTGTAGATAGCAACTGCTTGTCGTTCTTGGAACTTTCCACGGTCCTTGTCATTTTCTTCGTCAAAGCAAATAACTTATTGAATTGCTCATTTGAAAGTTGATTCTGCTGGTCGACTGCATCATTGATGGCCTGTGCAATCATGGATGCGAGTATTGGTGTCACTTGTAAATAGGCACCCCCGTCAAAACTGGTGACGTCCAACAATGTATCAATAAGTCCCGCTTTGAATCCTGCTAGTTGGACGGATAATGGGTCTGCTGTATTCTCCACAAGGACAGCTGCCGCCATCGCAGGATGATTCAGCAAGAATGAGCACTGCTTAAGCAAGTTGGCCATCGCTGCATAATCTTTTGAGAGATAAGCCTGGCGCCGAAAATTGTCAAAGGTATTAATGAGCACTCTGAAAGTGATTGCTTCTTCAGCGACCAAAGTTACCATAACTGCCTCTCTACTCTCGGTTTGCGCTCCATGCGAATCAGTGACGACTACGAACACGTCAAATACTGCACATGGCCCACCTGGAATGGAATCGGGTAATATGCAAGGTGCAGCATCTGCCTGTTCCTGTAACATGGGAAGTTTAACCTTTGCGACAGGGTTGGGACTGCTACCACTTAAAAACGTCCTTTCCCCTCCGATTCCTATGCTGTGCCCAAACGCATAATAGAGAGGTAGATCTTCAGTGTCGTCATCGAAGCGAGACGCTTCCACACCAAATTCTGTCACAAATGCCTTACCATTACTGGGAGACATGACAAGCATCCCACTCCGTGGAGATCTATTCACTTCCAGCATGATCTCGGCATATCCTCGCTCGCGCCATATATCCCCTAGCAAAGAGATTTCAAGAGTTTTGATGCTGAGCCGGAAAACAAAACGGTTACCAGGCGCTACCATCTCGGGCTTGATTCTGAAAGACATAAAGTCGGGGATCCCGATTACATTGATAGTAGTCGTCGATTCTGAGACAACTGAATTTTTTACATCTAATCCTTGTGCAACCTCCTCCAATTCAATCCTACAGGCAGGTTGTCCCCGTCGCGATGGGTGCTCGCATTTACCATCCCACGATTCCAGTGCCAGTGCAATACTTACTTCCGGTATGCTGGCATATAGTACCAGGGTTTCATCTGGAGCAATCTTAAATGGTGCTATCTCTAGAGCTTGATACAAATTGACCTCTATCGTACGTCCGTACAGCAAATAGTCGTTCGACAGTGAGTCCTGTCGTCGCACAGTAATCCTCCGAAATCCTCGAAATTCGTCGCTAGATTTCTGTATGGGGTCGGTGGCATACCTGACAAAAATTGTAATATTAAACTCGAACGTGTACCTATCGTCCAGTTCCACGCTCATTACAATAAAGTCTGGCCTGTTGCAGCACGGAAAGCTTTCATCTCTTTGCTCCTGTGTCTGGGGAAATGCCATTCCGTCAACCGAATTGTTGAAAAAGCACTTTTCCACAACACGATCGTCGGGTGCCAGAATGTCAGAGTCTTTCCTCCAGTACTCCAGCTCTCCTGCGGGCCACTTGCGGCAGTCCCAAAGATATGTCACAGTTGCTGATGATGGCAAGTCGCTTAGTCCTCGAGTGTCAAGGACTGAGATTTTCACAGGAAAGGTGATTCCTGTAGCTGACTTGCCCTGGATAGTGATAAACGAGTTGTCTAGAGGAACGTATATATGCCCGTCAGGCCTGTCCTCGCGGATCGTTAGGATTGGGGTTAACACCCTGTTCTTGACAAAAATAAGCGAGGTATCTGACCCATTTTGAAACAAAACCGTTTGAACTGAGTTCTGCATCTTCACCTTAGCAAACAGCTTGTAGTAATGCCCGGGCTTGAGCAAGCGTTGGGGCACTTTGAGCAAAGCAGATGTACTCTCAACTTTGGTGAGGTCGATAGCATTTACGGTAAAGTCTTGTTGTAGTCCAGCCGCATGGTGTTGATCTTCTACAGAACGGTACATTCGTCTGAGGGGAGCCAACTCCGCCAGTGACCACTGAATCGAGGCAAGTTTGGAACCGGCAGCAAAAGTGGTATACTGTTGCCGGGTGGATGACAGCATCTTCGAAACCTGACTGTTTAGTGGACGATCACCACATCCAGACCTGGAACAACAAACCCTTGAATCAGGCACCAAAATATCTGCCTGCACAGTCAAATCTGTGCCGGCCCTTATTTCTAAAAAGCGAGGAGTCTGAATTTGGACAAGCGGAACAGGCGTGTAGTGCAACAACGTGTCCGTATTCGCGACAAAACTGATGGCTGGACATATTTCCGGGTCCGGTGTTGAACACTTATTGCATTGTCCCTGCACATTTTTGGAAAGTGCAACTGAGTCAGTTTTGTTATGTTGTAGGGTACCTCACACCTGCCGAATCTCGAAATCGAGTGTCCATAGAGACCGATGCAACCCCAGACACATTGCAAATCGGCCAAAACCCAGACACGGCAAAAAAACGCCTCAAAAAAAACACCTCACATGACGTTGCATAGGCCACATAAGGCTGTTTCGAAACGCATTCAAACTACTGAAAAAGATGCACCGACTTAAAAAACGTGCGCCGACTTTTAAAAAACCAAAAATGTGCACCGACTGCACAAAAACGTGTGCCAACTTGGAAAAACAAACGTGCGCCGACCAAAACAAACATGCACTGTCTTGAAAAACACAAAAATTTGTGCACACCAGAAAGAAATGTGCATGAACTGAGCGGAGCAAAACATGCGCCAACTTGATTAAAACAAAAAATGTGCGCCTACTTGAAAAAAACATAAAACGTGCGCTAACTCAAAATATTGAAAAACATGCACCGACGTCACCAGACAATGCGCAGGCTTGAAAAACATGCGCCGACACGGTGGGAAACAGTTGGCGAGTTGAGGAAAACGTGCGTCAACTTTGAAAAAACGTGCGCTAATACTCGACGCACGTTTCTTGTGTCGACGTACGTTGTTGCCCGGCAAGGAAATCGTGCGCCGACACACCGTGCCCAAGGGCCACAGAGATGTCCCGAGTGGCGGCGTCAGGGCTAAAGTCCCTCACACGCCGCGCGCCCAATAGTTTCGTGTGAGTTTCGAAATTTCGAGATATTTGGGAAAACATACTTCTTGGGTGTTTGTGTGGTTTGTAATGCTGTAGGGATTCAATCTGTGTGGTTTATTGAATGAGATTCGAAGAGATTCATGAATGTGCGGAATTGGAAAAGAGAGCCTATCCGCGTGAGAAATCTTGTGACTTCAGGCAAAGGGGGGGGGGTGGATTCACCTGATATTGAGCGCAAAGCGTTGGGTATTTATCTGCTTCAATCTGCATTTTCATACATGAGTCCGTCAGTTTCGAGTAGACATAGATCCCAGCGCACTACGCAGATAGTCTTTGGACTTCTTGCTTAAAAGGTGCATCCTAGTAGGTGGGACAGAGCCAGGCAAAATGCCCCATATCGCAACATGGGTATCACAAGCAGCAAACAGATTGGGGGTATTGACGAGCTCATGCGATTAAAGAAATAAGCGTGATGGAGACAAGAGAAATAGCTTTGGGAGACCTTGCATTTTCTGGCCACTGCAATGCACGTCATCAAAATTCCAGGATTTGTACCTGCATTCGACATGCATTTTTGTCACAACAAAGGGCCCTTGGTAATGGTGCACTTGGCAAAACACAACAAAATGTGGTGGCACCAGATGAAGCACTTTTGCGCTTGCAAGCAGAACGCATGTGTGTGTGCGAACTTCAAACGCATGAGCACAGCGCGATTGGAGATGCTGGCGTGAGCCCTGTTGCTCCACTCATGCCCAAAGGTGCATGCTGTCCCAGCACAACTTTCGAGCGATTGTGGGAGAGGATTCGACCACTACACTTAGTGAGGCCGCGGGCAGCCCTGACCCACCGTGGGAGGCAAGAACGAAGAAGGGAGTGGGGGTTTGGGGGGAGACGCCGCCAGCAATGACCTGGAATGAGGCGTTGAGGGTCCTCGATGTAATCTTTGTAGTAAAAATTTGCAGTCTGCAGAAACCAGTTGAAACGATTCACGGACAAGACCGCCAGTGAGTTGAGACTACCAGACAGAGCATCTTCAGCATCGAAATCGACACTTTTCGTCTGATACAATGAACGCTGCGCGGGCAGCAGCCAAACCTGCTGCTTTTCGTTCATTGCAACAGAATTGAGGCACATGAGATCGATACACTTGCTAGCTCGGACTCCCCACATATGATCAACAGGCCGTCCCCCAGAATGTGAGCTTGCACTTGCGCTCACTTTCAAGCGGGTGCATTGAGCTGTATTTGCTGGCGCGACAACGTGTGCCACTGGTCGCTGCTTTTTGTTGTCGGGCACCCCATCCAGTACAAATACCCCTGTCGCAAATCGGTACCAGTTGTATCGTGCACCCAATGAAGCCGGACGAATGTCGAAGAACGAATCCTCCGTGCCTTCAGCCTGATAGCCAAACGTAACTAGAATTCTATCCCGCAAAATATATGTAAAATAGGCAGCTCTTCCAAAGAGTTTTCCGCTGTCCAAGATAAGCTTGCGTGCTTCCAAGCGTCCCCCAACTTCCTGTCCTTTGTTTGTGTCCAAATCAAATTGAATTATAATACCAGTGCCATCTTGAGTGAATTTGGCACCTTCGACGAAGGGTGATGAGTGACCATTGAAGCTCCACGTACCAAGCGGTATTCTTTGGCCATAAAATGTAAAAGCAAATGGGATGGTCTCAAAGGGTCTCAAGAGGCTTTTGCAAGGAGTTACTGCTTTGTCAAACTCTTCTGGGCACTTCTTGAAAAAGTGGCTGCACTTCAGTTGCGAATTTTCGTCACACTTTTCAGATGGCACTGGCGGCGAGAGACACGTTATGACGCACACCTCTTCCATCGTGAGACCAACAGTAATGTTCTCGCACTGTGCCCTCCGAAAGATTGGGCCCACAGGTGCATTGCCCTGAACTTGAAAAAGTACATCGCCAGTTGAGACAGCCTGGTCGTCAAATGCGTAGTCCTCGGACGCAGCCCCAAACTCACACTGAGCTTCATTCAACTTGTCCCGAATCACTCCGGGCTTGCCTCGCTCGGTGGTGTAATCTACATCTGATAAAGGAATAGAATCGAGATAGAGCCCTTTGATCTGTACGACCGACCTACCCTTGCTAGACCCAGTCAAGGGGGCGCGCAGCGTCGTCTCGAAGAACGTGAACGGTTTTGCGTTGCGCGTCCAGATAGCGCCTCCAGTGAGAGTGAGGTCCAACATACCTTTAATGCGTGTAAAGACCACAGGAGTTTGACAAACGCAAGTAGAACTGTTTTTAAAATACGCAGCCGTGCTGTATAGAATTTCACTGCCAAAGGTGGTTGTGCCACTCAAGAAAAGCCTCCAGCGGCACTTTATCATGGTTGGGCCCGTGTCGACAAAAGGCTGCCCTATGACTGTCACCTGCAATCCTCCCACAATGTGTGCTGTGCTTGGAACAAGCTGCTCAATTTGCGGGATCGTTGTGTACATAACTTGCATGGACGTCATAGTGTATCCTTCCTCGTCGTTCACCACAAATTGTTCTGATGTCGTATTGGGATCTACCCTGTTGTTTTCCGCATCCCCTAGGTTCTGCAAAAGAATGTTGTAAACTTCAACCATGGTGCCATTTTCATCAACATAGTTTTCGTACACCATGGAGAAATAATCTGCTTCTGCTGCGCGCCCAGCACCAGATGGGGGTGAGAATGACGACAACCCAAATATGACCTCAGTGTCTGCGCTCAACGTGAAGAGGTCCGAGGGATCGGGTTTCATGTATGTGAGCTCCCCTGGTATGAGATACTTATATTGCCCCCCAAATTTCCCCTTATTTTGGGGATCAAAATGCAAAAGAAAGTGCCCGCTGACATTGTGTAACATGCCATACAGATTGCCCGAGGTGGGGTCCACTTGCAACGAAGTGAGCACACCTGGTAGCTCACGGTTCCAAAGATGTGATGCTGGGTCTGGTACACCAATTGCTGCCATTCCCGTTTTGAGTGCAAAGAGATAGCCCTGCTGAAACGATTTTCCGTTTCTGGTAATCGTTTTCACGCCGATACCGTAATAGATTTGTTCGATTGCGTCCAGAGCAGCGAGACCCGGCACAACGTGGGTGTAATCAAGCTGCAGGAGTGCATCGAAAGTGAGCTCCTCCCTTATTGCGCCATCACGCGTGTCAGCGAGCACCTTGACCATAAAGTGCTCGCCTGACGAGTATGTTATCAGACCATAAATGAAACCGTCGATACGGTTGTACTGAATGGATGTGAGCGTAAACGACGCAGCTGTCTGCCCCCGAACAATACGCTGGGTTTTTGACTGGTTTGATACGTAGCTGTAGGGTGTGACATAGGCACTGGCAAAGCCGTCCTCAGCCGCAGCGTAGTAGTAGAACTTTTCAACCGAGTTCCACGACGCCACGCCCACGGAGGGATCGCGACCGCGCATCATTTCATTGGCATCGCCTACATCCTTGAGCACCTGCAGGAGTTCTGCGCCGGCATCATCCGTGGTGATTGTCAAGCGATGTGTTCCACTGTCCCCCCCCACAACCTTTCCGATTGCAGCAAATATTGCACCGTGCACAGTCGCAGGCATGATGGTAAAGAATAAAGATGCCAGCAGCACAGTAAGGAGGGCTGGCAGTGAATGTATCGTATGGCTGCGGGCGCCTGGGGCCCGCCGTGCTAATCGTGCTGCAGCGAAGGGTTCCTGCTGCTCGTCCCGCCACGAACCTCTCCTCCTTGACCACCGCAATCGATCCCCCCCGGGGATGTGCCCTCTCCGCGACGCCCTATCCGATGCGCTGCAAGCACGTTGGCTGTTCTCCTCACACGTCGGCCGCCGAGTTCGCAAACTGCGGCTAGCATAACAATCATCCGCCGCATCCGAGTCCGCCACGCTGGCGGTGTGCAGTACACAAGAAGCGCTTGCTCCCCGCAAAGTCCGGTGCACGTGGCTCCGCCCGGTCGATTGCGTGGCGCTCTCTTCAGAGACACAGCAGTGACCCTCCATCCCGCAAAGAAGTGAGCAGGGGAGAGAAGAAGTGGACCGGGCGACGATTGGGACAGAACACTCGCGCTTCGCGCTTTTTTGGCAAAAAAGATTCTCTTGGCACTGGAAATAGCAGTCCGCTGACTCGATGGGTGTCGTCATTCTGCGTCGACCAACGGGAGTGTAGTAGGCGTCTCATATATGATGTGCCATAGAGGGCATGCAGATGTGGTAGCTGCGCGTTTGCCTGTGCGCAGCCGGCTTCGCTTCGCTGTCGCATGTGCGTCGTCGCTTCTTCTGCTGTGCGCGACGGTGGCGCTGCTGTCGAGCCAGGAGGCCGCCGCCTCTGTGCCGGGCGGGCGCAACCAGGCAAGCCTCGGGGAGTGGTTGGTGCTGACTGCATCGAGCGTGCTGGAGGGCAACGCGAGCCGCAATTCAACGCAGGACCTCGCACAGATGAAGCCGAGGCTGAGCTTCTACGAGAAGTTCATGCAGCGGCTCGCGAACCTGAACGTCAACACCAGCGAGGCACAAAATGGCACAGAGTGCGAAGACAATGATGAGGAGTGCATCCCCGCCGAAGCTACGCGTGTCAGCGCGTTGCAGATTACGGGCAACATGGCCGATGACTGGGAGGTGCGCAATCCGCAGGACCATCACCCGTTCCAGTTTTGTGCTGAGTACTCAGATCTCACGGCCAAGGAACTCCGCGAATGTCTCACGCACTTGATGAAACCCATAGAGCTGGCACGCTCGGAACCTATTGCCCGCAACGGGACAGACGCGTCGCTGGAGCTCGCGGCAGAGACCAATCGCACATTCAACGTGACGGAGGAGAGTGGGTGGGATTCGTGCTACGAGGCGTTTGCATACCCCGAGGACAAAGCTACGTGTTTGACGTTTGTCACTAACAAGCTGAAAGGTGATCTAGCCTTTGCGTGCACGAAGCTGGATACAACCGAGCAGCGTTTCAAGTGCCAGCGTGTCGCTGCTGCCGTCAAAAACGTGAAGGATCTCATTCGACGGCAGGAAGTGGTGCCGTCAGAACTGTCAAAAGACGCGCTGGTCAAGGAGCAGAACAGGATGCAGGCAACCATGGATATGCAGGATGAGGAGAATGCGACGGAGACGGCGCTGCAAAAGATGAGCCCGGAGCTCAACAAAATGCTGCAGAAGACGATAGACATTTCTGATGAATCTAATGACAAGCTGACCTCCATGGAACAAGCTATCAATGAAACACTGCTCTCAGGTCCCCAGACTGCGTTCGACCGACTGGGCCCTAAGCCGGGGCCATTCGGCGAGCTGCCCGGTAATGAGGAGCACGACTACATGGTTGCGAAAGCACTGGCTTCCAACCTATCATCGACGGCAGCGGCCGCCGAGGCTGCCGATGCAAATACTTCTGTAGATGTGGCCAAGGCTGAAATGCGAGCTATCATTAACAGGGGATACAACGGGGCGGGAGATTCCATCCGCGCTCTGCGGCTTATGAAGACGCCTGGCGGCATTACCCACCCACAGGCAGCTGCGATATCTGCAGTGGACCAAACAGCGGGTGGCACAGCTGCTCTTCACACCAGGGCCAAGTCAAATCTGGCTTACACCGAGACACTGCTGCAAATTGGCAGCAGCAAGAATCGTGCAAACAATTTGGCCGGCCGTTTGCAGGGTCTGGTGCAGCTGGAGAAACTTGCAATGCATGGCAATCTGGGCGATCTTGACAGCATTATGAATGGCGTTGTGCAGGCACCTCAGGAGGATGTTTCGGAAGAACAAATGGAGGATGCAAAGATCGCTGCGGCTTTTGGCGACGATGGCAGCAAGTTCCTTCACAATCAAAACGATGCAGGAAAGTCGCTGTTCGATTCGAATGCATACATGCATGTGCCACCAAGACCGGCTCCGAAATCCGCAGCCAACATTGCCGCTCAATTTCGCACAGATTCTGTTTCAACAGTCGTACCCTTCGCTGACGATGGCTCGGAGGATATGGACAAAGAGCCCGTTGGGGACCTCGGTGATGTCATGGATGGCACGACTGCCGTTCATGCTCTGACGCCATCAGCAGAGATGCGGCAGACGCCAGCCATTGCTCAAATGTTTGATGCTGATGGACGTGTTGCTGGAAAGCTGGCAACCCAGTGGATGGGATCTGGTAAAAAAGAAGAGATTGCACCACCTGCCTACAGCTTTGACAAGAGTTTTGTGCACATCTACAAGAAGCTCATGTCGAATGGCAACGCGGAACTCCAACGAATCAAGCTGCTGCGGGCAGATGAAGACAATAGGGTCCCCAGTGGGGCGCTTCCCATCAACGCAAATGATGTGCAGACAGCTCTGGAGCCCACCGCGCCGGAGGGTCACGAGTCGACTCGACAGGCATGGCTTAAAAGGTGGCTTCAAAAAACCCGCGATGAAACGGATGCTGCAGATGGGCAGTCCATGGTTTATACAGCTGATGGCTTGCCGACTGCTACACGTCATCGTTTGTCATCAAGTTCGGATTCTCAGGACAAGGGAACGAAAAGATCAAAAAAGACGCCAATGCACAAAAACACCGAGGCAGCAAACGAAGGCAATGACATGAACAGTCTGTGGAACAAACTGCTCGACGAAGAAGCAATGGCAAAAACCGCAAAGTACGAGGCTAACGTGGCCAAGGAACAGGCCGCAATTGCAGGTCGAAAGATTGAGGAGAGAGAAAGGGAAAAGAGAGTGCAGGCATCTGAGAGAGAAGAGGCCAATATGCGCTCTGACGAGGCCAAGGTGGCTGAGGACAAGCACGACGCAGCAGTAGCAAAGAGGCAGGCTGATGAGGTAGCGCATAGGCTTGCCGAGCAAAAATTTCTTGCAATACAAGCCGCTGAAAACAAGGCCAAGCAACCACGGCGTGGACAAGAATTGGCAAAGGAAGAAGCTACAAGTGTGACGGCCGAACGTGAGCAACAACAGGTAGTTCAGGGACATTTGACAGCCAAGAGACTGTCCGACATCCGATCGACTGGGCTGCTCAAGGCAGCAATTGTGCGACAAGCCAAGGCCAACGCGAAGGCGGCAGAAAAGGAGGCAGAGAAAAGGGCGTTTACAAAGGCGGCAGCATGGGAAGCATTCGCAAGTGCGGCAACAAAGGCGTCGTCAAAGGTGCAGCAAGTCGCAAGGATGGAGCAACAGAAAGCCTTGGTTATGCATGCCAAGCAAATGGACCGAGGACTTGATGCAGCTGCTGCCCACGCGTCTGCGCCGCGGCCTGCAGATACTAAGGATCTGGAGGCAACGATTGTGGCGACGGTGAAGAGACTTGAACTCAAAGCAGAGCATGAGCCTGTAGTTACAAAGCAGGAGCAGGATGAGCAGAGAAACGAGGTAGAGGAAGCAAAAAAGTTTTTGGAACAAGCCGCCCTCTTGAAACAACAGCGAGCCATCGTACGACCAGAAATTATCACAAAAGAAAAGAAATGGGCATCGGCTCAGGAGCCGATGGCCGTGGCCGGCGAGAGGGCTCCAGTGATTGATGCTCCAGTGATTGATGCTATGCCCGGTGCTGCTACCCTGGCTCAGCCTGTCATGTCGCCGGCCGCACGTGTGCAGGATCGAAAGAGTCGGGTTGCAACCGATTTCGATAAGGTGAGTACCGATAAGGTGGGTACCATTTCCCAAGATGCCCAAGATGGAAACGCCGCAACTGCAGCTCGCGTCCATGCTCTGGCGCTTGTGCCCGGAGCCATCCCTGTCCTCGCGCCTGCTGTTGTGCCTGCTGCAGCTCACACCCAATCTGTGCAGCCCTCCCTGGCCGTCAGACCTGAGAGAGCTGTGGCAACTGCGGCAAAAGCGGCACCTGCCAAGTTGAGTTCTCTCGATAAAGCGAAACAGATGGAGATTCAACTAAAGAAGGAGGATGCCCAAGAAGAAGCGAAGGTAGCTGATCTTGTTAAATCCTTTTCAAACGGAGGGGATGATGGGATTGGGGGAGACGGCGACGGGGGGAATGATCATGTATTTGCAGGGTTGGAGCCTGCGAAGGCTGCTGTGAATGTTGAGAAGTCAGTATATGCGGCTGGTCAACGAGCGACTATGGCTCAGATTCATGCTTTGTCTAAGCAGGCTTCTGCTGCAGACAGTGACGGGTCGAATCTGGGGGATCTTATGAGTATCATGGCGGCGCCCCCGCCTACAAGCATTGCCGCTGCATTCCAGCCTGTGAACATCGCTAGCCATCACCACATGGCCAAGATCGATGCCGAGGTATGCCAGGCGTTGTCTTTTGCACCTCATGCATCACTGTCTTGCCCGTTCTTGCGGTTAGACTCTAAAGAGTCCCTTCCATCCCAACACATGCGTTCTGGCTGATTTCAAATATTCTGTTGCGTACAGAAGAAGCTGTTTCACGATGCAACGCACAAATGGCCCACGCCAGCCACCGGTGTAACGGCAGAAGCCGCGCAAATCAAGCAAATGAATGCCCAGGAAGAGGTACGTGTGCATGAGTGTCTCGAAGCGCTTCCTCTACATGAAGGCCTCGCAGCATGAATGCCTCGCACCCGTGTGTCTGAAATTTCTCCAAAAACTAACAGTTGTGTTTTTTGCTATTACAGAAGCAGATCGACAAAATGCCAGGGGCTGACGCAATGAACCAGCTCAAAACATTAGACGCCAAAATCAAGGCAACACGCCAGGGCATGAAAGACCACTTGGCAAAGGAAAAATTGGTAAGTCTCTTTAGTCTCTTTTTCCCGTTTCCCCAGAGCGAGCGCTCTGTGTTTTCTTGCGTGTCACTATTCGTGGGTCCACATGTATACGTACGTACCCACTAGTGGAGAAGACTCTGGCAAAAGTGTAGGAAGGAAACACTCTCTATAGTTGGCTAAACCAACGCAGATTACATCACTTTCACGGGCTACAGCAACAAAATCCCACTCCGAGAGTTTCGTTTTCCAATTTTGACAAGAATATCGAGTGCACGCGTGTAATCTGCAGGAAACGCACGCACTCACAACAATAACAGTACGCACTAGTAGCACTCACAACAATAACAGTACGCACTAGTAGAACACGCACATGACGCCCAAGCACAAGTGCTGTGGGGTTCTGACTTGAATGCTCATGGCGTGGCTGCAGTATAAGAGGCAGGCGGAGCAAGCGCAAAAGAACATGGCGAAGCTCGAGGGCGACAACAGTGGAATGTTTGGACTAATTGGGGCTCTCGAGTCTGCTGGCTCTGCCGGGGGAGCACTAGGCAGTATCATTGCGTCTGGTCTTTCTCAAGCACGAAAGCCTGGTGCGAAGGACCCAGATGTTTCCAAAGCATTTTCAAAGGTGTGGAAGTCCAACTTGCCGAGTTCCAAGGTGGATGCTGAGGCAAAGCACGACACGCCCGACGCTTGATGCCCTACCTCACGTGCCCTACCTCACTCCATACACACCAGCCACATACAGACATACAGCATATATTCTTAATCAATGACATGGTCAAACATGGGCCAAGCCTGATATTTTTTCGGCGAATTAAAAAAACACGCCAATTGGATAAGGTTCACACTGCTTGTTGCATCCTTACATCCCCGGGCTGTCTCCTTTACAACTTTCCTGGCATACATTCGCACCAGCACTGCACTCCAAGTAACCCTGGGAACTGCCGTGGCAGACACGAGTGGATGTACGGTATTGTCCAAGTCCTACATATTTTCAAGATTCTAGGTATTTTGCAGCCCAGGTAAAGTTGCAGTAGTCAATGCGCTGGCTGATGCTGGGGGTCAAATTGCAAATTGGTACTGTGCCTCCTGTACTGCGCCAGGGGGCGCAGTACAAACAAAGATCTGCAATACAAATCCAAAAACTTGAAGAGTAGGTACAGATCCAAATTCGCTTGACAATACTGGTTGGGACCTCCATATTTTCCTCATGGTTGGACGCAGAGAGGTGAGGGTGACAATTCTCAAGGCAAGTTTTCGTCACCGTGGCACTGCAGTAAATGGTATGGGGTGGCTACGACTAGTAGGCTCCTTCAAATTATACGTCTCTTCTGCAAAAGAGCCCTATACAAGAGACTATATTCTGCAAAAGAGACCTATAATTTTAAGGAGCCTACTAATCGTAGTCACCCCATATTCCATACAAGTCAAGTCCTTAGTAACCTGCACATCATTGAATGATTTCGATTCGTGTAGAACTTGTAAAACACACCGGGGTCTCTGACTCAGATTCTTTGAAGAATTCAACTCCCGCATTTCAAAACGCTAGCAGTGGCATGTTTGGTCGCAGTGCTGTAGTTGCTGTACTGACTGTGGTACGCATCACATCTAAAGGCCTCCCATCAAGTGTAAAGAAAGAAAACTATACATGAATCATGCAGCCGTGTGATCCGGAAAGAGGGCAGTGAATTATATGTATTGACTCGGATTAGTCTAGGAGGTGCTAACAGGTTACCGAGACAGTGGAAAAGAGATTTGGGCGCCTCAGATACAGGGTGGAGTAGAGTTATAGGATGCCTTAACTGTATAGGTCATTTTCCGCAAAAGAGCCCTAGAATTAGTGGCTAATTTGCGGAAAGTGATCGATGAGATAAGGCATCCTATGGGTGTTGGCCACCCTGTACCATGATTTGGATCTATGAGCTCTGTCGGGAGTGTCCTAGAGAAAAGACAATTGCTCATGCAATTTCACCCCTCCCCCCATCATAATTTCGGCCTTCAACACCAAGTGAGGAAACCCCCCCTTCCAAACCCATTGTTTCCCTATAAATCTGGGCGCCTCAGATATTGGGTCTGTGAGATCGCTCGAGAGTGTCCTAGAGAAAAGACAATTGTACATACAATTTCTGCCGTTTCTAGCCTGGCAGTCATTCTCGAATTCGAAATGTTGCCAGCCTAAGTGCGCAAGAGCCTGAGATTCTGTTGGGGGAGGGGGAGGGGGGAGAGACGTGATTTTGTTATAATAGATCGTGTAAAGTAGACTGTATTCCTAGTAGGATTTGGCGCGGCAAAATAATCAACTACCCCTGTGATTGTCACGAGAGATGAAAGTGAAGATCCAATGATTGTTTTCACCACTAATCAAAATTGATTTGCATAGCCTTCGTATGAAAGAATTTTGCCGAGCGGGCACGCCACGCGCACAATTGCCGCTTTCAACGAACAATTGCTTTTCACTTATGATACCGCGACAAAAATGAACCAACAAGAGGTTCTACTCCTGTCAAGTTACTATGCAAAGGAGATGCAAATTTGAACGATTCGAAAGCCAAACTTGGAAAAATGGCAGTCCTGTTGGGTGGACAGGTTTCTTTTGAAAGAAAAATCATGGAGAACTTGCCAATGGGGGGCTCCTTTGCGCCGCGAGAAATCAATCCCACACAGAACTCCATCAACACTGGGAAACTTTTGAATAAACATTACGCCGACTGCTGCGACCACAATTCCGTTTCGTCAAATCCTATTGGGGCCTGGGGCCCGGGACACGATAATTGTATCGCAAACTTGACAACAACTTTGAAACCAGGAGCAATGAATCTTTGCAACTGTCCAGACTCGGATTAAGAATCACATCTACACTGGCAAACGGAATTTATCCCAAAACGACCCAGAGCAAACGACCATTCTTTTTATCATAAACTGAATAAACATTTTTTTCCAAGTTCCTAATCTAAGTATCCAAGTTTTACCAGAGCTGAGCTCATACGGGAACTCAATGAGCAGGCGCCTCTTTCCAATCCCCGGCCTCAGCTCTTTTTCACCAGAGCTGTGTTACAGTGCATTGTTCGCTATAGCGATAGACTATCCATCGACTACCTAAACATGAGAGAGTTTATGAGCAGAACCGTGACGCCTAGCTGTAAAAGGAGGTTACGAGCAGTTCGTGGTTTTAGAACAGACGGTTCGTGGGTTTGAGAACTGACTCTCTCATGTTGAGATGTTCGATAGATGGTCTATCGCTAATATGAACTAGTCACAGTCATCATAGTCAGCACGAGCATAACCATCACGATAGCATCAAATCATCGGATTTAGACTTGCAATTCAAGGTGTGGCCTGACGGCTTTTTGGATTTTCTGATTACTATGTGCGACCCTCACTCCCAAATGATGTGCCCTATTGTCAATAGATCAGTGTCAATTGCGAGCCCCAGATACTGCCCTTTGACACCAACACATAGAGGTAGAGGTGGGTACGGCAAGGTCCAAGGTTTGTTTTCAGGACTCGAATGTGCACTTTTATATAACAAACATTTCAGTCTGAGCCCTGGCGTATTAGTACAACAAGATCAATGTCTGCTGAAACGTGCGCTCGTTCCAGCTGAAGACGTACTTCATCTCCCAGCACAAACGTTTGAAGGTACATTGAATATTCTTACCCTGTAACCTCCCGTGCAACCTTTCTCTGACTCCCCCAAACCCACCCAGACAATAAACTGGCAACAAACTGGCAGAGCTCAACATCGTTAATGCGTGTGACATCTTAACACTTCCGCTCTGCACAATTTATTGCCGTTCGAAGCTGCACATACATTTCCCCGTCCAAGAGGTTTAAACGCCTTCATGCTCCAAATGCTTCTCAAAATCACCAATGTTGCCGAATCCAAGGGCCTGAACACCCGCGGATCCTACCTGATCAGCCTCAGCCACAGCGCGCAATGCCAGAGAGCTGTCAGACGCTGGCTGAGGCGGCCCATGGAAGGCAGTACTAACCGGTACACGGTTATCGCCAAGGATGCGCTCTTGTTTATGACCAGTGAAGGGGATCATTTGATGCGTACGCTCCCAGTCATCACCCTTGCTCTCCTCATTTTTCAGCAAGTCCGCCGCATGGAGCTGCGATCGAGGAAGCTGCTGACGCGATAGTCGCCGAGCACTGACTGGCTTAAGTCCGTTCTTTTGCTCCCATCGACTGTCTTCTGAAAGCCCCCTGTGCACCATGGAAGATGCAACCTTCTGAAGAGGCACCAGTGTCAACCCGTCGCTAAGGGCTTCCTTTTCCAACTGCTTCGGCTCTCCCGATCGGCGAAACTCCGACTTATCGTCCCCACGGCTGACAGTGAAATCAGCTAGCTCCTGCGAGTGTGCTTGGCCCCAGTTGGCAAGCTCCATCGAGCGGCCCTTGCGCATCTGCTGCATTGAATCAATCGGACGCACGCCGTGCGCCTTGTCCCACGCAACAGATGACGAGATTACTTGCATGTTACCTCCCGGTTCTTGTCTGCGGACTGACAGAGGGTATGATATGTCCTCGTTTGCCCGCATCTGCTTTGCGTACTCCCTATGAAGTCTCTGCATGCGTGTCTCCCTGTCCGATTCATCCTGCCTGCTGCGCATCAGGGCAGGGGGGACAGCCACATTACGCTGGGGGCGCGATTCGATAGGCTGGGCATTCTCAAGTGATGGCTCCACTGGCAGCCTGCTCAGAATGGGTAGAGAAATGGATTGCCCAGCTGCCGAATTGTTGGTTACCTTCTTGGAGGCCAACGCGTGAAGCTGCGCCTTTGCAGCCTTGAGCTCGGCCTCAGCTGCCACCTCCTTTTGCTGCGCAATGAGCTGCTGCTGCAGCTCCTCCTCAGCTACGCTCTTCTCCCTCGAGGCTTCAGCCTGCACACTCTCGAGTTGGTGTGAGTCGTACGCAGAAGCACTTTCGCGCTCAGTATTCTCTCGAGCCTCCTGGGCTCGGGCTCGGGCGTGGGCGCGCGCCTCTTGCTGGGCTTCACGGTGAAGATGATCCACGCTCTCATCATTTTCCTCTCTCTCTGCATAGGCGTCGCGGGCATTGTGAGCCTCGCGAACCTGCTGGTCTTGGCTCGCCTTTTCGCTCTTCGAGGCCTCCGACCGGGACTCGCGGCTCATCTTTTCATCTTCCCTGAGCTGGGAGGGGGACTCACTCTGGTGAACCATCTGCGCGAGACCAGACAGCTCAGGGTCGCTGCTGTATGCAGCATTGCGCTTCGCAGCGAAGCGAACAAAGTTTTTCGCCTTCAGTTCAGTCTTCTGCTTGGCGTGGAGTGCCTGGCACCAGGAGACCTCATGGTGGTAAAAGCAATCCATGTCGTAATCGTTGGCACCATCCATTGCCAGTGCCTGTTCTTTCTTCTGCTCTCGCTTCTGCTCTGACGAGAGACCGGCTGAATTCACTTTCACTTGCGCAGCACGGCCAGCCAGAGCAGTACCGCCATCCTGCGCGCCGCACCATGCCACGGAGTGCGTGTAGTAGCAGTCGGCACCAAGAGCCACCTTGCCTTTGTTCTGCCCCTTGTAGAGCTCACCCTTTCTCATGAAACGGTGTGACCATTTCGTGTCGTCGCTCAGCGATTCAGTCATTTCTGCGGGGTGGTCGTCGTGCACCTCGTCATCCGTGCAACCCTCACAGCTGCGGCTGCGGATTTTTTGGCCGAAACTGAGCACATTTGAGTATGCCAAGAGCTCCTTTCGCGCATCACGATTTGCCTCCCCACTTGATTCCAAGATATTCCTGCTCTGGGCACCATCATCGCGGCTCACAATCGTGACTACCGCTACCAATAGCAGTATTGTGGCAGTGGCGGCCAACCTGAATCAAAAAAAGTTATCAGAGAGTATGGCCACACCTGATGACATCCCATTGTTCCGCGATGTCTTCACCACTCGCGGCACTGAGATTTGTGGAAAGATGATGAATTGAATACATGTGTTGAGGCTACAGTGACCTTTTACATCCACACCTCACAGAAACGCTGTGCCCTGTGGCACAATCTCACCCCACCTTATCCACCTGCCTATTGCAAGTGGATAAGCCCCCGCACGCAGCCCACCTGCGCATTTGATCGAGGCTTGCTCCTATTTCCAGATGGCTTACAATTCGAGTTGCCCAAATCGTCACGAGCAGGCATGTCGATTTCAAGTCGTGGGGGGGGACGCTATTCGGTGGCTGAGAATGCGACTTGGGGCGCGCGGCCAGCGGAGGGGCTTTAGGACCAGAGCCGCCGCGCGCCACAGGAGTCGGACCAGAAGCCCGCGGATTTTGTCCTTTTCTGGGCAGTTATTCTTGAGTGGGTCTCTTTTTCCACTTCTTTTTTTTCCGTTTTTGAGATCGGACTTCATTCATTGTCCGATCTCAGATTGAGTGGGAATATGAGCTTAAAACCGACGCCCCGGAAACGCGGAATTCTTTTGTCCGATTTCAGAAAAAGTGAGGGAAAAAAGGAGAAAATGGGATGTCCGATCTCAAAAAAAGTCGGAAAATGGGATGTAAAGTCGCGAAAAATGAACGAAACCCAGATCAGGGAGACGATGAAGATGGCCTGCACTCCGCCCGACCCAATCACTCATGTATGTTCCCTTACAGGTAAATAGATTCAAGAAAATTATTTTACTTATCGTCCAGTACAAATCTTTAAAATCCTGTTCCCGGAGATTCTATTGTCCAGAATCTGATCCTCCGCACAAGATTATTCGGTACGATGCTTATTACTCAACCCAGCTGTCTTGTTGATTTCCACCTGACAGAATCTGTCAGGTGGAAATGATTTTGATTGGCGGTGTACCAGTTTTGAAAAGGCATTTCGGCGGGGCCGGCCCTTAAATATTTTACATGATTCATAGGGGCGGGCGGACATGCAACAACACAAAAATTACATCCAAAAAAGAAGGATTTTTGAAAAAAACAAAGGATGTCCGATTCCAAAAAAATAAAAGTCGGAAAAAGACACAAAATGACACGTTTGCCCTAGAAACTAGGAAGAGGGATGAGGTGAAGGCTGTTTCATTGGTGTCAGACTTTGTTCAATCTAACCTGTTCCACGTGGCTAAACGGAAAAAAAAAGAAGGAAAAAAAAAGATATTTGATTTCAACAAAAAATGGAATAATGGCCCAAAACAACACGTTTGCCCTGGACACTAGGAAGAGGGATGACCTTGTGAGGACTGTTACATTTTTGTCAGTCTTTGCTCAATCATAACTTTTCAACGTGGCTGTGCATGTTGAGAGTATCAACAGGATCTTTGGAAGCAGTGTGCTCATCTTCAAGTGCATCGCGCCCATTGATATCACCTGTGAGGTGATATCAATGGGCTGGGCTGGAGATGGGGGGGGTTAAGGGCTTGCGTAAGTCCAGAGATGCGAGCCAACCCGTCAACTTGTGGAGTGTTAACCTCAGTTGGCACGTAGATTGTCTCCGGGCGGTGGTGTACCTTTGGTAGGACCGCAGGGGTAGCTACGCGGCCCGTCGGCGAGTAGATAACCTCCCATGGGGTATACTTCCCTCCCAGGGAGGGAGGCAAAGTAAGGATTTTCAGGTTTTATACCAACAAAAAAGCAAACAAACCAAGTGGGTGCGTCCCCCTTGGCTCGCATCCCCCTTGGCTCCCGAGGAAACCCCGGGACGATTCCCCAATATCGGTTCATCAAACAGTCAACGCACACGAAAAAAAATAAGTGCACCACTTGTATGCGTTCCTAAAGTCCCGGGAGGGTGGGTGGTGTGGCGGCTCACCTAACCAACACCAAAAAAAAAACTAAAGGAAGAAAGGATTTAAAATGAACAAATCACACTGTGGCCAAACGCACGTACAGCAACGCGTAAATGTACGTTTTACACACGCCAAACAAGTCTAATAATAAGAGCTATTGGTACAATATTTCAGACACTATTTTATTGCATTTCAAGGCTAGCCTACTCCTTCACCAGCACATGGCACTAATCAAGGTATTTGCCCTTTACCATTGTCGTTCTTAGCTTGCACGCACGAAACTACGCGGAAATTGCAACTTTTCCCGTGAAACTTTGCCACTAACTGTGCCGTGGGTGGCTGAGGCAAATCAGTGGAATGACTTAGAAATATGTTCTCACTAGTAGACCCGTCCTCGTGTGATGCCAACTGTCAGCTTTCTGAAAACTTGAAACTTGAAAAAAAGTTGGTTGGAAAACTGTTGAACCGTCCGGCCGCAAGAAAGAAAAAAAATTCACCACTTCTCTAGGGCAGATTGCATCTGCTAGAAGTGCCGAATAAAATATAGGTGGCTTCATTTCTTTCCGAGTAGTCATGGTATTGCACATATGAGTATGGCGAAACGAAAATATTTTACTATTTCACGGCATCATCAGTGTTACCCGATGACACCAAATGAGACTAGGACTGATCTGTGTGTTAATGGGGCCACCGATGCAGTTGACAGCGTAGTTAAGACAGAGGATACAGATGTGGTAACCCCAGGTTTTCTAATGGGGTGTCTTCGATCTCTTCAACTTGGTCAATGTAATCCCAAGTACAAAAAAAGGTGTCCTGCATGCCAGTGCGCCAAAAAAAGACGGGTCATGATTGAGTGTCCGCTCCCTGAGGGGAAACACAGGGCGAGCTCATTAATTCAGATGGCACTGTGTGAATGTTCTCTGCACAATCTTGCAGGCACGCCGGCCTCATCTCAACTGCCGTGGACAAGCCTGAGGTCGGAATTCAGATGATGTCCCTATTCCACAAAAAGATTGAACTTCCACAATGCCAGAAACATCTGCATGAGTGGCACGCGTACACAAAATAAGTACATAACTGCAATCACGAATCAGACGTCATGTCCCTGTGTCACGCCTTTACGTCACGTCCCTAAAAATACACTTTCTGATTTATTATTCCCTACAAAATGATAGAGGATGCCTCTTCACATTGCGGCGGCAGCCCAATGATATAGATCGGCACCAACTAGACGGCTTCCTAAATTGTTAGGTCACTTTTGAAAGAGCCCTATTTTTGTAGCCTGGGGGCTGTTTTGCGGTGCTATCATCAAAATATCGCGCCGACCGGCAAGATCCATAAGATTCCAATGAGTGTCATATACATATATACATATATATATATACATACACAAACACATACGTACGTATATATACATATAAATGTATATATACATATATTTATTTATGAATGTATACATATATATATATATATAATGTATACATATATATATATATATATATATACATATATATATTTATATATATATATATATATATATATATATATATATATATATATATATATATATATATATATATACATATATATATTTATATATATATATATATATATATACATATATATATGTATATACATATATATACATATATACACATATCTATGTCATATGCACATGTCATATACATATATTTGTCTGGTAACTTTGTGATACAAATCATTAGCGCCGACAAGCAAGATCCAGCTGATCCACCAAGCAGAAGTCCATTAATACATATATATACATATATATATATATATATATATATGTACATACATATATAT
>Ga0209491_10002388_pt1 | contig 33600 bp, 14 predicted proteins | sample BON02_FD_187213 | JGI IMG/M metagenome (GOLD analysis project Ga0209491, IMG submission 187213) | Freshwater microbial communities from Lake Bonney liftoff mats and glacier meltwater in Antarctica - BON-02 (SPAdes) (version 2) | ecosystem: Environmental > Aquatic > Freshwater > Ice > Glacier... | reverse complement strand
TCGCCAAAAGTCGCCTACACATCGCCAACGCTCGCCAACGCCCGCCAACGCTCCGCCAACGCCCGCCACTCGCCGTCGCCACGCCGCCGCTGGTCGCCAAACAGTCGCCAGCACGTTGCCAAAAGTCGCCAAAACTCGCCACGCCGCCGCCCTCGTCAAACAGTCGCCGCCGTTGGTCGCCAAAAGTTGCCAGCACGCCGCTCACCACGCCGCCGCCCTCGCCAAAATCTCGCCGCTGGTCGCCAAATGCAAATGTAATCTCGTGTTGCACCCTTGAGGAGGGAAAACGTACGCTGCTAAAAGTCACCACACGTCGCCAGTCGCCCGCTCATTTCTCAGCCCCTGGGCGAGCGCCCTATCCCCCGCCGCCGCCTCCCTCGGCTGCCACCAAGACCCTCGCCCGCCCAGCCGTCGCCTCGGCCATGGCGTCGGCCAGCGCGCGCGCCCGGTCGGCGGCAAAGGTCACGTCGAGGCGCATGCGCCCTGCCTCCCCCCCCCCCTCGCCAAACGACGGCTCGCCGACAACCTCTGCCCCCAGACGCTGCAGCGCCGCGTAAACGAGCCCCACGTCCTGCGCCAGGGCGTCGACGGTCGCGCGCGCCGTGGCGCGGACAAACTCCTTGGGCGCCGCCCGCATCGCGTCGCGCGTGGCCTGTGCATAAGCGCGCGCCAGCGGGCCCGCGCCGAGCTTGGTGCCGCCAAAGAAGCGCACGACCAAGACGGAGACGCCGTCGAGCCCGTCCCCCTCGATCGCGCCCAATATCGGCCTCCCCGCCGTCCCACCCGGTTCGCCGTCGTCGGCGCTGCGCGAGGCATCGCCGATCCGAAAGGCCCAGCAATTGTGCGACGCACCCGGGTCCGAGGCGGCAGCGATGAGCGCCTGAGCCTGGGCTGCCGACGCGACTGGCCACGCGCTGGCCACGAATCGCGACTTTTTCACGACGAGCTCGGCGCCCAAGACCGGGGCAGCGAGGGTCCAGTAGCCCGCGGCGACCGAGGGGGTCGGCGTCGCGTTGTTGCTGCTGGCGTCGCTGCCGGCGTTGGCGGTGGTGGTTGTTTTGGCCTGCTTGACGTTTCTCCTTGCCGCCGCCGTCGCTGCTGCTGCTGCTGCCGTGAGGGTTGGTCGCCGCCGCAGCAGCACGAGCGACGACTGGGCCATCCGAGGTGCCGCCTGCATTGCGCGGCCCCCCCGCAAGCGAAGCATCGGCGGATGTCACCAGTGCTTCAGGGGTCTCAGGCCGTCGATTCAATCGGCGTGTCATGTGTGTGCGCGTGAGTTGGTCCGTGGGACGAGGGATGCATGATACAGAGCAGGGGCGATCTAGTCGTTGGCGTCAGAGGAGGCAGAAAAGACAAGTGCTGCCAAAACGGCGGCGGCGTCGGCGGAGGGCGGCGCGTTCGCGGAGGGCGGACGACAAGTGCCGCCAGGGAAACCGAGGCGCTCTCCTCAGTCGCTCGCCGCGCGGCGTTCTCCCCCCCCCCCCCCCCCCCCTTTTGCCCACCTTCTTGTCCTTTGCTGTGTCTCTCCATGAGGTGGTCTTCTATCTTCTGTGTTCACACGCGAGGACCGCCCACCATCCAACCGTCCCCTTCAAACGATCAGGCGCCACAGCTCGGCCGTCAGACCGAGCGTCAGCGCGACCTGCGGCGCGATCTCGATCCAAGGGCGCGCGGCCAGCCTGCGGCCCAGCGCGAGCGACGCGCCGCACCCGGCCGCGAGCGTCGCGCCCTGCAGAAAGGCGACCACGGCCGGATCGGCCTGCACCGCGGGCAAGAAGCGCTCGCCCCACTCGGCCGCGCCAAACGTGGCCGCGGTCACGGGCAGCAGGCGCCCGAGCTCGAGCAGCATCTGTCCCTCGTAGTGCGCGAGGGTGGCGGCCCAGGTGAGCGGCATGTAGGCGTAGCTGAGCTCCAGGAAGGGGGGCAGCGGCACCGGCGGCCGCTGCTGCTGCAGCTGCTGCGGCGGCGACTGCTGCATCGCGACAGCCGCCGCCGCGCCGCCGCCGCCGCCGCCAAGAGAAGAGGCGGAGGCCGCCGCCGCCACCAGCACGGCCCGCGAGGCCGCCGCCGCTTGTCGCCGCTGCGCGGCGGCCGACCAGAGGCGCTGCCCGGCGTCCACGGCCCACGCGAGCAGGCCCGGCGCGCACAGGACCGCCGCGGACACGGCGACGTGCTCGGGCCGGTGCGCCATCCACCACTCCAAGGCGGGGCGGAGCGGCTCGGCCAGGTAGAACGCCTCAGGTCCCGCGGGCGCCCCCGGCCCCGCCCCGGGCCAGAGCGCGGACAGGCGCGCCGCAGCCCCCTCCCCGCCCCCGCCGTCCGAGCCCAGCAGCTGCACGGTGAGCGCCGGCAGCCGGTGCAGGTACACGGCGCCGAGCAGCATCAGCACCATGGCCGCCTCGTGCGCGACGGCCTCGTGGCGCGCGCCGGCGGGGCCCCACAGGTCGATGCCCGGTGGCCGGAAGCGGAACTCGACCGAGCGGTGCGGGCAGGCTTTCAGGCACTGCATGCACAGCACGCAGTTGCGGTTGTCGGTCAGCTGCGCCGGGTGGGAGCCGACGGGGCAGCCCGGATCGGCGAGCCCCTCGGGCGCGACAACGATCGGCACGGGCGCCCGGTTCTCGTCCGACCACCACTGCTCGGGCTCGCCCTGCCCGCGGTAGCAGCCGTAGGTCGTGCAGCTCGCGGCGCACACGCCCTGCTTCCCGCGCACCTCGGTCATCGCCATCTTGGCAAAGGCGCCGTTCATGGCGCCGATTGGGCACAGGTACCGGCACCAGACACGCTTCTCGAAGAAGAAAGAGCCGACGATGGCGCCGGCCGTGATGAGCAGCAGCAGCCACGACGAGAGCGCCGCGTTCTGCGGCAGGTCCCAGCCCTCCTCCCAGACGAGGATGGCGAAGAAGAGCGCGAGCATGAACCACCCGCCGTAGCGCTCGAGCTCGGCGCGCGGCCAGCGCGCCAGGACCCCCCTGCCCTGCGCCCGCACGCGCAGGTCCTGCGCGAGCTGCCCAAACACCTGGAAGGGGCAGAAGCTGCACCAGATGCGCCCGAGGAACAGGTAGGCGACGAAGGACAGCGGCCACCAGCCGTTCCAGAAAAAGTTGAGCGCGACGTTGGCGTCGCGCGTCTGTGGACCGAGGAAGAGGAGCAGGACGACCGCCACAAATGCGGGGCGCACGACGTCGGCGTTGAAAACGTCGGGCCAGAAGCGCGAGCGCAGGAACGCGCGCAGGCGCGGCACGGTGGAGAGCAGGTTGAGGCGCAGGCGGTCGCGGTCCTCGGCCACGCCCCAAAAGAGCTCGGGCTCCAGCGTGACGGCCGGCGGCGGCCGCGGCGGCTGGCCGCCGCGGCGCAGCGACGAGAGCAGGCCGGCGCCCGCGCCCGCGGCCGCCGACGCCGCGCGTCCCGCCCCTCCCCCTCCCGCTGCCGCCGCCGCCGCCGCCGCCGCCGCCGCGCCGCCCGCCAGCGACGTCGCCTGCTGCACGGCGCGCCCGATCACGACCTCGACCTCCGCGGCGTTGTCCGGCCACGCGTACGCCTCGAGCATGTTGCGGGCGCCCAGCGAGAGCGCCAGGCGCGGCCCGCCGCCCGTCCGCTCGAGCAGGCGCAGCTGGTAGCGCACGATGTCAATGACGTCGGCGCGGCGGACGCGCAGGGGGGGCACGTTGATGACGCGCGGGGTTTGGGGGAGGGCGCGGGGGCCGGCGGCGGCGGCTTTGGCGACGGCGGCAGAGGAGGACGAGGAGAAGGACTCTGGCTCGGCGGCGGCAGCTGGACGAGGGGCGGCTGCCGCAGTCGCCGCCGCCGTTCCCACCTTTTCCTCTTCCTCCGCGGCCACGACCGCGCGCGGCGCCGCCGCGTTCACGGCCGCCGCCAGCGCCGGCACCTGCTTGGCGGCCGTCATGATGATCCTGGCGGGCGACCGGCGCATGGGCGGCGCGAGCAGGACGAGCGACGACAGGGACTGCCCGCCCGCGCTGCCGCCGCCGCCAGAGGCCGCGGCCAAGGCCGCCAGGGCGGGGAGCGGCTGGTAGGTCCCCTGCCGCACGAGCTCGGCCAGCACGGGCAGCACGCCTGCGGGCAGGCGCTGCACGTTGGACAGCAGCAGCGCGCCGTCGCGCAGGTAGTGCAGCAGGCCGCCCCGCGACCCGCGCCCAAACAGCTCGAGCAGCAGGCCGCCGCTGTCGACGATGCTGTCGCCGCCGCCGCCGCCGGCGCCGCCGCCGCCCGACGAAGAGTAGCGCGCGCAGTCGATGCGGATGAGCGGGCGCGCGCGGTCGACCCCGCCAAAGTGCGCGAGGGCGGCCAGGTCGTCCTTGTGCAGGCCCGGCTCGCCGAAGATGTAGACGGGCCGGCGCGAGCGGTCGCGCGCGGCGGTGACGATCTGCCGCCTCAGCGCGTCGGCGTAGCGCGAGGTGCCGACGACGCCCGAGCGCGGCTGCGCCACGCGAAAGGGCGCCAGGACGCGCTGGCGCGCCTGCTCGGCCTCGAGCTCGGCCTCCGCCTCGTTGGCGCGCGCGGACAGCGACAGCGACAGGCGCAGGCCGAGCTCGAGCGCCGCCTCGGGGTGCGCGGCCGCCATGGCCCGGACGTCCTCGGCCGGCGCGGCCCAGAGCACGCAGTCCCCGTTAGCGCGCACGTCCGAGGGGGCCGGCTGCTTGAGCAAGACGGCGCTCAGGCCGAGCACGGCGCCCGGCCCCGCGCGCGCCGACGCGGCAAAGGCCGTTGCCGCCGCTGGCGACGGCGACGACGGCGAGGACGGTTGTTGTGGGTCTGATTCCCCCTGGCTGCCCTCGTAGTCGTAGTCGCCGTCGCCATCGTCGTCGTCGTCGTCGTCGTCGCTGCCGCCCTTGCCCCTGCCGGCGGGCGGCACGGACACGCGCACGCAGCCCTGCCGCACGACGATCACGCGGTTGGCCGCGCTGCCCGCCCGCTCGAGCCTCGAGGCGCCCGGCGCGCGCTCCTCGCGCAGCAGCGCGGCAAAGAGCCCGAGGGATCGGGGGGTGAGCTGCGAGAAGGGCGTCGCGTACTGGCGCAGCCAGGCGGCGACCTCGGCGGGGTCCAGGGGCGCCTGCTGGGCCGCCGAGGCAGACGGGGGGTCGTCGGCAGAGGAGAGGGGGGCGCCGTCCTCTGCGGCGACGGCGGCGGCGGGTCGGCGAGCGCGGCGGATGAGCGGGCCGATCGACGGCGGCGAGCTTGGGCGCATGCTGCAAGGCGCGGCGCCGGGTCGCCGGAGTCTCACCGCCGTGGCGGCAGGTGGGCGCCTCGCGCCGAGCTGCGGCCGTCCCACCGTCCCACCCGGTCGCAGCTCGCGCCGGAGGAGCATCTTGTCGCGTCTTTGAGGGCCGAGCTTTCGGAAAAAGGGGGGTCCACGGCCAAGAGATCCTGAGATTCCAATGGAAGGCTGTTCGGGCAAATCCAATCGAGTCGATTGAATCGTCGAGTCAGAGCGTGGTTGAGAGATCAGTGAAGGGGGCCCGCTGGATGGTTCGAGGGATACCACGCCAAACATTTTTGTCACGCGGAAACGGCGCCGGCAGCTGCGCGTCCGCTCGGCGTCGCGAGCACGCGCGCTGTCGCGGTCGCTCCTTTCGCAGCAAAAACCACAAACTCGATCGGTGTCCAATTGCACGCTGACGAACGAATCGGCTCGACGCATCAAGTACGCATACACACACACACACTTACATCGGCGTGGGCCTTTGAAAGAGAAGAGTCGCCCCCTCGAGTTTGATCGAGCGACGGACGCCCCCTCCTCCCTCCCGACACGCCCCCTCATTTCCCCCCACACGCGCAGGCCCAGACACCGGATCAAGCCATTGGCGGGTGTAGCGACAGGAGCGTGAGCAGGCGGAGAGGCGGAAGTGGCGGAGGCAGGGGAGGGGGCGCCCTCCTCTGCCTTTGTTTGCGCGGTCGTCCGCGCGCGCGCGTGGCCGCCCGCGCGCTTCCCTAAACGGCGCACGAGAGAACGACGGCAACAATGGCGTCGGCGCGGCCTGGCGGCTTCTTTGCCCCGTCCTCGACCCAAAACGACCCAGGCGCGGGCGCTGCGGCCATGCCCCCGCCCGCCTCACCCATCCTCAACAACAACAACACCGTCGGCGGCGGCTTTGTCGGCGGCGGCGCCGACGGCGGCTGTGACCGCTGCGGCGACCCGCGCCCGCACGCCGTCTCGCCGAAGTGGCTCGCCGCCTTTGGCCTCGCCCTGTGCACGGGCTGCCGCGCCGCGGACGAGCTCGTCCCAAAAGGCGTGGCTAAGGAGCGCTACCTGGTGTCGGACGGCGACCTGGCCCCCCTGGGCACGCTGCGGCGCGACAACCCGCGGCACAAGCAGTTTGCCGCGATGAAGCTCTACCTGGCGTCGCAGGTGGCGCAGGTGGCCGCGCGCAAGCACGGCGGAGCCGAGGGCCTGCAGGCGGCGCGCGCCGCGAGGGTGGCGTCGAGCCTCGAGGCGCGCGCGGCCAAGCGGCGGAAGGGGGAGGCGGGCGCCGAGGCGGCCGAGCGGGCGCGCCAGAGGCTGGAGCGCGAGGCCGAGGCGCGGCGGCTGGAGCTCGAGGCGCAGGCCGAGGAGGCCGAGGACGAGGACGACGAGGGGGCGGGCGCGGGAGGGGCTGGGTGCGGGGGCGGCGGCAAGGCCAAGCGGCGCAGAGGGGGCGGGCGCAGCGAGGTGGTCGTCGACGCGGCCACGGGAAGGCGCGGCAGGCGCTTTGGCGAGGGCCTCGCCGTCGTGGACGCGGACGACGTCGAGGAGATGTGAAACGGGGGCGATGAAATCGGGCGTCACATAACAACAAGATTGCAAGTGCAAAGAACGCAGCCAGGAAAGAGACCACATCTTGAAAAGATCACGCCGAGGCGGTGGCCGCCTCTTTCGCCTGCTTCTTCCGCTTGCCCGCGCCGCCGCCGCCGCCGCCGCCGCCGCCGCCGCCGCCGCCTCCGCCCTTCTTGCCCCCCTTCCCCTCGGCGGCCCCCTTGAACAACTCGGGCCGCTGCAAACGCAGCTCCTGCACCAGCGCGGGCGGCACGTGCTCCTCGGGCTCCCACGAGTCGCCGGACCCGTCCCGCCACTGCACCAGGTAGGCGCGCGCTGTGCCGTACTGCCTGGCGTCGATCAGCCGCTCGCACGCGGCCTGCTCGAGGCCTTGGTCCCAGTCCTCGAGCAGGTCGGGCGCGACGTCGCGCTCGGGCACCCAGGCGTCGGGGTAGCCGTCGGCGAACTGCACAAGGAACTCGCGCTCGCCGCCGCGCGCCTCGGCCTCCTCGCGCCTCTTTTTCCGGGCGGCCGCCGCCTCTTCCTTTTCCCTCTTCTTTTGCGCGCCGCCGTCTGCCTCGCCGCCCGCCGCTCCCTGCTCCGCCTCCTCCTCCTCCTCGTCCTCCTCCTCCTCCGACGCCCGCCGCTCCGCCACGATCGCCAGCGGCTCGACCTCCTCGTACAGGCGCGCCGTCAGCGCGTTGGCCACCCCCTCGAGCGCCATGCGCCGCTGGACCGTGGCCGGGCTGAGCGGCGACGCCGCGCGCAGCGCGTCGACCAGCGACACGACGTCGCGCCCGTTGGCGTCGCGCAGCTCCGGGTCGGCGCCGGCCTCGAGCAGCGCGGCGATCGCCTGGATGCGCATGTACCCCGCCGACATGTGCAGCGGCGCGAACCCGTCCTTGTCCTGCGCGTCCGGGTCCGCGCCTGCCGCCACCAGCAGCCGGACGGCGTCGGCGTTCCCCAGCGCGGCCACAAAGTGCAGCGCCGAGCGGCGGCTCTCGTCGACCACCTGGGCGAGCAAGCTGGTGGCGCTGCTCGCGACGGCGCTGGTGGTGGGGGCCGCGCCGTCGGCAGCGACGACTGTACCCGTCGCCGCCGCCGCCGCGGCAGCGGCAGCGGCAGCGGCAGCGGCAGCGGCAGCGGCAGCGGCGGTCGGGCCCGGCGACGCGGCCAGCATCGCCGTCATCGCGGGCACGTCGGCCTTGCGCGCGGCGCTCCACCAGCGCTCCTCAAAGTCGCGCACCAGGTCCGGCGAGACGTTGCCGGCCGCCTCCCACGAGTCGGGCGCGCCGTCCTTCCAGCGCACGCGGTACTCGACGCGCAGGCCGCGCCGCGCGCTGGCGGCCGGCGTGCCCGCGGCGGCGTTGCCCTCCTCGTCCTCGCGGTCGTCCTCCTCCTCCTTGGCGCGCGTGAGGGGGCTGGCGGCGGCCTCGGCGGCCTTGGCGGCGTCCACGACGAGCACGCGCATGCCGACGAGCGTCTCGACGTCGTAGAACGTGTTGGCGTCGGCGGCGGCGATGGTTTCGGCCAAGGCGGGGGTGGGGGTGGCGGCGGTGGCGGCAACGGTCGCGTCTTTGGCGGTCGTCGCGTGGCTGCTGCTGCTTCCGTTGCTGCTGCTGCTTGCTGCCGCCGTCAGCCCGGCGCCGTTGCTGCTGGCGTCCGAACCCACTGCTGCTGGGCTCGAGGGCGCGGGAGGCGCCACCCCGACGCGCTGCTCCTCCTCGGTCGCCGCGGTCGCCGCGCAGCGGACGCTCGGCGCGCGAGCGGCAGCGGCACGCGACAGCGACGGCGACGACGACGACGGCGCCGCGAGTCCTCCTCCGCCTGGGGGTACAGTGGACATAGGACCGTCCCGCCGCCTCGGCACCGACCTGCAAGCAGGACGCCCACACAGCGGCGCGCGCGTGCTGCCGTTGCCGCTGCCGCTGCTGCTGGCGGGTGCCAAAGAGGAGGGGGGAGAGGGTGACGGGCGCGCCCCTGCCGCGGCCCAGTGCCGCTGCAGGAACGCCATGCTCAAGGGCAGACGACGGCAAGGGTCGGGTGATCCAGGGACGTTCCGCGTAAGCGCAGGGCCGGCCTGCACGCGATTGGAATTCGGGCGCGTTGAGGAGGAGCGACTGAAAGATGGAGATAAGAGAGTTCTTCTGTCCGCGCGTTGGCTTCGTACAAGAAAGACAGAAAGATGCGCGCGCCTCAATGAGTCTGGTGTGTGATACTGGGTGGTTCTGTGAGACGACGGTGTGGGAGGGGAGTGCCGCCGAGCGAGGAACAGCGACCTTTGTTGTTATGGCGAAAACCGAAGATTGGCCCGCCGGCGCCCTGCGCGCTCGGAACGTCGCAACGACGATGCCCCGCGCTCTCGCAATCTGATTTTTCAAGGGCTCTTGCTTACACTAGGTGACGAAGAGCGTGGGCACGTGTGTGGGGCGAGGGGGCAGGAGGAAGAGCGTGCGTAGGCAAAAGTGGTCGTTTAAGGCCCCATACGGACGAAAGCGCAAAGCTGGGTGGGGGGGGAGCGAGTGAGAGCAAACGAGAGAAAGCGCCCCCGTCGTCGCTTTTTCGCTCCTCCTCCTCGCCAATTTTTCCCCAGCAACGCGGGAAGGGGGGAGACAGCTGCCAGGGTCGGTTGTTAGCACCGCGCGCGCGAGGGACGGCGCGCGCGCACGATCTTGTGTGGGTGGGCGGGTGGGTGGGGGAAGAAGGTTTGTTGATGTGGTGTGTGCCGGCCTCGACAGTTCCGAAAGCGCAGGCGCGCCGCTCTCTCCTCTCTCTCTCTTGGGGACGAAAAGAGAGAAAGCGCGCCCGCCCCCCTCCCGCGCGAAAAAACAAGAGTCAAAGGAGTCCTTTCAGGCGGCCTTGGGCGGCGCGCGGTACACGCCTACCACCATCGCGTGGTCGCGCTCGTACGGCTCCAGGGTCACCTGCTCGCGCGGCTTGAGCTGCGACTCCTGCAGCTTCTTGACCTCGCGCGCAAACACCGCCTCGGGCTTCGCCGTCGAGTCGATGCAGGACGCCTTGATCGAGATGACAAAGTGCCCGCCGTTCTTCAGGAAGTGCTGCGCGTTGAGCGCGACGATGCGCGCCTGGTCCGGCTGCGCCACGTCGGCGAACACCACGTCCACCATGGGCACGAGCATGCGGTACTTCTGCGGGTGGCGCGCGTCCTCGATGATCGGCACGATGTTGGGGCGCTGCTTGGCCATGTTGACGAGGTCGCGGCCGCTGCGGTGCGAAAACTCGACGGCGTACACGGCGCCCTCGGGGCCGACCAGGTCGGAGCAGTGCGACACGCTGGTGCCGCTGGCGGCGCCCAGGTACAGCAGGCGCGACCCGGGCTTAATGTAGATGTTGTCCAGGCCCGCGAGGATGGCCGCGGCCAGCTTGCTGCGGAAGGGGTTCCAAACGCGGTACTCCGATTTTTGCGCGGGCGTGTCGGCGTCGGGCGCGGGCGTCTCGTGCGAGATGCGCTTCTCGCCGTAGACGGAGACGCCGGGCACGAGGTTGCGCGTGACGAGGGAGTCCTCCTTGCCGCGGGCGATGAAGACCCCGGCGTGGCGGTGCGGCTCGATGAGCACCTTGGCGCCGCCGCGCATGCCCGGCTTGCTGACGCCGCCGGGGCCGCCGCGGCCGCCAAAGCCGCCGCGGCCGCCGCCGCGGCCGCCCGGGCCGCCGCGGCCGCGGGGGGCGCCGCGGCCGCGGGGGGCGCCGAACCCGCGGCCGCCGCCGCCGCCGCCGCGCCCGCCGAAGCCGCCGCCGCCGTCGCGCCCGCCAAAGCCGCGCCCGCCGCCGCCGCGCCCGCCAAACCCGCCGCCGCCGCCGCGCCCGCGGTCGCCGCCAAAGCTGCCGCGGCCGCCGCGGCCGCCGCCCCGGTCGCCGAACGCCATCCTAGGTTGCGTGTGTGTGCCTAGTCTCGCCTCCGGGGGAGGCGCCTTGCCTGTCGTTTGGTGTTCGGGGGATGGTGTGTCTGCGACGAGAGGAGAGGGAGAGGGCGGGTGAGCGAGAAGGGAGTGGGGGGGCGGCGGCACTGTGGGGAGCACTCCGGGAGCGAAAACCGGGGGTGGGTGTGGGGACGCGCCGCGGCGGCCGTCCTGCGCCCGCCGATCGCGGGAGGCGACCGAGGCCGCATTGGATCGCGGCAGTAGGGTGCCCGGCGGCAGACCAAAGGGGCCACAGCGCCGACGAGGGAGCTCACCTCTCCGAGCGAGGGGGGGAGAAAAATGGGCACTCGACGCGCCGCCTTCTTGCAAGCTGCGCTGGGTCGAGGGCGCTGGTCGTCCGGAGGTGAGGAGCGCGCACGCGTGTCGAGAGTTTGCTCGTTTGTGGATGGTGTGTGTCTGCGCGGATGACTTGGGAACGGGACCGGAGGGCGCGATGATGCTTTGCTGATGGAGCAAAAGGAGAGGGGAGGAGGGAGGGAGGGAGGAAAACCGGCGACTGGCGCTCGCGTTTCGCTCCTTTGCGCACACACGCACTGCTCATCACAGCAACGCGGCGAGTTCCATTTCCTCGACACCACCTTTGAGAGCGAGACAGAGACAGAGAGAAAGAGCGGGCCCACGTAAAGAAAAACGTAAGGCCGAGTTCCCCTGTTTCCCTCCATCAAGAGCACAAACTTTTGCACCCGTCGTAACCCATCAAGGAGGCCTCGGACGCGCCTCAAACTTGGAAGAGAGCTGCATCAAGACAGAAACTTGCGCCCTGTCGTATTTGGGCTCCGAAAACACGCCTGTGGCGGGCGCGCGCGCCACATAAAGCTCACCGGAGGACTGTTTCGCTGGCCGCGCGCGCGCCCCCTTGACGTCCTTTTCGCCCATCGGAGGCCGCGCTGACGTTCCTTGGTCGCTGATGAACGCTCTGGGCCCCCGCGCGCTCCTCGCTCCCCATGCACTTTTTGCCAGCAAGGAAGGGCGGGGGGAGGGGGGCTCCCTCCCAACGGGCAAACGACCCACACCCCTCGAACCCCCCTCCAAGGCGCGCTTTGGGGACGATGCGTCTCGGGCTGCTGGCGCTTGCTTGCAGGCCAGGCGCTTCCGACGTTGCCGAGCAGGCGCCGCGGCGAGAGAGAGACGAGAGCGAGCGGCCCCCAGCGCCCTCGCGCCAACTTTTCGACACCGCCTCGTCCAATAGTACGATACTCACCCTCTTCTCGCCCCTCTTCTCGACCAAACCACGAATCAACAACAAATAACACACTCCACAGGAGCCGACAATTGGTTCTCAGTCAGCCCTTCGGGCCGCCGCCGCCTGCGCCGCGACGCCTTGTCGCGCGGGTTGAGCGAGCGCGCGCGCCGCGGCCCGGCGTTTTTACAACAGCTGCGACGCTCTCTTTCGACCCGCCAAAAACAATAACAACAGCAGCAGCCGCACAGCGCCCGCGACACAATAAAGGCGGGCGCACGACCGCGTGAATGGTCGCCGCGCCCGGCAAGGGCAGCGGCGGCAGCGGCGTCCGCGTCCACGGCAGTGGCGGCGGCAGCGGCGGCGGCGACGCGGACGACCTCAGCAGGGCCGAGCGCGCCCAGCTAGCGGCGGCGAGCGCGGACGGCGTTGACGACGTCCCCGCGGCGGCCACGGCCGACGCCACGGATCCGCCCGCAGCAGCAGCGGCAGCAGCGGAGACGGGCGGAGGATCGGCGGCAGCGGCGGCGACGGCGCCAGCGACGACCACCGCGACTGCCGGCGCGACCACCGACGACGAGAACGCCGACGCCGACCCGACGAGCGACGACGAGAACGACGACGCCGAGGAGCAGGAGCAGCAAGCTGCAGCGCCGAAGCAGCGTCAGCAGCAGCAGCAGCCGCCCAGCCTCCGTCCGAGGCGAGCGGCAGCAGCAACAGCAGCAGCAGCAGCAGGTGCAGGAGCAGGAGCAGGAGCGGCGCTCCCGCCCCGCGGTCCCAGCCGGCGCCAGGTCTCCGGCGCGGGCATCATGTCCCCCGCCGCCGTCGCCGCCAACGGAGACTCCGAGGGGCGGCGGACGCGGCACGGCGGCGGAGGAAGCGGCAACAGTGTGAAGGAGGAGGCGGCGGCGGGCGCACACGGCGGCGGCGGCGGCGGCGGCGGCGGCGGCGGCGGCAGTCGCGTCAACGGCCGCGCCGGCGGCCGGCGAGCCAGCGGCGGCGGCAGCGGCGCCACTCAGCAGCAGCTCACCGGCCCTCCGCCGCGAGCGTCGCAGCAGCCGCAGCAGCCCCCCAAGCAGGCGGAGGGCAAGGCGGCGGCGGCGACGGCGGCGGCGGCCCCTGCGGCGTCGCCCGCGCGCGCGCCGCCCGCGCCCCCCGCGCCCGCCCCTGCCGGCCCGCCCTCAATGGCCGTGCAGATGGCCATCGCCGCCACGCAGGTGGCCTTTCCCTCACCGCCCGCGCCTTCGCCCCGCGTTCCACGCGCCGCCCCTGCCGCCGCGACGGCAGCCGCAGCAGCCGCAGCAGCCGCGGCAGCAACAGCAGCAACAGCAGCAGCGGCGGCGGCGGCCGCTTTGGCCGACGCGCCCGACGCCGACGCCGACGCCGACGCCGACGCCGACGCCGAGGACGACGGCCCGTCCTCCCCGCCCGCCCCAGCCGTCCGCCGCGGCACGGCCAACCTGTACGGCCAGCTGTACGCGGGCGAGGTCGTCGGCCGGCGGCTGTCGCTGATGCGCGCGGGCGTGCCGGACCGCGGCGGAGGCGGCGCTGCCGACAAAAAGTCGTGGGTGCGCGGGCGCGTGGCCGCGTACGACCCCGCGCGCGCCCTGCACCAGGTCGTCTTCTCCGCCGACGCCGACGGCGGCGCCCACTCCCACAACAACAACAGCAAGCACCAGCACCAGCACCAGCACCAGCCGCAGCCCAGCGACTGGCTGCCGCTCAGCGACGTGCGGTTCAAGTGGGACGGCCCCGCCGCCGCCTCGGCCCCGCCCAACCCCACGCACCGCCCGGAGCTCGACCGCCAGGCCGCCGTGGGCCGCCGCCTGCGCGTCTACTGGCCCGCCATGGGCCGCTGGTACAGCGGCTCCGTCCGCTCCTACTCGGGCGCGGGGAGGGGGGGAGACCGGCACCTGGTTTGGTACAAGGACGGCGACGCGCAGGACCTGGTGCTGCGGCACGAGCCGGTGGTGTGGCTGTCCGAGTCGGTGGGGGGCGGGGAGGACCTGGCCCCGCCCAGCCTGGAGGCGCTGCCGCGGCTCCAGCGGCGCGCGCAGGAGGAGCGCGAGGCGTCGCGGCGCGCGGCGGCGGCGGCCAGGGCGGCGGCGGCGGCGCAGGCGGCAGCGCGGTCGGCGGCGGCGGCGGCGGCGCTCGGCGGCGCGGAGGGCGGCGCCGGCCCGGCCCGCAAGCGCCGGCGGCGGTCGGACGGCGCCGCCATCGCGGCCGCCGCCCAGCAGCACGCGCCCAAGCGGGCGCAGCTCGGCCGCCCCATCCCCCGCGTCCCGCTCGACCGAGTCGGCCGCGGCGCGCTGGTCGGCGCGCGCATCGCCGTGCTCTGGCGGCCGCTCGAGCGCTCGACCGCGCAGCCAGAGGCGGCGGCGCACGCGGGGGGCGGCGGCGCAGAGCGGGCGGCGTCGGCGGCGGCGGAAAAAGCAGCAACGACAGCAGCAGCAGCAGCATCAGCAGCAGCAGTAGCAGCAGCACCGGCAGCAGCAGCGGCAGCAGCAGCAGCGCCCGGCGGCGGCACCTACTACCGCGCGCGCGTGGTTGAGGCCGACGTGCCCGCGCACGCCGCTGCCGTCGAGCAGGCGTCGCTGCGCCGCTGCCTGGTGCGCTACGACGATGGCTCGGAGGAGTGGCTCGACCTGTCGCGCGAGCGCGCGCGCCTGCTGGCGCCGCGGTCGGGCAGCGCGGGCTACCGCCCGGCCCTGCACGCGGCGGCCGTGGCCGAGCTGGGCCACGGGGGAGGGGGCGCGGGCCCCACCAGCAGCAGCGGCTGCGGCAGCGGCAGCGGCAGCGGCGGCAAGCGCGGCCTGAGCGAAGAGCCGCCGCCGCTGCTGCCCGTGCCGGCCGAGCCGACCGCCGAGTTTGCGGCGGCTGCCGCGTCGTCCGACCCTCCCCCTCCCCCACTCGGCCCCGAGGCTATCGGGTGGCGCGTCTCGGTGTTCTGGCCCGCCGACGGCCGCGCGTACGAGGCCGAGGTGGCCGCGTACGACCCCGAGCGCACGTCGGTCGGGCAGCAGCAGCAGCAGCAGCAGCAGGGGGCGCGCGTGGCCGCCGCCGGCGCCAGCGCCAACAACGCCGTCGCCGCCGCCGCCGCTGCTGTCGCCAACGGCCCCCTGCCGCCCCTCTCACCGACAGGGGCGCACCACCTCGTCTATCTGGATGGCGAGGACGAGTGGGCCGACCTGGCGGCCGAGCGCGCGTCGGGCTGCCTGCGCTGGCTGAGGCCGCCGGGCGCCTCGACGGCCGCCGCCGGCGGCGACGACGGCGGCGTCGCGCTGCAGGCCGGGCCGGCCTTGAGTGCCGCCGGCGCCGGCGCCGGCGCTGGCGCCGCTTCTCCTCCTTCGTTCCCGCCCTCTGGCCGCGCCGCCCTCGGCTGGCGCATGGCCGTCTACTGGGCCGAGGAGCGCGCGCTCGTCGACGGCACAGTGGTGGACGTGGCCGGCGACGGCAACGATGCGGGCGGTGGCGGCGGCGAGGCCCCGGCCGCCGGCGCCGACGCCGGCGCCGGCGCCGGCGGCTGCCGGCACCTCGTCCTTTTCGACGGCGACGGCATCCAGAGGTGGCTCGAGCTGCCGCGCGAGCGCGTCGTGTGGCGCCTTGCCCCGCCGGCCGCATCGGGGCCCGAGGGCGAGCATGCGGCAGCCGCTGCGGCCGGCGGCCGGGGCGGCGTCGCGCCCTCCGCGGGCGGGCGCGGCGCGTCGGCCGGCGGTGGCGGCGGCGGCGGCGAGGGCGCCTTTGCGCTCGGCGCCCTCGCGGCCCTGCCTCCGGCGGCCGCGGCCGCCGCTGCCGCGGCGCGCCGCCGCGGCTTCGGGGGCGGCTGCAGCCGCAGTGGCGCGCGGCGCTCTGGGGGCACGGGCGGCGGCGGCGCGGGCATGATGGGGGGGCCTGGCGGTGGCGGCGGCGGCGGCGGAAGGAGCAGCCGCCGCCGCCGCCGCCGTCGCAACTCAAGCGACGACGGCGAGGGCGACGACGACCTCGACGACGGCCCGGGCGGCGCCTCCAGCTCTTCCAACCCCTATGACGACGACGAGGAGCAGCTGCTGCTCGAGGAGCTCATGCAGGACGACGAGGAGGCGCGCGCGGCGCGCCGCGCGGGGCTCAAGCGCCGGCCGCGCGGCTCGCGGGGCGCGGGCGGCGCGGGCGGCGCTGGCGGCGACTCGGAGGGGCACGGCGGCGGCGGCGGCGCCCACGGCTCCGACAGCGAGCCCCTCGGGCGCTACCGCCCGAGCGCCGTCGTCGCCAACGTCGCCACGACGCCGACCGCGCCCGGCCGGCGCGGGCGCGCGCAGACGCCTGGGCGCACTGCGACGCCCCCGCCCATTGGTGGCGGCGGCGGCGGTCGCGGAGGCGGCGGCCGCCGGCGCCCGGCCGGCGTGAGCCTGTCTGCGCTTCAGGCCGCCTCCCTCGGCGGCGGCGGGAGCGCTGGCAACGCGGCGGCCGCCACCGCCGGCACGTACGGCTCGCTGCGCGTTGGCGTGCCCCCCACGCAGATGGGTCCGCCCAGCAGCGTCACGCTCGCGCCCGCCCAGGCCCTCCTGGCCGCGGGCGCGGCGTCGGCGGCCGCGGCGGGGAACGCTGCGGGCGGCCCGCCCTCCTCGACGACCGCGGGCGGCGGCGGCGTTGGCGGCCGGCGCGTGAGCGGCACGGGCGGCGGCGGCGGCGCGCGCGGCGGCGGCGGCGGCGGCGCCAAGGCCTCGGCCGCGGGGCAGCAGGCCGACGGCGTCCTGCTAACCCCGGCGCTGCCCTCGGCAGCCTCTGCGGGCGGTCGCGGCGGCGGCGGCAAGAACGCGTTCGCGCTGCCGCCGCCGCACCCCGCGGCCGCCGCGACGCCGCTGGGCGGGGCCTCGACGCTGCCGCCCATCGGCGCGGCCGCCGTCGCCGCCGTCACGGCGGCCTCGGCGGCGGCCGCAGCCGCTGCCGCCAAAAACCCCAAGGGCCGCGGCGGCGGCGGTCCCGGCGCGCCCACGCCCACCGCGCCGCCCCCCTTGCCCTATTACGCCACGCGCGCGCCCGCGGGCCTGACCGTGTCGCTGCGCGTGGCGGAGGAGGAGGAGGAGGACCGTGGAGCGGCCGCGGCGGCGGGGGCGGCGGCGGCGGCCGAACAGACCGCCGAGGCCGCCGCCGCCGAGGCCGCCGAAGCCGCCGCCGACCGCGAGGCGGCCGCCGCCCTGGCGCCCCTGCTGGCCCGCCTCCCCCCGTCCGCCCGCCTCGAGGCCGAGCGCCTGCTGGAGCGCGTCGCGCGCCTCGACATGGTCGCCGAGAAGCTCGCGGCCACGGCCAGGGGCATGGGCTGGCGGCTCGAGGCGCCGCTGCCGCCCAGGGGGCTCGGCGCGGCGCTGCGGCACGCGGCGGCGCAGGCCGAGGCGCGGCGCGCGGCGGCGGCGGTCGCGGCGCAGCAGCAGGCGGCCGCGGCGCAGCAGCAGCTGCAGATGCAGATACACATGCAGCAGCAGCAGCAACAGCAGCAGCAGCACATGCACGCGCAGCAGCAGCAGCAGCAGCAGCACTACCACCAGCAGATGCAGCAGCAGCAGGAGCAGCAGCAGCTGGCGCACGGCCACTCGCTCTCGCACCACCACCACCACTTTGACCCCTACCAACACCAGCAACAGCACCTCCACCACCTGCAGCAGCAGCAGCAGCAGCAGCACCATCGTCATCAGCAGCAGCACCCGTACCACCCGTCCTCCGGGCACGGCGGGGGCCTGCCGCCGCTGCAGCCGCCCCCGCCGTTTGCGGGGGGAGGCGCGGCCGGCGGCGGCGCCCTGGCGTCGCCCTCAAAGCAGCCGCCGCGCGCCCAGGCGATGGACGCGCCTGGCTCGGGCGCCGTGGACGTCCTGTCGAGGGCCCCCGGCGGCGCGCTCGGCTCGCCGCCGCCGGCCGCGGTCGTGGCGGCGGCGCAGGCGATGGCGCAGCAGGCAGCGGCGCACGCGGCGGCCGCGGCCGGGGGCGGGGGCGGCGGTCTTGGCGGGGGGCGCGGCGCGGCAGGGCCTGGCGGCGGCGGCGGCGGCGGCGGCAGCGACGCGCCGCTGCCCCCCCTCCCGCCCGGCGCGCGCGGCCCCGCCCCCGTCGCCGCGCACGACCCGCCCGTCATCGCGATGCCCAGCCCGCGCGCGGGCGGCCTGTCGGCCACGCCCGGCCCCGTCGGCGCTGGCAGCGGCGGGGCGGGCCCGAGCGGCGCCGGCGCCGGCGCCGGCCTGTCGGGCCTGGGCGTGTCGCCAACGCTCCAGGGCCTCGACGCGGACGCGATGATGATGGAGGAGGACGAGCTTAAGCTGGACGACGTGTTGGGCGACGCGATGGCTTGAAGCGGCGAAAGGCCCAAGGGAAGGGGGGGGGGGGGGAGGGGGGGGGGGGGGGGGGGGGGGGGGGGGGGGGGGGGGGGCGGCGCGTCGCCCCTTTTTTGCCGAGGACGACGACCACATGCCTCGCGGCGCGCAGCCGATGGCAAGGCAACTAGAAGCTCAACTTGACAGGCTCGTAATCTTTTGGATTCCATCTTCTTTGCGCGACGGATTGGTTTCACAAGCGCGGCGCGGCAGTCAGCTCTCGACGTCAAACCCTCGCGCCATGCTGTCGCCCCCACCATCCCGTCGCCCCCTCACGCATCTCATTTCCCCCCCGCTTTGGACGCGTTCACGCGGCGGCCCCCGGGGCGGCGACGCCAGGCGCCGCGCCGGCGGGGGGGGCGGCCAGGCGCTGCCCGCGGCCCGCGCCGAACCCTCGCGTGCCGTCGGGCATGCGGGGCTGGCGCTGCTCGCCCGCGGCGGCCGCGTCCGCGCCCGAGGCGCTGCCATCGGCCGCCGCCGCCGCGCCGGCCGTGCGCCTGCCCGCGCCGGCGCCGGCGCCGCTTGCGCCGCCGCCGCCCGGCCTCGCCGCCACCGACACGGCCCGGAAGGCCGGCGTGGCCGCCGCCCATTCCGCATAGTCCTTCTTGGCCTTCTTCTTCTTTTTCGACGGCATCCTCGCGCCGTCCCCCTCGTTGTCGCCGCCGGTCTGAGGCAGCGGCTGGTCGCCGGCGGCCAGGGCGCCGGCGTCGGGCGTCGCTCCGACGGCGGCAGCGGCGGCCGAGTCGGCCGCTGGCTGCTGCTGCTGCTGCTGCTGCTGCTGCTGCTGCTGCTGGTGCGGCGCCTGCGGCTGGTGCTGCTGGTGCTGGTGCTGGTGCTGCTGCTGCTGCTCGCCGCCGTCTCCGCCGCCACGCCGATCTTGCTGCTGCTGCGGCTGCTGCTGCTGCTGCTGATGCTGCTGATGCTGCTGATGCTGCTGCTGCTGCTGCTGCTGCTGCAACTGCTGGCCGCCACCGCCGCCGCCACTTCCCTGCTGCCCTTGCTGCTGCCCTTGCTGCTGCTGCCCCTGCTGCTGCCCCTGCTGGTGCTGCCCGCCCGCCCGCTGCAGGTGCCGCACCCGCAGCGACTGCCGCCAGCTGTCGGGGTTGGCGTGCGCGTCCACCGCGCGCTTGGCGCCGTCGGCCGACTCAAACTCGACCAGGGCGTACGCCTGGCCCTTGCCCGCCGCGTTCAGGCTGACAGAGTGCGTCAGGAAGGAGGGCAGCTTGCTCTGCCCCCCGCCGCGCTCGCCGCCGCGCTCGCCGCCGCCGCCGCCCGACGTCCCTCCCGCGCCCGCCGCGCCTGCTGCTGCCTTGCCGGCGGCGCCGCCCTCGGATCCCTCGGCGCCGCGCCCCCTGCCGCCGCCGCCGCCGCCCGCTTGCCCGCCGCCCTGCCCGCCCTGCCCGCCCGAGACGATGCGCACGATCCGGACAGGGCCGAACTTCTCAAACATGCGCGTGACCGACTCGATGGTCGGGCCCCCGCCCCCGCCCCCGCCCCCGCCCCCGCCCCCGCCGCCCCCGCCGCCGCCCGGAGTGTCGCCCGGGCCAGAAGAGGGCGCGGGCGGCGCTGGCGGCAGGTGCTCGGCGAGGACGGTGCGGCGGAGGATGTCTGCCACGTCGACGGGCTGCAGCGGCGCGCGCCGGCGCAGGTGGCCGCCGTCCTCGGAGACCTCGAGCGCCGGGCTGCCCGCCCGCAGGGCCGCCGCCACGCGCGCCGGGTCGCGCGTCAGCGCGCGCACGCGCTTGAACGCGGCGACGGCGGCGAGCTCGACCCAGCCCTCGTCGCCGCCGCGCGAGATGAGGCGCAGCAGCAGCTTGTCGGTGGCGTCGCCGAAGTAGAACTCGATCTGGCGGACGATCGCGGCGTCGACCGCGGCGTCCGCCTCGGCGGCGGAGGTCCCGACGTTTTGTGTCGGGGGGGGCGTTGGGGTCGCCGCCGCCGCCGGCGCCGGCGCCGGCGCCGCCGTTGTCGCCGCCGTCGTCGGGGCGGCCGTGGTGGCGGTGGCGCTGGCGTCCTCGTCACTCCGAGAGGCCTGCGGCTGCTGCTGTTGCAGAGCAGGCGGAGCTTGCTCGCCTTCTCTTCCGTTCGAGGGGCCGCTTTGCCTCTGCGCGATTTTGTCGCTTCCTGGCTCTGCTTCGCCGCCGGGCGCCGCCGGCATTGGCGGCGTCGGCGTCGCCGTCGTCGGCGGCGACGGCATTGGCGCTTGCTGTCGCTGATGCAGCCGCGGTGACGGCTCCGGCGCCGCTGCCGTCGGAACGGCGAACCCTTGATCGAAAGACGACGCCGATGGGTCGACGGTGCGCGTGTGGCGGGAGCAAGGGAAGCGTGGCGGAAGGGAGGGACGGGGGATTCGACCGATCCGTCTTGCGCCTGTTGTGGGCCTCTCTGTGCTGACGATCGGGTCGTGGTGTGGCGCGACAAAGACAGCGGGCTGAGCGCTATGTCGGTGCGCAAGTAGTGAGGTCGTTGCGGTGCGATTGCGTGGGGGGGCGGTCAAGTTCGACCTCTCCCCTCCTCTCCTCTCCTCTCTCCCAAAAAAGAGAGGTTTTTCCCTCTCCTCCCTCCTCCTCCTCCCTTCAACCCGCCGGTCAACGTACCAGTCGCAGGAGCTCAACCTCTCTCTCGCACGAAAGTATCGAATCCTTGACTTCGAGAGGGGCGCGAGCGCGCGCACGAAGCATACAGGCAAAACTGTCGAGACATTGCAGCTTCCTCCCCCCCGCAAACCGGCGCATCCCTCCTCCTGGGACAACCAGCGCGAGCAAACCGATCACAAGGAGCCCATCACTAGAAGGTTACCATGTCGCTCTTCGGGCTGGGACGGTAAGAGCAAAGGGATAGAGAGGGGACGCGGCGGCGACGGCGACGGCGACGCTCGACCGTCGCGCGCGCGGCGCCTCCCGACGCGCGCCCGCGCTCACCCGCCCCCTTCCCCCGCTCGACGAAAAACGACACACCACTCCGCGCAGAAACAACAACGCCAACAACGCCAACCCCGCGGGCGGCAACGCCCGCGTGCCCGGCGGCACCTTCCGCCCCAAGAAGAACACGCCCGTCGGCAGCAAGGGATTGCAGCTCAAGCGCCACATCGACGCCACCCTCGGACAAGGGGACCTGGCCCGCGCCGTCGCTTTGCCGCCGGGGGAGGACCTGGACGAGTGGCTGGCCGTCAACGTGGTGGACTTTTACAACGCGGCGAGCGTGATCTACTCGACGCTGGCGGAGTTTTGCACGCCGGCGGCGTGCCCCGTGATGTCGGCGGGGAGCCGGTACGAGTACCTGTGGCCGCAGGTGCAGCAGCGGCAGGGGCAGCAGCAGCAGCAGCAGCAGCAGGCGGCGGCGGTCGGCGGGTTGCACCAGCAGCAGCAGCAGCAGCAGCAGCAGCAATTGCAGCAATCACAGCAGCAGCAGCAGCAGCAGCAGCATCAGCATCAGGGGTGCGGCGGGCACAGCCACGCAGGAGCAGCAACAGCAACAGCAACAGAAGCAGAAGCAGCAGCAGCGGCAGCAGCAGGCGGAGCAGCCTCAGCAGGGCCGCCGCCATGCCCGCCAGAAGCGGCGGCGGCGCCCGTTCCTCCACCGCCCCAGCCCGCGCGCCAGCGCCCCCTGCGCCTCTGCGCCCCGGAGTACATCGAGCGCCTCTTCGACTGGATCGAGGCCCAGATCGACGACGAGCGCCTCTTCCCCCAGCAGTTCGGCGAGCCCTTTCCCCCGGGCTTCCGCGCCGCCGCCGCCACCGTGCTCCGCCGCTTATTCAGAGTCTACGCGCACGCCTACCACTCGCACTTTCGGCAGGTGGTGGCCCTGGGGGAGGAGGCGCACCTGAACACGTGCTTCAAGCACTTTGCCCTGTTCGTGCGGCACTTTGGCCTGGTGGACGCGCGCGAGCTGGCGCCGCTGTCCGAGCTGATCGAGCAGCTTTGCGGCGGCGGCGGCGGCGGCGGCGGAACGGCGGCCGGCGGGGGCGGGGGGGCGGCTGGCGCCGGGGTTGCGGCTGCGGGCGGGGGCGGAGGTGGGGCCGGGGGGGGCGGTCCGGGGTCCGGGGCGGTCTTGCCCGGCTTGGTGGGGCAGAACGGCGGGGCGTGACCAGCAGCAGCAGCACGAGCAGCAGCAGAAACAGCAGGAGGAGGAGCAAGGAGCAAGGAGCAAGGAGCGTCAGGCGCGGGGGCGCGGGGGCGAGGGAGGGAGCGGCGGCGGCGGCGTCCGCTTGATTTGTTCGGGCGGTGCCCGCCCCCTTTTTTTGCACCATCTGTATAAAAGCACGAGATGCCGGTGACGCCGTCGTCGTCGTCGAGAAATGTGTGTAGTGCGCGTGCAGCGGGGGTGAGGCAGGCAAGGCCGGTTGCTGTGTGCCAGAGAGAGGTGCGTCATCGGCGGCGTTGTCGTCGGCGCACGGCAGCAGCCGCGACTCTCGGATAATCCGCCCCGTCGCTCGCCGTCCTTGAGCCCGACCACGTCACTCGCCACTAACGTGTGAGCAGCGCACACACACACACACACACACACACACAGCTTCCGACGCTTTTCTCGGAGAGGCAGAGAGAGAGGCTTTGAAAACCGCCCGTTCAAAAAACGACACATATCTGTCGCGGAAAGCCCCCCCTCCTGTCCCCCGCGCGACGCAACCTGTGCAGCATAACCTTGTGCACATGGCGCGCTGCCGCTCCTGCTGCATCTGACAAAGCAACAACAGAGACCAGAGAGGGGGCGCGGGCGGGAACAGCTCCCCCCCCCTCTAGAGACAGGGAGACGGGAAAACAGACGCCATTCTCTCCTCCCCGCCCTCAAGATGTACATCCGCGAGGTCATTATCGAGGGCTTCAAGTCGTACGCCCAGCGCGTGACCCTCAACGGCTTCGACCCGGGCTTCAACGCGATCACGGGGCTCAATGGAAGCGGCAAGAGCAACATCCTCGACGCCATTTGCTTCGTGCTCGGCATCAAGAACCTCGCGCACGTACGTGATGATGTGTCGTTTCGAGTCGGGAGAGACCACCGTCCCGCTCCTTGCGCGCGCGCGTGCACGACCGAGCGCCGCGCCGCGGGCCCAGGAGCAAGGGAGAGAGAGATAGCGGACACCCTCTCTCGACGCGGCCGTCCGCGCCGGCGCCGACGCTGCGCGCGCCGCCGCCCGCTCTGTCGACAGCTGTCGCGCCCTCGTTTGGCTCAATCCTCCCCTCCCGCCTCCTCCAATCCCCCCGCCAATCAATCGTCCACCACCGCACCCCCCCCCAAGCACACAGGTCCGCGCCGGCTCCCTCCAGGAGCTCGTCTACAAGCAGGGGTCCGCGGGCGTCACCCGCGCCACCGTGTCGATCGTGTTCCACAACGACCAGCCGCAGCAGGGGCCCGCGGGCTACGAGGAAAAAGAGCTCATCACGGTGACTCGGCAGGTGGTGATCGGGGGGCGGGACAAGTACCTGATCAACGGGCACGCGGCGCAGCAGGGGTGAGTAATTACGGTGCAGTAGTGCGTGCGTGCGTGCGTGCGTGTGTTGGGGGCGCTTTCTAACGCGTTTTCTCTTATTTTTTTTGGTGCTTGTCCGCAGGATCGCGCGCGTCTGTCGCTGCGGCAGCGCGCGGTGTTTTTTACTGGGGATTGATCACTCACCACGCTTTGCCCCTCTGCCCCGCCTCCCCCGAAATATCACAAACCAACAGCCGCGTGGCCGACCTCTTCCAGTCGGTGCAGCTCAACGTCAACAACCCGCACTTTTTGATCATGCAGGGCCGCGTCACCAAGGTCAGAGAGAGAAAAGGAGGGGGAAGGAGCAAAACGCCGCCCCGAACACGCCCGCCGAGCAAACCGGGGAGAATACAAACACGAAAACAAAACCGAAACAAACCGAAACAAACACGCAACAAAACAAACAACAGATCATGAACATGAAGCCGCCCGAGATCCTCTCCTTACTCGAGGAGGCCAGCGGCACCAAGCTCTACGAGCGCAAGAAGGAGGCCGCGTGCAAGACCTTGCTCAAGAAGCAGGCGCGCCTGGGCGAGATCGACCAGCTCATGGCGCAGGAGCTGCTCCCCTCGCTCGCGCGGCTCGAGCGGCAGTGCGCCGCCTACCACGAGTACGCCGTGACCAGCCAGGCGCACGAGCGCCTGCGCCGGTTCTGCGTGGCGTACGACTACTACGCGTGCCGCGAGGCGCTGGCCGCGGGCGAGCGCGAGCTGGGCGAGCTGGCGGCCGAGGCCAAGGGATTGGGCGAGCGGCGCGAGGCGGCCGAGGCCGAGGCGGCCGAGCGCGCGTCCGAGGTGGCCGCGCTGCAGGCGGAGAAGGAGATCCAGGCGGGCGGCGAGGTCAAGGAGCTGCAGGAGGGCGCCGACGCGCTCGCGCTGCAGCTGACGCGCGACACCACCGCCTGGCGGCAGCAGCGCGAGGCGCGCGAGGCCGAGGCCGAGGCCCTCTCGGCGCTGCGGCAGCAGCTGGCCGAGCTGGACGAGGCCGGGCTGGCGGCCAAGGTGGCCTCGGCCGCCGCCGCGCGCGACGAGACGGCCGCCGCCCTGGCCGCGGCCGAGCGCGGCGTCGAGGCGGCCGCCGGCGAGCTGGCGGGCGCCGAGGCCGGCGACGGCCGCGACGCGTCGGGCCGCTCGCTCGCCGAGCGCCTGGCCGACGCCAGGAGCGCGCAGACCGAGGCCGACGCCGAGGCGCAGGCGGCCGACATGCGCGCCAAGCACGCCGCCAAGGCCGCGCAGGACAGGCGCCGCGCGCTGGGTGCCAAGCAGCAGGACGCGTCCAGGCTGCAGGCGCAGCTCGAGGCGGCGCAGCGCGAGTCCGAGGCCGCGCGCGCTCAAGTCGCCGAGGCCGGCTACGACGAGTCGGCGGCCGCGGCCCTCGAGCGCGCGCGCGCGGAGGCGCAGGCCGACGTCCGCAGGCACAAGGAGAGCGCCGAGAGCCTCGGCGCGCGGGTGGGCGCGGGCGTCGACGTCGCGTGGAACCCCCCGCCCGGGTTTGACCGCGCCAAGGTCAAAGGCGTCGTCGCGCGCCTGGTGCGCGTGCGCGACGACCGCGCCGCGCTCGCGCTCGAGGTGGCGGCGGGCGGGCAGCTGTACCACCTGGTCGTCGAGGACGACGCCTCGGGGCAGAGGCTGCTCGACGCAAAGGGCGCGCTGCAGCGCCGCGTCACGCTCATCGCGCTCAACCGCGCCGCGTCGACCGAGATGCCGCCGGAGGTGGTCGCGCGGGCGCGCGAGCTCACGGGCGGCAAGGCGCGCCCCGCCCTCGAGCTGGTGGGGTCGGCGCCCGAGGTGGCCGCCGCCATCAAAAAGGTGTTTGGCGGCACGTTCGTGTGCGACGACGCGGCCAGCGCGAAAAAGGTGGCGCTCGGGCGCGAGGTGGCGCGCCGCGCCGTCACGCTCAACGGCGACGACTTCAACCCGGCGGGCGTGCTGACGGGCGGGTCGCGCCCCTCGTCGTCGGTCTTGACGGCCCTGGCGCGGCTGGCCGAGGCCGAGGACGCGCTGCGGGCGGCCGAGTCCCGTCTGCGCGAGGCGGACGCGGGGCTGGCGCGCCTGGCGTCGGCGGCCCGGGCGCACCAGAGGCTGGCGCGCGAGGCCGAGCTCAAGGAGCACGCGCTCGCGCTGCTGGGCGAAAAGGTGAAGGGCAGCGAGTCGCAGCAGCTGGCCGAGGCGCTCTCGGCGTGCGAGGCCGAGGCGGCCGAGGCGGCGGCGGCGGCCGGGGCGGCGCGCCAGAAGAAGGCCGACATGGTGTCGCTGGCCAAGGGCCTGCAGCGGGAGATCGACGACTTTGGCAAGGACCGCGACAAGCGCCTCAAGGCGGCCCAGGCCAAGGGCAAGGCCGCCAAGGGCGAGCTCGAGCGCGCGCGCAAGGCCGCCCGCGCCGCCGAGGCCGCGCTGCAGGCGGCCGAGGCCGAGGCCGGCGCCGCCGGCGACGAGCGCCTCAGGCTCCAGGCCCAGGCCGACGCGGCGGAGGATGTCGCCCGGGGGCTCGACGCCGCCGTCGAGGCGCTGCGCGCGCGCGTGGACGCCGCCAACGCCGCCTACGCCGCCGCCGCCGCCGCGCTCGAGGACCGGCGCGCGCGCCTGAAGGAGTGCGACGCCGAGATCCGGTCGCTCGAGCGGGAGCGCGAGCTGGCCGCGCGCCGCGCCGCCGAGGCGGCCGCGGGCCGCCGCCGCGTGGACGCGCGCCTGGCCGACAAGCGCGGCGACCTGGTCGGCGCGACGCAGCGCCTGCAGCGGCTCGAGGCCGACCACGACTGGATCCCGCGCGAGAAGGCGTCTTTCGGCAAAAAAAAGGGTGAGTTTGACTTCGCGGCGGTCGACGCGCGCAAGTGCTACGAGGAGTACGAGGCGACCACCCTGCGGCTGAAAGCCATGCGCGAGAGGGGCGTCGAGCGCCAGGCCGAGGCCATGTACCGGCGCAACCAGGAGGAGGTCGACGGCCTGAAAGCCAAGCGCGCGCAGGTCGAGCGCGACCGCGCGCAGATCAGCGCCGTGATCGAGGAGCTCGACGAGAAGAAGCGCGCCGCCCTGGGGGAGACGTGGCGCCGCGTGGACGGCGACTTTGGCGCCATCTTCTCGACGCTGCTGCCGGGCACCGCCGCGCGCCTGGTCCCGCCCGAGGGCGGCACCTTTCTGGACGGCCTCGAGGTGCGCGTGGCGTTTGGCGGCGCGTGGAAAGAGTCGCTGACCGAGCTGTCGGGCGGGCAGCGCTCGCTGCTCGCGCTCAGCCTGGTGCTGGCGCTCTGCCGCTTCCGCCCCGCGCCCATCTACATCCTCGACGAGGTGGACGCGGCGCTGGACCTGTCGCACACGCAGAACATCGGGGCCATGATCCGGCAGCACTTTCCGCAGTCGCAGTTCGTCGTGGTCTCTCTGAAGGAAGGGATGTTCAACAACGCGAGCGTGCTGTTCCGCACAAAGTTTGTGGACGGCGTCTCGACGGTCGCGCGCACCGCAGGAGGGTGCGGCCGCGCGCCCGCGGGCGCGACGGTGAGCGGCGGCGCGGGCAAGGCGGGCGCGCTGGCCGCCGCTGCTGCACCCGCCAAGGGGCGCGGGCGGGCGGCGCTGCGTGAGGCCAACTGAGGGCACTGCGGGGTGCGCGCTTTCTCCGCTGTCGTTGGATTCTTGCGGAGACGACGAATGAACCACGCCTTTTTTTTGAATCTCGGTCTGCGCTCTGACTTTTGACCACACAAGGACCCCAAAACAACCTGACGAGTATCCATCTCTCCCCAAATTCTCGACCCCTCTTGTTGTTGTGACGCACCTGCACCTCTTCCACCTGCAACTTGTAACCATCCCATCACGCGACAACAAGGTCAAAATACGAGTGTTTAAAAAAAGGAGAGGATGCCGCCGACAGCGACGGGTGCGAGCACCGGCGGCGTTTTGGCAAACGCGCGACCGCCGCAAAAAGCAATGACGCCGCCTCTCGACGACGGCGCGCGCCGCATAGCAGCTGGGCGGGTCTCTCGCGGCGCCGCGGCGGCGGGAAGACAGCAGCAGCAGCCGCAGCAGCTGCAGCAGCAGCAGCAGCGGCGGCGGCGAGCGGCGGCGGCAGAGCAGGTCAAGCGGCCTTTCGCGCCCGACGCCCGCGCCGACGCGGCGGGCCTGTCCTGCCCGTCCGCCTCCGAATCGGCCGCAGCTGCAGCGTCATGCCTCGACGAGCTCCAGGAGGCCTACCGCGAGGCTTGCGCACCGTCTGGTCAGCAGAAGGAGGAGGATCAGGAGGAGGACGACGACGACGACTGCAGAGCCGCCGTCGCGTCTTGGCCTTTGTCGTCTGTCCCCGCGCCGCCCGACCCGGCCGCTGCTGTGGCCGCGCGCCGCCGCCGCCTCGAGGCGGCGCGCGAGGAGCTCCGAAGGGGCCTGCAGCGCTACAGCCCGCAAGCGCAGGCGCTGCAGGACCTGTGGCTGCAGCTTCGCGGAGCGCTCTCTTCGCCGACGCCGACGCCCCCTTTGCGCCTGCTGCTGCTGCCCCAGCAGCCGTCCGCCCCTCTGCCGCCCGCTGCTTTCGCGCACGCCCAGGCGGCCGCCGCCTCGGCCGCCCGCGCGCGCCTGCTGCACGAGTGGCTCCCGCGCGCGGCGGCCAGGCTGGCGGCGGCGTCCTCCTCCTCCTCCTCGACCCTGCGCCTGCGGGCGCAGCACGTCAACAACGACGCCGCGGGCTCGTCCCGCGCGGCGTGCGCTCAGGCGGCCACGCAGGCGCGCGCCTTGCTCGACGACGAGCTCGTCGCGCTGACCGAGGCGGTGGAGGGGGCGGCAGCGGCGCCCGCGGCCTTGCTGGAGCTCGAGGTGGTGGTGGTGTTGGTGCTGGGGGGAGAGCAGGAGGGGGCAATAACGGGGGGCCAGCGCAAGGGGGAGCCCTCGGCGGCCTTTGCGCTCCGCCCTAGCGCGGCCGAGGCGCGCGACGCCCTGCTCGGCGCGGTCGCCGGGCTCGTGGGCGCCGTGTCGGGCCTGCCGGCGCTCAGCGAGGGCGTCTTGCGCGTGGCGGCAGCGGCTTGGGGTGGAGCGCGCGTGTCGGCGACGGCGGCCGCAGAGCGCGCGGCGGCGGCGGCGGCGGAGGCCGGAGACGCAGAGGCGGACGCCGAGGACGAGGAGGGACCGATGCCGGCAGCAGCAGCAGCAGCAGCAGCAGCAGACAAGGGAGACTTCAACAAGGGGACGATCTCTCGCCGCGGCGCCGTGCTGGCCAAGCGCCCGCCGCGGATGCGCGGCGGGCCCCGGCCGGCCGCCGGCCGCGCGCGCCAGCAGCTTCAGGCGGTGACGGCGGCCGCGTCCGAGGCGTCGCTCGAGGCCGCCAAGGCCGAGGCGGCGGCGGCGGCGGCGGCAGCGGCGAGACTGGCAAGAGGAGGGGGGGGGTCGTCCGTCGCGCCGGCGCTGCCGCCGCTGCTGCGCGTCGTCGCCTCGGCAAAAGAGGACGCCGCGGCCTGCTCGGCGCGCGCGGCAATCGCGCGGGCCATGGAGCCGGACCTGAGCGCACTCGAGCGCCTCGTGGCGCCCGCTCTGGCGCCGCTGGTGGCGCAGCTCGCGGGCCTGCTGCCGGCGGCGGCGGCGGTGGCGGGGGCGGCGGGCGCGGCGGGCGGCCAGGCGACAGCTGCAGCGGCGGCAGCAGCAGCGGCAAAGCGGCTCGCAGCGCCCTTTGTCGAGGCCGTGGCGGCGTCCCTCGGTGCCGTCATTGCGGACAGACACGGACAGCAGCAACAATCTCTCCGCCAAACGGTCGGCGCGACCGCCGCCGCCCTCGCGCGCTGCGGCGTTGAGGTGGCCCGCCGGCGCGACGCCTCCGCCGCTGCCCTCGCCGCGTGCCCGGACGACGTGCGCTCGCCGTCGAGCGTGTGCGTGCTGCGCTGCGGCGGCCTCAAGCGCGCGCTGGCCGAGGCGGCCGAGCGCGGCGCGGCGGCCGTCCTGGACGGCGTGGCCGAGGCGGCGCGCGAGGCATGCGCCCGGGCGACGGCCGAGTACCAGGCCGCGCACGCGAGCCTCTCGTCGCTCCCGCCCCCGCCGCCGCCGCCGCCGCCGCCGCCGCCTGCTGGGGACGCCGAGGCAGCGGCGATGACGACGACGATGACCACGACGGCGGCGGCGGCGACGGCGGAGGATGTGCTGAGCATGCACCGCACAATCGCGCGCTGCAGCGAAGAGGTGGCGGCGGCGCACGCGTGCCCCGAGACGGGCGTGCTTGCGCGCGTGGCGCTCGCGCGCGAGTTTTTGCTGCGACACCGCTGGCCGCCGGCACCGGCGGCAGCAGGCGGCGGCGACGACGGCGGCGGCGGCGACGACGACGACGTCCGCGCCTGGGTGCAGTGCGCGCGCTGGCCCGCGCGCCTGGCAGACGAGCTGGTGCGCGCCCGCACGCGCGCGGCCTCCGCGCGGTTTGTCCTCGAGCGCGCGCTTGGGGCGCGGCGCGCGGCCCTCGAGGCCGAGGCGGCGGCGGCCGTGGCCGCGGCGGCCGAGGCGACGTCGTCCTGCCGCGGCCCCGCCGACGCGCCGCGTCGCGAGGCGGCGGCCGCCGAGCTCAAGGCCCTGGGCAGGCGGCTGGAGTACGCGGCGCGCGAGCTGCGCCGGGTGTCGGCAGAGGAGCGGGCGCTGCTGCTGCGGCGGGGACAACAAGAGGAGGAGGAGGAAGAAGACGCGCTGGCGCGGCGGCTCGACGAGGCGCGCGCGGCCCTGGGGGTCGCCTAGATTGCGGAAAGTGCGCCGACGCGTTGATCTTTTATACGGCGACTCTTTTCCGTCTTGTTTCATCATCATCTCGCCCGCTGCAACAGTCACACCAGCACCGCGTACCTCACCGCCCGCGGCACGTGGTGCACCGCCACGCGCCCGTCGTGCGCCAGGGCCGCCAGCGACCACGCGTCCCTCTGCCCGCCCCCGCCGCCGCCGCCGCCGCCGCCGCCTTGCGGAGACGCCCACGCCACCCCCCTGAGCGCGTCGTCGCCGCCCGCCGTCGGGTCGTCCCACGACCACACGCGCCCGTCCTCCTCCTCCCCCGCCTCCCCCTCGCCGCCGGATCCCCCTCCGCCAGCTGAAACCCCCGCGCCCGCGCCCGCCCCTCGCCGCGAGCCCCCCGCCGCCCCAGCGGACGCCGCCTGGGGCGTGTGCCAGAGCGCCGCCGCGCCGTCGCTGCCCGCCGTCGCCAGCAAGGCGTCCCCGCGCTGGGGGTGGTGCGCCAGGTGGGTGATCGCGTGGCCGTGCCCGCCGCCCAGGGTCTGCACGGGGGAGCAGCGGGGGGAGGGCGAGGGCGAGGGCGCGGGCGACGAAGAGGACAGGGCGCGCAGGTCCCAGAAGCGCAGGCGGCCGTCGTCGCCGGCGCTGGTGAGGCGAAAGCCGCCGTCTGACGGCCAGCCGACGCAGCGCGCCGCGCGCCTCCACCGCGCGAGGCCGCACGCGGGGCAGCGGCCGCCGCCGCCGCCGCCGCCGCTGGCGCTGCCCGCGGCGCAGCCAAAGGTGCCGACCAGGGCGGCCGCGCGCGTGTCGTACACGAGCACGCCGGCGTCCGTGGCGACGGCGAGGAGGCCGGGTTGCCGCGGGTGGGGCTCGGCGGCCCAGAGCTCTTGCCGCGCGTCGCCCGCGCCGCCGCCGCCGCCGCTTCCGCCGCCGCCGCCGCCTGCGTTGCCGCCGCCGCCGCCGCACGTGGCCTGCACGCGCGCCTCGCCCCCGTCCCCTATCCGCCACGTGCGCAGCGTGCCGTCCGCGTCCGCCGTCAGCACCTCGTCGGACTGGTGCGGCGACCACGCCACCGCGCGAACGGGGACGTCGGCGGGCCGCCGCTGCTGGGCGGCGGCGGCGCCGCCGCCGCCGCCGCCCGCGGCGAGTCCCCCTCCTGCCGCCGAGCGCGGCTCAAGGTCGCACGCGCGCGACAGCGCGGCCGTGCGCGAGCCCCCGGCGCCCAGCGACGGCGCGCGCCACACGGTGGCGCCCCACCCGGGCCGCGCGGCGCGCGCCTCGTCGTCGCCGTCCCCCGCGCCGCCGCCGCCGCCGCCCCCGGCCGCCGCGCGGCAGTGCTGCGGCGTCGGCGACGCCCGCCAGGCCGTGGCGACGAGCAGGCCTTGGCCGCCGCCCCCGCCGCCGCCGCCGCCGCTGCCCGCGCCATCCCCCGATGACGACGGGTGCGCCGCCACCGCCCACACCTCGGCCGGGTGCGCCCAGCTCGCGGCGCACCGCACCTCGCGCGACGCGGCGTCGTACTCGACGACGTCGAGCTCGTTCTGCTCGCGCGCCGCCGCCGTGCCGACCAGCCAAAAGTAGGAGGACGACGCCGAGGAGGACGACGACGGCGGCGCCGAGCACGCCTCTGGCATCGGCGCGAGCGCGCGGGCCTGCCATCGCAGCGCGATCACTTGGCTGGGCTCGGCCGCTTGGTGGGAGGGAGGCCGCACCTGGCTCATGGTGGTTGGCGAGTGCGTGGGGTCGCGCCAAGACCAGCGTGCGGGTGCGCGCTGGGATTGCGAGCGCCGGGTGCGATTGGACGCGTTTTGCAGCGTGTTCCGGGCCTTGCAAGGAATGTGACTACGTGATGCGGGTGACTAGGACATGTGAGCTGATGACATCAGCCTGATGTGATGGCGTGGAGAGGTCGTGGAGAGGTCGGCGCTGGTGTTTGAACAACACGAGCGCTCGTCTAGCGGCGACGTGAGCGCGGTCGACGTCGCGAGGTTCGCCGGCGCGTCGCCGCCGCGCGGATCCATTTCAGCGCGAGCCCGCAGCAGGTGCTCAATTGGAGGCCCCGCGCCCTTCTCGTTCGTTTCCGACCAAGCAAAACATGCCGGTGCGTTCTGATTCCCTCGTTGCATAGGCGCAACGGGTGGTGCTCCCTTCTCCTCGCCCGATCCTCGTCCTGCTCCTCCAACGCACACCTCCCACGAGACGCGCCGCTTGCGAGCCAGTCAGGCACGCGGCACAGCACGGATCGCGCGCACTCCGAACCGGCAGACGCCTGCACGTACTGACCGCACCCCTCGACAAAAGACGCGCCGCGCGCTGCCGTCGTCGTGTCGCGACGGCGACGCCTCTCTCGTTTCCCCCCGCGCTCACTCCCCCCCCTCCCGCGCACCACCAATTCAACCACAGACCTTCATCCTGTACATCAAGGCCGATCTCGAGAACGTCGGCCTCGTCACGTGCGACCGCGCGAGCACCCGCTGGTGCCTCACTGTGAAAGAGTCCGCCGGCAGCGAGCAGCGCGACGGCGTCTACGTCAGCGCGGCGGACACGCACGAGCTGTCTGGCAGCAAGGGGTCGGCCAACCTGGCGATGAAGTTTGCCAAGGGGTCGAGGCACGAGGCGTCGGTCAACGTGCTGGAGATCAAGGTGAGACCTCGATTGATTTGGTTTTTGTTTTTGTTTGAGTTTCTGGCGAGAGCGCTCGCACGCTGCCCCGCGCCTCGTTTGCCCCCCCGCCTCTTCGCTCTCTCACCCGACGTACGAACAATCAAACAAAACCGACACGTCATAACGAACAACAGGGCGTCACCCGCGACCTCACCGCCGACGACGACGGCCGCTTCGTCCCGTTCATCGCGTTCGAGTGCCGCGGCCTGGAGCCAGTGAGCTACGCGCCCACGGGGGACGACCCCTGGCGCGTCGTCTCGGTCGGGGGCGCCGCGTTTGAGGGCGCCGACCTGAGCGAGGCGGCCGGGGACGGGTGGGCCGAGTACGACGAGAAGGCCGGGGTGCCCGTGGGCATCAGCGGGTTGGAGACCGAGTTTAGGGTACACAAAGGGAAATGAAAAAAACTGATGTGAAATTGGGAAGGGCGCTGCGCGGGCGGGCTTAGGGGCGGGGGGCCCGAAGAGGACCTCCGCCGCCACGCCGCCTCATAGTAGGCAAACGGCGGCGGCGGCAGGCAAGGGGCCGCCGCCGCCGCCGCCGACCCCGACACCGCGGCCGCCGCCTCGGCCGCCGCCTCGTCGGCCGACG
>Ga0209491_10002387_pt1 | contig 33613 bp, 27 predicted proteins | sample BON02_FD_187213 | JGI IMG/M metagenome (GOLD analysis project Ga0209491, IMG submission 187213) | Freshwater microbial communities from Lake Bonney liftoff mats and glacier meltwater in Antarctica - BON-02 (SPAdes) (version 2) | ecosystem: Environmental > Aquatic > Freshwater > Ice > Glacier... | reverse complement strand
GTTCGTAAACGGAGTCAATGAGAATCACATCAACCAGGAAGACACCCAGACTTCTCCAAACCGAACAATTCAAACCGAAATCGTCGCCTGATCAGCTTTTCCTGAACACAACATTTGACAGTAACCCGTTAACCAGCCTCATGCCGAATACTGAATGTATCCGGCATGAGGCTGCTGAGAGTGCGTTACCGTCTGATCTGTTATCAACTACGGAAAGACATCACTCCGGGTTCACTACCGTTAGTTCCCTGCACTGTGATTTCGATTTCGACTACGTCACCGGGGCCGGTGACGTCACCTTCTTTGATGTCGCTGGATTAGGCGGTGCCCGTATCGCATGTCATGTGGACCAGGGCGAAAGTGCCATCGTCGCTTACCTTCCCGTTCTGAATCGTGCCAGACCTTCGTAGTCTGGATTCTTAGCAGCTTTGCGAGCGGTGATGTGTACTCGATCATGCTTTGCTAGATCTGTCCCTGCACATAGCCCAGCATTTTTAGCCTGTGGTTCCGTCTGGACCAATTGCAAGTCCGTGAACTTCTAACGCCATTTTCGTTGCCCCTTTGAATATGTTCTGTTGTCGCGACGCTGAGTTTCAGCCAACGAGATCAGAGTCGGGATAACCCGCTTATTCATGCTACACATGTGTAACAAGCATGACTAATGAAGGGGTTTTCACTTCAGGGGACGCTTTAATGTGTTGTGTGTTTGTAATTCGGCAGTTGGCACGGAAAGCAGGTTGTCTCTATCGTCATAACCCGGACTTTCAGCACCTTGTTACCGAATGGCGCACGTACACACACACTTGGTGAGTTGTGATGAGAATATTCCTCGAAAGGCCCTATTGCTGACCTAGCCTTTATGCTGTTGCGATCCGTGTGTTTCATACGGATGCTTCGTCTGCGGATGCTCAGTTCACAGCATCAGGATACCGAAAGATGCTCGACCTCGTAGCCAAATTCTTCACACGTGGCGACCCTCGCCGTGATGCCAAAATTGGGCTTGCGCGAATTATTAGCCGATACGAGATGACTGGTCTCAGCTATAAACACGGCATTGCCGACGAGCGTCGCAGTCGAGACGAACGGTATGTGCCGATGGGAGTCTGGTTGTTTCCATGTTCGGAAACCGCAACGTCTGCAGATCTCAACCTTTCCAGCGGAGTTCCAGCGGTCACTCACAATCTGCGCATCGAAGGCTTTGGTGTGATGACACCGGTCCGACTAAAACACAGGCACTTCGTTGTGGCTGTTCCTGATGAGAATGATGTATGGCGATTTTTTAGATGCGACGTTCGCCACAACACGGCTAGGCCGGGGCACTGGTTTCTTCTGGGCCTGCAGGTAGCTACGGCTCTTGTTCTGGACGGTGAGCAGTGTGTCGAGTTTCGCAGCCATACTTCAAAGGTTTGCGACGCGAACTAATACCGCCGTTAGGTTTTGCGTCGTACCGCCAAAGGTTGTCCGGTTGGACTAAGATGAAAGCTGAAACTGCCGGTAAATGCTGGCAACTGCAAGTATTGCCTTAGGTGGCAGAAATGTGCAACAATTGTCGCTGTCCCGCGATGATTTATGGGATGCTGGCAGGCCTTGTCGGCAATCATCTGGTTTTCGGAATTGCCTCAACGGAGTGAGCATGTCCGCTCTGAATTACGTTTGTAGTCTGTTTAATCGCTGCAGGAAAAATCGCCGACGTACTTCTACGGTGACTGCCGCGATGGTGCTGGAATCGCGAGTGCTTCTGGCGGCTACCTCCGTCACACCGTTGGGTGAGGTATCGCTTTCATCAAGCTCTGATTTGCAGACATTTCCGCTAAGCGACTATTTTGACGATCCGGGGATTGGCGGTTCGACAGTGGAAATTGGTACGCCGCTCGGGAGTTTTTTCGTTGAAACCTTCGATAGCATCACGCCGATAGCGGCGGCAAAATTCCTGAGTCTCATTAACGGCGGCAAGTACACGGATATGTTCTTCCACAGGTCCTCGACTGGATTTGTTGTGCAGGGCGGTGGCTACACATATCCGATGGGAGCCACTCAGCCGACGTCAGTTGTGAACAATGGTTCAATTGCGAACGATTCGACAACTGGTTCGATGCAGATCTTGGCGGACTGACGGCTGGTACACCGCTGAATATTCGAGGTACACTGGCGATGGCCAAACTCAGTGGCGATCCCAACAGTGCCACGTCGCAATGGTTTGTGAGCCTGAACGACAATTCAGAAAACCTTGATAATCAAAATGGTGGCTTCACCGTCTTCGCTCATGTGCTGTTTGATGGAATGGACACAGTTGATGCCATTGCGGCGCTGCCGCTGGTGAATGCTGGTTCACCATTTGACACGCTTCCTGTGCGCGACTTTGAAACGGGAACCATTCAGCGTCAGCATTTGGTTACCACAACGTCGACTGTTGTGAATGAACTGACCTACGAGATTACAGCGAACTCAAATCCAAACGCCCTGGATGTATCGATCGAAAACGGACTACTTGTTGTGGCAGGAATTTATGGGCAATCCGGTACGGCAAATATTACGGTTGTGGCGACGGATCTGCTGGGGCTGACGGCAACCAGCACGATGAAAGTTGTGGTTGGGCCAGCTTCATTCGTGACCGGGCCAGTTGGTGCAGGACACAGTAGCAGACCGGAAATTTCCTGGAGTACAGACGCCAACGCAGCCAGTTACGACTTGTGGGTAAATCAAATCGGCGGACAGAATTCGATCATCAACGAATCTGCATTGACTGAAACTTCGTTTGTACCGACCGAGAATCTTTCCGAAGGCGCGTACAGAGTCTGGGTCCGTGCTCGAAATGCAACCGGAGTTGGCGCCTGGAGTGCGGCTCACGTGTTTACCGTCGGTCTGCTGCCCGTGAAGATTACTTCTCCGGCCAGTCGATTGGTGGATGTCAGTCGCCCAACTATTGAATGGACGGCGGCCGATCAGGCCACCGAATACGATGTGTGGGTGAATCAAGTTGGAGGCCAGGCTCAGATGATTCGCGAAACGTCTGTGTCCACGAAGTCACTCACGCCGGGCTTCGACCTGGCGGATGGCGTTTACCGAGTCTGGGTGAAGGCTCGGAATTCTTCGGGAGATTCTGAATGGAGCGCCGGTACGACGTTTGAGATAAACACTCAGAGTGCTCCTGTTATCACCGCTCCCGTTGGTACGGTTAGTGTGGCCCGTCCGGAAATTATCTGGACGGGGGATTCCGAAGGTACGTATGAAGTCTGGGTCAATCAAATAGGTGGCCCGTCGAAGATAATTCATAACACTGCAGTCACAGGCACGTCGCTGGTTCCTGCTGCTGACTTGCCTTCCGGTACGTATCGAACGTGGGTGCGTCTGCGACCGGTCGGTGGCAGCGCTGGTCCATGGAGCCCGGCCTTTGATTTTACTTTGACACTGAATGATGCTCCGGGCCAGGTGCAGGTTTCAGGAGTCACAGCAACCAATACGACTCGCCCAGTGTTTACATGGACTGCGCCAGCGAATGCTGTTCGCTACGAGATCTGGATTAATGATGTGACGAACGGAATCGTCAAAGTGATTCATATGACATCGTTGACAGGATTGCAGTACACGGCTACGTCCGATCTGACGGTTGGGAGTTATCGAGTCTGGCTGCGAGCATTCAATGGCGGAAATACGGCGGGGGCATGGAGTACCGGAGTAGGCTTTGCGTTAACATAAAAGACTTGTTGCCCGATTAGCCTGGCCTTCATGGAACTCGATTCAAATGGCAGGCGAGCCAGGCTTTGATTGCCCAATGAGTTTATCTTGTGGGCGTGTTGCGGGCAGGCACCGTTGCAGTCCGGTCTGCAAACGTCTGTGAGCTCGCTGACGCGTTCTGTCGGACACTGCTCGTTGGGCGAACGCGGGGTTTCTGCCAATATCTGATCCATACGCGGTCTTTTTTGACGTATTGGCTGTGACGCCGCAGTTTGCTCCGATATGCTCGACCTAGGTTGGCGACGTTGAAATTCACGGCGACATTGTGGGGAAAGCTCGTTAGCCCAGTAGGGAAATTCTACAGACGTCTATCTGTTTTGCTCTTGAGGATGCTATGGCAGAAAATCTTCAGGGCCGTTTTTTGGTGGCGGCCAACCACCTGAAAGATCCAAACTTTTATCGATCCGTTGTACTGATGCTGGAAGACAACGACGATGGTGCGATGGGGCTGGTGATCAACCGCCCATCTTCGATTGGGATTGATACAGCGCTGGCGAAGGGGGATAAGATTCCTCAGTGCGTCGATCCGATCTTTTCAGGCGGTCCTGTTGAAACTACGGCTTTGTTCATACTTCATAGTTGCCTTGAACTAAGCGAAAAGGACGAACGAATTAGTGAAGGCATTTTTCTGACGGGCAGCAATGATTCATTCGAATCATTGCTTCACTCAGAACGAAAGTGCGATCATGATTGCGGTTTTCGGGTCTACTGTGGATATGCGGGGTGGGGTGTCGGTCAATTGGCTGGCGAAATCAATCAGGGTGACTGGCGGGTTATGTCTGCGGTTTCGGACTGGGTTTTCGGACAGGATCCCTATCAGATCTGGGATATGTGCAATAAGAAGCTTTGCGAAGACAACCGAATTCTGCCGCATGACGTTCAAAATCCGGAATGGAACTGAAGTCGTTTTCTGAAGCACAGTGTCGGCCCGAACGTTGAAATTGTCAGCCTGCTCAAACTCCAATCGTCAGTAACCCAGTAACGCTGTGATACAACTCAAATTTTTGGTGTGGACTGAATAATGAATGTCGTGATTTTGAACGACCCACTCACCGGGTCGATTGCGAAAATTGCTCCAGAGCTTGGTTTCAACTGCTTTGAGTTTCTGGCATCAGTTGGCGGACAGACAATTTCAGTGATAGACGCCGCTGAAGGTTTTGAAGGTGGTGGCAAGGCTCCCAGCCATAGCGGTATTCCGTTGTTGTTTCCGTTTCCCAATCGCATTCGTGGCGGACGATATTCCTGGGATGGAAAAGACTATGTGCTGCCCGAATCACTGGTCGGCTACGAAGGATCGGGAAACGCGATTCATGGATTCTGTCTTGATCGCCCGTGGCGGGTTCTGTCGCAAACGGACTCGTCTGTGACTGCCGTTTTTCGAATCAGCCAGGATGCTCCAGAGCGTTTGCCGTTGTGGCCGACTGATGGAGAGATCGAAATTTGCTATTCACTTAATGACGGCTGCCTGCGAGCCGACATAACCATTCGGAATCCGACCGATAAGCCGCTGCCATGGGGCTTTGGAACGCACGCATATTTCCGTTTGCCATTGGGGGCCACAAGCGAGGCTGGACGCTGCACAATCTACGCTCCGGTTTCTAAATGCTGGAAGCTGGATGGATGTCTACCAACAGGCGAAATTAATGATCTGCCGGCCAATGGTAAGCTCAGCGAATCACCATACTTCGAAACACTGAAGCTGGATGACGTGTATACCGCAGTTGCAGCAGAGGGCGGTGTCGTGACATGTCGGATTGTCGACGATGAGGCTGGCACGCAGATCGTACAGCGTTGTGTTGATTCTTTCCGTGAGATCGTTGCGTTTACACCACCCTGGACCACTGCAGTTTGCCTGGAACCATACACCTGCACAACAGACGCGATAAACCTGCAGCAGAAAGGCATCGATGCGGGCCTGCGTGTGCTTGGTCCTGGTGAATCGTGGAGCGGTTGGATTGAAATTGCAGCGGGAGCCGTTGTTTGCTGATTTCGATGAGTCATCATGCCTTCAAACGGGAATGAATTGATGAACGCACATTTATCAGACCTCAATTCAAATCCCTTCCGACCTCCTACACAGGATGCGGAATACGATCGGCTGGCACAGGACACTGAATTTCTCGTATCAACCGAGTGCGTGCTGTGCGGCGACGAAGTTTGTTTGCCGCCAATTTGTATTCTGTCCGGCGAAACGGATGAGCTTGTTCGTCAGCAGTCGGCACTGAAATGGACACCGCGTTGGCTGGTTCTTGTTCGCGCACTTCTAATTGGGCTGCTGCTGCCACTTTGCGGAAGCCTGATGGTCATGGTTTCCAACTCGTCGTTCCTCGGCAAGCAGTCAATTCGAAATCTCGCCGTTGCTCCATGGCTGTTCATCGCAACCATTTTTCTGGGAACAATGGTGTCGATTTTAGCGGCGCACCGTATGACTCGACACGTCAGCATGACGTGGTATATCGAAACCGGACGCCGGGCTGCTTTGGTAAAACAGCGTCGCATCTACCAGTCAACGATCATCGTTTGTGTATTTACCACAGGTTTTAGTGTCTATGTTGATGTCTTCGTGCCGCTGGGGCTGTTGGGACTGCTGGGTACTGTTCTGGCCGTTAACAGTCTTAGCAGACTTGGCCAGCCGATTCTGTCGGGACGGCACCAGGGGCTAAATGTTATTACCGGCCTCTCTCCGTTGTTTTTGCAACGCGTTCAGTCCATCATCGCTTTACAGGGCCGTTAGCCGCGAAATGAGTGACGTTGATCATGAGCTGAATCCATTTGCGGCGCCGGAGACGTCCCTGGATGAAAATATTCAGTTGGCGGGTGGTGACGATTTTCTGTTGTGGAGGAACTCGATTCTTTGTCGCGAGCGAGTTGAATTGCCTCGTGTTTGCATCGTATCGGGGGATACCGAAGGGCTCCGTCAGCGCACACGACGATTTCGGACGCTCACCGGGATGACTACGCTTTACATTTGGGGCGCGGCAGTACTTTTCGTGTTGGCTCCATCGGCGTTTGCCTTGACCTCTCGGCTGCCGAATCTTTACTTTCGATTGATCACCGTAGTTGGCGGTGCGATCTGTTTTTTTGGTGTCGTCGTTTATGCCTGGCGTTTCGGTCACCGCGATATTCACGTGACATGGTATGTCAGCCAACGCTATCTCAAGCAAGATCGATGGAAGCGATGGGGCGTAAGACTGCTGTGCACGAGCGTAGCGGGTTTGCTGGGAGTCGTGGTGTCTGAGAAACTTGCAACCGGACCTGGTCTTCCGATGATTCTTAAATTTTCACTTGTTGGTTTTCTTGTGGGGCTGACGTTTCCCACGGAAACTCGAATGCAGTTCGATGGAAGCAAATACGGTCTATTTTGCATCAGCGGTCAGTCGCGAGCATTCAATGCGGCGGTTCACGCGATGAATTTCGCGAAGTCATACAAATGACCGACGCCTAAGCCCAGGTCCGCAAATCACAAACGGAAACGGAATGTTTCGTAGATGTAACGCATGCCCCATTGCCAGACGGTTCGGTCGTCGACAAGAAATCGAGCATTGCCGCGCATTCCGGGCTGAATCAGTTTGGCGTCGTTCTTGCTTTCGGGGTGTATAAAATGCATTTCGACAGTGGCTCGATAGGCGGTACTCGCCAGTGTGTTTTGTCCCTTGTCGTCCGGTCGGGTTGTCAGTGGCCCACCGTACTTTGTTGTCAGTGATTCAGGGGCAACCTTTTCGCCTCGACGTGAAACCAGTGTTACTGGAGCGACGTAGCTGACATCCGGCAGGTGATCAAGCTTCAGTTGAACCTGCATTTTGTCCTGCAGGTCTTCACGGTCTGACTGATCGATGTACAGCACAGCGTGCAGCTTGTCAGTTGGTGCAATCTTCATCAGTTCCGCACCAGCATCGACAAAGCAGCCTGCGTTCATTGGGTCCAGTGGAGTACCGTGCCAGCGTTCAAGCTTTGTTCTATTGACGTCATCGCGTTGTGGTTCCGGAACCCGATCCGGTGCCACAATGGTGCCCCCGGATGGACTGTAGATCACGCGAGACCGCAGCAGTTCCATAATGTCATTCATACGCGAACGCAGATTGTCCATCTCGACCTTTTCGCGATGAATTTCTGCCGACATATCAAATTTAACGCCGGGGCCTTCGTCCGCCTTGTGCTTATACGCTTTTTCGATATGGGAGAACCACGTTTGCAGCAGACGAGGAATTTCTTCTCGATATTTGATTGATTGTTGATCTTCGATGATCGCCAGAATTTGTCCTTCGGATACGCTGGTGTTCGGCGATGGAACTCCCGTGTATTCTGATGGATCGGGCAGTCTTGTCAGCAAGTTGAATTTGGGTTCGCCGTATTCTTTTTGTTCAAACGAATCCCAGCTCAATTTATCCAGAACGGACGCCTGATCGTCCGCCAGCTGTTCATAAATTTCACGGTAGTTTTGAGCGGTAAGAACCTGACCGGCAAATGGGCCACTCGTGACTCGTACAACGTTTACCGGCTCCATTGTGAACGGAGCAAAGTGGTGCCACGGTACAGGAATATTCAGTACCAGCCAGCAGGCCGTGCTTGTGATCAACAACGAGAAAAAGATCTTCAGCTTGCTCATTGGCTCAATCCTCGGCGCTGCAATGATTTGATAGATGTTCTTGAACATCGCGAAGACGATGCCGCCCATCGAAAACACGCACAGCGTTATTCCCAGGCTTTGCAGGTCGTATGGTTTCAAGACCGTGTATAGAAAAGTGCTGATCGAAATCAGAATCACCCAGCGGTAAGACCATGCAGCAATTGCATAGGTCACAAACCAGGCCTTGCCAGTTTCCGGCATGAATGGATCGGGCCGACTTTCTATGCCCAGACAATACCACGAGAATGCTTCTCGCAGCATTTTGTCCGACTTTGCTCGAAGATTTGGAATCTCCAGAAAGTCACTCATCATGTAATAACCGTCGAATCGCATCAACGGGTTTGCATTGAAAATTACCGTCGTGATTGTTGTGACAAAGAATGTATTCAAAGCCAGAAAATGCAGCATGCCAGGTTTTGTAAACCACCAGATATAAATTGCTGCCGCCGAAATGATGACTTCGATATACATCCCTGCAGCGCCGATAATGATACGTTGCCACTTGTCGCGCATCATCCAGGAATCCGTGACGTCGCAATACAAACACGGGCTGAACACCAGTAGCATCACGCCCATTTCGTGGCACTCAGCCCCGTAATGATGGCAGCTTAATCCGTGTCCGAATTCGTGGATAATTTTGGCAAGCCCGAGCGTTGCCCACAGGTAGATCAGGTTCGGCCAGCCGAAGAATGACTGGAACTCGGGCAGACGACTTTGGAATTCATCGAACTGAGCTCCCAGCATCAACCAGGCGCTAACGACAAATAGCATCATCGTCCAGACGAGTGGTTTCCAGAACATCCAGGCCAGATACGGATGCATCCATTTTAGAGTGCTTTCCGGGTCCCAGCCGGGTAATCTTAGATACATCAGACTCATTAGAGTCTGTTTGATTTTCTGGTTACGTTCTTTGCGTCGCTCGCGAACAACAGATGCTCCCTGTCCGGGGCGATTACTGACCACGAGACCTTTCTTGTGCAGGTCGGTGATTAGTTGCTGAATGTCGCTGAGCGTGACCTGCAGAGTCGGGAAAAACAGTTTCAAGTCGTCGCGGACTTTTTCAAGACTGCGAGTTCCATCAAGCAGGTCCAGAATCTTGTATTGTTCTTTTTGCAGTCGGTGGTACTTCAATCCGACCGGATCTTTGATCACCTGATAGCCGACTCCGAGATAGTCGATATCGGCAACTACCAGGTCAGCGCGGCGCTGCAGTGGAATGGGACGCTGGTTGGAAGCGACCATTTCCTGAGACTGCGATTGTGTTAATTCCGCCATATTCTGATCGAAACCGTTGCTGAAGCGAAGACCGGATTGCGTTCATGTTAGGCAATAAGATCGATCGTCGATCATTGCGTTAGCGTTTTTCAGTCCCGTAACTGAACGACTTATTTCGACCGCTCATCGGAGCTCTGGCCATTCATAGCTGCTTAGGGAGCCAGGATAATGGCGTCGACAATAGAGCCTTCGTTAAGCAAATACTTTGCGATGCCTTCGGCCTTGTTCTTCACGACGCACTCAACCAGAAAACTGTTCTCCGCGTCGGACTTCCGTTTAGCGCCAACAAATGTTACTCGGCCAACGCAGATCTCGTCAAGTGTTGACTGTTGTGGCAGCGATGTTGTAATCGTCTGGCGTGGTGTTTCGTTTTGAGAGGTTTTGAATGGCGAATCGGCCGCACCGCCGCTCTTTGAGATACCATCGAGGGATAATGCCAATGGGCGTACGAAAACTTTGTCGCCAACGTTTATGCGTGGTTTGTAGATAGGGTTGACCGTCAGAGTCACTAGCATTTCTTCAAAGTTGACGATGGTCATAATCGGGTCGCCCTGACGCACCGATGCTCCGACCGCCTTTTTGTGAAGATCAACGACAATGCCACCGAATTCAGCGATACGCGTATATTGCTTCAGGGAAATCTCTTTTGTTTTGGCGGCAAGCTCAAGGCCCTCTTTGTCTTTGTGGGCTTTCTTTAATTCGGCATTCGCCTTAATGACGGCCAGGTCCTGTTCGCGAAGTTCGGTATCTGTGAAAACCTTACTGCCAGCCTGTTCGTTGCGGTCTTTCATATCCTGCAGACGTAGTTCTTCCACCTGCAATGTGTTGACTGCGAAGTCAATCAAAATGTCGGAGGCCTCTGCCTTCTGAACCAGTTCAGCAAGTTCTGCTTCCGGAAGTTCTTTGTTCACCTCAACAATGACCTGACCTTTTTCAACAATTTCGCCGCGTTCGTTGGGGGTTAGTGTGATTAATGTTCCGGGGACGTCGACCGAGATTTCGATCTGTTTTTTGATCTCTACGCGAGCCGAATCTACAGGTATCGCATGGGGTGTGTCCCATTCCTGCTGCGTCTGGCCAAAGGCGTTTGTTACGGAGAGAAAGCCCGCTATCGCCAACATTGCCCCAAATGTCTTTTTCATGACGTCGCTCGTTCCTCTTGATTACGTTTCCGACGAATGCGGCCCGAAACCGAACCATCTGGAAATTTCCAAACACAGCTCGCAGATTTGCCAACAACCGGCTAACCCACACTAACAGCAAATAAGTGGTGCCAGCAAGGTAGGCTCCACCACTACGGGACGCTGTTAGTCTTTTAATCTAACGGATTTACGCGGTGTTCACAATGCGATTTTGTCGCTGTCAATGATCCAGTTTGAGTCTCATGTTGTTTGAAAACGGAAGCTTCAGCGGACCACAAATCAGGACAGCACTGCAGCCGAATCAACAACATGGAAGGTGTACGTCATTATGTCGCGATTGCCCGCACGGTCGCCTTGTTTTTGTCGGCTTCCCAGCCCGCGACAGTAATAATGTCGTTTATGACGGCGTGTTATTGGGGCGATTTCTACGTGTTGAAAATCCGATCTCCTGCGTCACCAAGGCCCGGTACGATGAATTTTTGGTCATTCAGCCGTTCGTCGATCGCACATGTATAGATGTGCACGTGAGGGAATTTTTCCGAAAGTCGGGCGATACCTTCCGGAGCTGAAATGATGGACAGCATGTAGACTTCTGGCACGCCCCATTCCTGAAGTGTTTCGATGGCAACGGAGGCAGATCCGCCAGTGGCCAGCATGGGGTCCAGAACCAAGGCAACACCAACGGGGTTGCTGCGGGGCAACTTGTCGTAATATCGAATTGGCTGAGCCGTTTCTTCGTCACGATACAGCCCCAGATGCCAGACTTCGATGTCCGGAATCAGGTCCGTAATTGGCGACACCATCCCCAAACCGGCTCTTAGAATTGGCACTGCGGCGATTCGTCCCCGCAACTGCTGGCAGGTGATTGTTTGCAGAGGCGTCGTCACTGTGCACGGTTCTGTGGCAAGGTCGCGGGTAACTTCAGCGGCAAGCAGAGTGGAAAGTGTACGGATGTGCTGTCGAAACTGAGTCGGTGTGGTGTCAACAGATCTGAGCCGACTAAGATGATGCCGAGCCAGGGCGTGTGAAAGTTCGTGGACCTGACTGTTTTCGGAAGCCATGGGATGTCGTTTCGATTTGGTTAGTGTTTTTTTGGGAAAACCGGCTGCCATTCAGTGGGTGGCTGTCAGTGCCGACGGAGTTGTGTATGAACGCGGTAGCTGAAAGATTCGTTTCTGTTGCCCTGCACAGCTTTATACGTGAAATCGGGTTGTCAACGACGGGAAAGAGTTTCCGGCGTTGTTCGCAGCCGTTGTTGATGACGCTGTGAAATGTTGGAATGTGTTGCACTTTGCCGCTGCTAGCCTCAATCGTCAACCGACCCGTGTCGCGCTCGATTAGTGGATTTCAAAAATTTCCTTCAGAGTTCTGGTCCCTTATGCGTTTCGTACTGATCGGTGAATCATCCGAAGCCGCTTTCATTGCTGAGGCAATTGATGCGTCTGCTCAACACGAACTGATTTCATGCTGCGTTGATGGGGAACTCGCGCAGGAATTGGTTTCCAGGCGAATCAGCTTTCCGCTGGTGCCATCACCTGAAGAAGCTATCACCACTCCGAGAGCCGAAGTGGTGATTGTGGCCGTGTCTGATGTTGATCTATCCATTCATCTTGTGAGGCAAGCTTCTCAGGCGGATCTGCATGTTATCGTAATTCCGCCGGATGATGTGTCGATCGCGTTTAGTTATGAAGTCCATTTGTTGCTGGACGAAAGCAAGTTTGGGATCGTTCCACTGAGTGGTCGTTGGTATCTGAATCCCAATGCCGGCGGAATTCAGAGTGTTCTGCCTGCGGCTGATCTGATCCGGAATTTTGGCCTGGACTCTAAATTCTTCAGCAATGAAACCAGACAGCAGCGAGCTCAGCTGCTGGGCATTGATGCGTTGTGCGGTTGCGGGTTTCAATACAATCAGGTTACCGGAATGGACCTGCCTTCAGCTGATGGTTCGGTGTTAACACGCACTATCACTCTGGCGACGGCTAAGTCGGAATCTGAAGCCGGTGCTCCCCCGGCCACGCTAACATTCATGCACAGCGGTAAGTGCCAGGCAGATGCCGACCTGTTTGTCTACGGCAATGATGATTCAACAGTACAGATTTCCACGGCGCTACCCACTCCGGCGGATTCATCTTTTGGAAAGTTGGCGACTGCGATGCTGGATCGCGTTTCAGCCCGCCTGGCCGATTCCGAAGCCTGTCAGCGAGGCATGGTGGCGTTTTCCAACACGCTGGAACTGAAGGCGGGACTAGATAAATCTTTTCGCCGTCGACGCACTATCGACGTGTACTTTGACGGCGTGTCGGAACGAGGCGCGTTCAAGACGCAGATGACAGCTATTGGCTGCGGCGTTTTAACTTATGTGATTTTTGGGCTGGTCGCATTTTTGGTCATCGCACAGCTCGCGGACCTGCCTCCATGGGCATTAAAGACAGCTCGGATCGTCTGGATCGCTCCGGTGGTGTTGTACCTCCTGGCCCAGTTTCTGCTGCCGCTTTCACGCGAACGCGGTTCTGCGAAAGACGTGACTGACGAAATAAAGTCTGAATAGATTCTGAGCGGACAGAGCACAAAATACACACGGCAGCTAATTGGAATAGCGGAATTGTTGCTAAGTCAATTAGGCTTCGCTGATTTGAATTCCGGTTTCCAGAACAGTCCCACAATGCCTCGAGAAATTCTAAACGCAGCGCTGCGTTCTGCTTCCTGACCGTACTTCCAACGAAAAAGCCAGCACTGAGCAACAAACAGTATCTGGTCAATCACATAAGCCACCAGTGGAATCGTAAGAATGATGATCACTGTGTATTCCGTATAGCCCATTCGTCGAGCCGTATTTAAAAGCGATCCCAAGCCGCCAGCCTCGTCGCTTTCCTTCATGATTTCGACCAGCATGATGTAGCCGAATGCCAGGCCAAACAGAACTCGTAGCGAGTTAAAAATCATAGGCATCGCCAGCGGCACGAGCACTTTGAAAACGATCTGCAACTGCGATGCTCCAAGTGTCAGCGCTGTTTCGATGTATCTTTGAGCGACCTCGTTAACGGCATCGATTGTGTCTGCAATGATAAAGGCCACGCAGGCGATAAAGATAAACATGTATTTCTGTGTTTCGTCCGTTCCAAATAGCGCCAGGACTAATGGAATCAATGCGGCAATCGGAATGTTGCGGCCGAATAGCACCAGTGGCGAAAAGAAGCTCCGCACCAAAGGAAAACACCCTGCGGCAACCCCGACCGGAATTCCGATCAGCACAGCCAATGAAAATCCAATAACGACTCGTTTCAGAGACACGACCGTGTTGTTCCAGATGTGTCGTTCCGGAGTTTCTGGATCCAGAAGTTCGGGAAGCATCTCCCAGGTTTCCGCAATCGATGGCAACTGATTATGGCCCAGCCAGCGGTCTTCATGCTCGCCGGTAGTGGCTGCCCACCAAAATACGCCCACCAGCGTCAACGATAGCAGACCCGCTACGGTCGCCACCCATCGAGGTATTTCCGATCGAAGACTCAGCCACGAAAATCCACGCGACACGGTCTGCCGCGTTGTGACAACTGGCGAATGTTCGGCGGCCGAAACTGTTTCCTCTGCAACTGCTTGAGGGGCGGCGGATTCTGGTAAATTCGCTTTCAACGTGTTTCCCTCAACCGGCAAATTCGTTTGATCTTCATTGCGGGAACTGGATGGTTCGTTCATGTGCAGTCACACCGTTGTATTAAGAAAAATCGATGGTTCACGGGAACGTTGCCGGGCTTCAAAAAGCAAAGTGCTCTGGTGGCAGACGGGCTGCAGGATTTGCCCGGGTTTACTCGGATGATAATTCTGCGGGTGACTTAGTTCGCTTTTTTCAGGAAGCCCGCCACCAGCACAATCAGGGTTCCGTTTACTTTACCCTCGACATGTTTGGGGTTCGCGGTCAGTGAGATATTCTTAATAATGTTGCCTCGTTTTGCAGTGAAGCCCGCGCCCTTTACAACCAGATCTTTTATCAGCGTCACACTGTCTCCGGCGCTTAAAGCAATGCCGTTGCTGTCCAGTGTTGGGCCGGTTCCGGTATCGCCGTCTGCTTGAAGAGTTTCAGCCCAGTGCTGAGTTTCGTCGTCAAGATAAAGAGTTTCAAGAAGATCCAGCGGCCAGCCTTCTGACTTGAGTTGATTCAGCATTCGCCAGGCAAGAACCTGAATTGCCGAAATCTGGCTCCACATGCTGTCGTTCAGGCATCGCCAATGGTTGGGATCGACGGTCTCCGGATGTGTCAGTTGGCCGCGACAGACTCCGCATATCATGACGCATTGATCAGCACTGCCGTCGCTGTCCGGAGGCACTTCGTAAACCCCGATTTCATCGGGGCTTACGCAAAGTTCGCATTTATGTCCACTGCGTTCCAGTAGCTCGTTTTCAACACTCATGAATTAAACTTTGATGGTACAAACCTGAAGACACAGACGCATCACCCAACGTGAGTGCTTGTTAACCCATCATAACAGCTTGGATGATTTTTCGCACTTTGTCGAATCAGGACGTCCATCGTTGCCATACGTGACTTCAAGTGTTGATGAAATGTGACCTGGTTTTGTTCTGGTACTCTCAGTTTCTTAATGAATAGCAACGCGCACACGTGTATTCAAGTGCAACGAGCAAGACTTGCTGCGGGCGATGTTCACAGTGTCCTGTTCACAGTGTCCTGTTCACAGTGTCCTGTTCAGCGTTCGTGATGTATTAACCGAACAGGCCTTTCAGTGGCACGCCGTCGTGAGCAATCTTGAAGGGGCGGCCGTTGGATGCCTGAATTGTCTCGTTAATTGGTAGGCCGCATCCGTAGGCGATGGTGGCGTTCAGGTCATACGGATAGCAATGTCCCTCTTCGACAGACTTGCCAATTTTGTCTGTTTTGCCGATCACCTGGCCACCTTTTACTCCAGCACCTGCCAGCATCGCGCTGTAGCAGCCGGGATGGTGGTCGCGTCCGGCGTTTTGATTGATCTTTGGTGTGCGTCCGAATTCAGTCCCCAGAACAATCATCGTCTTGCTCAGCAGACCGCGTTCCTTCAGGTCATCCATGAGCGTCGCAATCGCATTATCAAGTTCACCAGCTCTTGTGTTAAATGAATCGTAGATATCATTGTGGTTGTCCCAGCCACCGTGTTCGACTTCAACAAATCGAACGCCTTTTTCTACAAGTCGGCGAGCCAGCAGGCATCCCTGGCCGATGCGGTTGGCTCCGTACTTTTCCTTGACGGAAGCATCTTCTTTATTGATGTCGAATGCTTCGAGGTCAGGACTCTTCAACAGGCGAACGGCTTCTGTGTAGTATTCAGAATAGGCTTTCACGTCTGTGCTGTGGTACTTTTTCATGAAGCCGGATTCAAACTGGGAAATGAGCCGTCGTCTTTTATCAAACGTTTTTTCGTCAAGATACTTGGGAGGCTTAGTGTTTTGGAGTCCCGTTGCCGGATTTCCCACCGGAGCCGGAGCTACCGCCGCTGACAGGTAGCCCTGCCCCGGATGTCGGCTGCCGCCACCGATAACAACGCTGCCGGGAAGGTCTTTGTTTTTCTTGCCTTCAAAATGAGTCAGCCAAGCGCCCATAAATGGATGTCGAATGGTGCCGATCATTTTATAGCTGGTTCGCATCAAATATTGGCCCTGTTCGTGGGCTCCGGTTTCGGTGGTCATCGAACGAATGACTGCCAACTGGTCCATCTTGCTGGCCAGCAGCGGAAGGTGTTCGCCGATCTGGATGCCGGAAACTGATGTTTGGATGGCTTTGGTTTCGCCACCGGATTCTTCGCCGGGCTTCGGATCGAATGTGTCAATGTGGCTCATTGCGCCATTCATGAACAGATAGATGACATGCTCAGCCTTCTGTGATTGAGCCAGCGGGCTGGCTGCCTGTGCCGCACTTCCAAACAGACTTTCCGCCACAGGTAGAATGCTGACACCAAAGGCTGTCTTCGCCATTGACTCTAAGAATCGTCTTCGTGAAACGTCATTAAGGCCGGAAAGAGAATGTTTCATGTCGAATGGCTCCGAGATTGGATTTGAATCGGTTTGGAATGCTCAGATGCTGAATGTGGTCGACCGAATTGGAAGGTCCAATTTGGGTGGGACCGAGAGCGGTATCGCCGCAGCTCAAGGCCTGAGCTATGCTCGAATAAGCGAAAGGTTATTGAATGAACAGAAATTCTTTGGTGTTGATCAACGCCCAAATGACATTGCCAAAGCCGGCATTGTCGGACGTTTTTATTTCGCGTTCTGCCACATCCTTTTCGTTGCCCTTGGGAGCACGCGTCAGCACGCTGTAGAAGATGGCATTAATGCGATCTGTTGTTGACGGTGCTGACATGACGGTGTCGAAAATAACACTGCCGCGTTCGAGCATCATATGAGTGATCTCGCCATTGAAGATGGTCAGGATCTGACCGACGCTGCCTTGGCGGCCGGACGATTCAATAAGTTCTCGATCGCTTTGACCAAACTGTCGCAGAAAATGTTCCGGAGGCAGCGGCGTCTGCAATTCAGATGCTCGAGCCAGTGTCAGTCCCTTGTAGGAATTTCGTTCGCGAGTCAACTTGCGTTCTGCTGCGGGGCTGAACTTAACGTCGAATATCTCCATCGCTTTAGTGACGTCGGTCGCCTTGGCTTTTTCAAGGTCCAGATCGATGGCGCTGGCCAGCTCGTCCATTGACGGACGTGTGAATGATTCCGGGCTGTAAACAGCGAGTGTAAGCAGCGAGTCCCAGATCTGTTCAGCCGTCATCCGCCGCAGTGTTGGCCCGGGAAAGTAATATGTCTTCGTAAGATCCAGATCGCCGGGACTCGCTTCACGCTGCCACGCTTTTGTGCTGAAGATGATTCTCTGCACTTCTCGAATATCAAAACCGTTGCTGATCAGTTCTGCCGTCAGCAGGTCCAGAATTTCCGGATTGGAAGGCACGCTGTCGTCACGAATATCGTTGACCGGTTCAATGAGTCCCATTCCGAAAGCTTTTTGCCACATCCGATTTGCGATGTTCTTTGCAAAGCGAGGGTTGTCTGCGCTGGTCATCCAGTTTGCCAGAACCTGACGAGAAGACGTTGCCCCCTTAGCCGTTTCAGCCTTGCCGAAAATCGGCTTCAGGTTCACAACTTCCTGAGGCTTGCCGTTGTCATACTGATAGTCATGTGGCAACTTCAGGGCACGCTTCTGTTCGTACGTTGAAAACATGTTGGCATTGATCATGCGAGCAAACGTGCCGTTGGTGTTTGCGTTCGGATCCGCTTTTTTAAGCTCTTCTCGTAACCGAGTCAGTGGATTGCCACTCGGGAATATGTTTTTATCGCCAGCTCCAACGCGAGTTCTCGTCCCGTACCAGTAGGCCGCCATTTCGTAATATTCGCGTTGCGTCCACTTGTCAAATGGGTGGTCGTGGCACTGAGCACATCCGATTTGTGTGCCCAGAAATACCTGCACCATGTTGTCGACGGCATCCAGTTCCATATTGGAATCTCGCATGGAAAATCCTACGGCTGGATTTTTCCAGATACGTCCTTCGGCCGTCAACATGGTGTGCACCCATTTGTTGTAGGGCGTATTTTCGCGAATCGATTCCTTCACCCATTCGTGATATGGCTGTGCGATCTGATTATTGTTGATCGGGTTATCCTGCAACCGTAAGACGTCGGCCCAATAGTTGTACGTGTGGCTGACGTAGTCGTAAGACGACAGTAGGTTGTCGATCAGCTTTCCACGCTTCTGAGGATCTTTGCTCTGCAGGAACTCGCCGACCTCCTGCAGCAGCGGAATGCGTCCCCCGATTTCCAGATATGCTCTGCGAACGAACAGCGAATCAGACAATCGTGGGTTCGGAAGAACCTGGTGCTTCTGATAATCGGCATCCAACAATCGATCGATCTTACCAGCCACTGAACGTACGTTGGCGGAAGTCTCCGAACGCACTTTGCTGACCGGGCCCCACTCGACCTTGCCTGATCCACGCGGAATGCGACTCACTGGTTTCTTCGCATCTGTACCGGAACGCGATTGCGAAAAAGCAGATGGCAAATCTGCCAGCAGAAATAAGGTGAACAGCAAGACAAGCAACTGACGCATGTGAACTCCCTGAAATGAAATTAGCGATCGTCAGTATCTGCTGAGTCGTGCCAGACCCACAAATGATATCGCGCCGACCGACCGTGTATTCTTCCTCGCAATTACGTAGTTTGCAACTTGAGATGTCAAAACCACGTCTGTGATTTGTCTCTTGGCGTGTTTGATGAATGATTTTCAGCTCAGACGTTTTGTTTTAAACTCCCCTGCATAACTGGAATATTCGACATTGTTCAACTGTAAGGGGTAACGATGCACGTCGTCAGTCATCCTGATGAGGGAATTCGCCGCGTGCTGCATCGGAATTATCAGTCGAAAAAGCGTAACCTGCGAACCGCTGGAACTCACCCACGAATGGCCGACAATGCATTTCATCGTCTAGTGCTGAGGCGTTATTCAGCTGACGGTTCGGGCTTCTTAGTATTCAGCGGAGTTGCCGTTTGTTTGTCGGGCTGTTGAATGGATTGAATGACTGGTTGTGAAGCCGACTCGTCGGGCTGAACGGGTTTCTGCTGCACCGGGTTCATCCACGTGCCGACTAAAAGCGTTGCGAAGACTCCCAGCAGGATGCAGCCTGAAAGGCAAGTGCCGAGGCTGGCGAGAACCCGAGGTCGCCCGGGAAGAATCAGGGCGATGAGACACAGTACAAACGCAACAAATGCAAGTAGAGCAGTCGAACATCCCAGTATCAGCAACCGTAGTTGTGCAGCAGTGCCAGTTTCTAATTCCTGAAAGTCTTTGATGCGGTCGGGCATCTGATCTACCATCGAAAACAGAAGCGCACAAAACGCAACTGAAACGGCAGCAAGCACAACGCCAATCAATGCAACAGTGTTTGGCACCGCTTCATGACTGTCTGTTCCGTTCTGCGAAGACCTGGATTCAATAAGTGATGTCATGATCCGATTTTATCGATCATTCCGTACAAATTTGTAGGCCGCGCAGGATCAAAGCTCACGAATAATCGAACTAGTCCATAACGTGTATGAAGGCAATGTTTCTGAATGAGAGGCAGTCATTCACTGCCTGCCCTGAGAAACCTGAGGAATGTTGAATCAAGCAGCCATTCATATGACCAAAGTTGCCCCGCGGAGGCTGATCGCCCCGGGAATGGATATCAAACCTGTAGAGTTGGTCCTGAAATCACAAATTTACAGGGACGCGGCGCGGGCAGGTTAATCGCGGGAATGCAAACTTCACTCGCTGGCACATCGGGTTTGTATTAGAAAGTTCGCCGGATCGGTTTTCGGACCGCTTAAAAGAAAGAAGCGTAAAAGCTGAGCGTCCAGCGTTGGCTGCGTTCACGAAAAATCTGACTCCCGGATTAGGTCTGACTAGTTCCGACATGTTACTGTGTCACCGAACGTTCGCCCCCAAATACACAGGAGGCACGTCTGGATGCATTCCAGCCACGTATCTCTGTCGCGGTGAATTTTAAGAATTCAATCAGGAAACATAACGTGTCAAAAAATAGCCTGCTATATCTGATCCCAATCTTTGTGTGTATTCAACCGCTGTCGACCCGCGCCGGCGATTGGCCGCAGATTCTGGGACCGGGACGTGACGGAATTGCTGTCGGCGAAACACTGTTGGCCGCCTGGCCTCCAAACGGTCCTGATCAGATTTGGAAATCCGACGTTGGTCAGGGCTTCGCCGGAGTCGCCGTGAAAGGTGACGTTGTGTATCTGTTTCATCGCAAGGGAAATCAGGAAGTTGTTGAAGCGAGAAACGTGGTGACTGGTGATGAGATCTGGGTTTCGTTATCGGAATGTGGCTACCGCGGAGGCATTTCAGGCGATGCGGGGCCGCGCTGTGTTCCGCTGGCGACCGAAGACCGAGTTATCATATTTGGTGTCGAAGGGACGTTGCGTTGTCTGGATATTTCGACGGGCAAACAAATCTGGACGCGCGATACTTTGAAAGATTTTGGAGCTCCTGAAGGCTATTTCGGCGCTGGAAGTTCGCCGGTCGTATTCCGCGATCGAGTGATCGTGAATGTGGGAGGTCGTGATAATGCTGCAGTCGTTGCATTTTCAATTGCCGATGGGAAGACCGTCTGGCAAAGCTTTGCCGATACGGCCAGTTATTCCTCGCCGATTATAGCCGACATTAATGGTACCCAACACGCAATTGTTGTTACTCGTATGAATACGGTTTCGCTGAACCCGGAAGACGGCAGCGTGCGGTTTCAGTTTCCCTTCGGCATGCGAGGCCCCACAGTGAACGGGGCCACGCCGGTAGTGATGGGTAACCAGTTGTTTGTGACATCCAGTTATCGAGTGGGCAGTATGTGGGCGAAAATTTCAGATAGAGCCAGCGAAAATGTCGCCAGCGGAGAAGACCTTTTGGCGAGTCAGTATGCGACTCCGATTAAATACGGAAATCTTCTGTTTGCCGTGGATGGTCGTCAGGACACGGGTTCAGCCACCGTTAAATGTCTTGATCCTGCGGGGCAGAAAGTTCTATGGGCAAAAGGTGGTTTTGACTACGGCACGCTCGTTCGAGTCAACGACGACCTGCTGTTTCTAACATGCGAAGGAGAACTGATTCGGTTCGCTGCTGATAGAGAGAAGTATCGTGAACTTCATCGCAGCACAGTGCTGGAACCGACTCCTCAAGGCTATCGCCTGCCGGCCATGAGCAATGGAAGGCTGTTTATTCGCGACGATTCGGTTCTGAAGTGTCTGCGAATAGGCGAACAAAAATGATCGTTCATTCGCGATTTCCCGGTCGTCACATGCCAATGGGAAATCGTGCAGTGGCATTTTGATGTCTGAATGGAATCACTGACTCCCGCCCGCTATCATTCGCGGCACATTCGAACCACAGTTGAAACCAGGGACGCAACGTTGGCTGATAAACGCGATTTCGAAGAATTTCTGACCAAGTTCCGCAAGCACCACGAAGTCATGGTGGAGGAACTTCACAAAGTTGTGATTGGCCAGGACGCCGTCATCGATCAGGTTCTGGCAGCCGTTTTTACCGGTGGCCACTGTTTGTTGGTCGGTGTGCCGGGGCTGGCGAAGACGCTGGTTGTCAGCACCATTGCCAAACTTCTGGACGTGGAATTTCGCCGCATTCAGTTTACGCCGGACCTGATGCCTTCAGACATTACAGGCACCAACGTGCTTGAAGAAACGGATCAGGGCCGTCGCGAATTTCGTTTTGTGGAAGGTCCGGTTTTCACAAACGTTCTGCTGGCCGACGAAATCAACCGCACGCCTCCGAAAACCCAGGCCGCGCTACTGCAGGCGATGCAGGAGAAAGAAGTCACAGTTGGGCAGAAGACATACAAACTGCCGGATCCTTTTTTTGTGATCGCGACTCAAAACCCAATTGAACAGGAAGGCACCTATCCTCTGCCTGAAGCGCAGCTGGACCGGTTTATGTTCAATGTAAAGGTTGACTATCCTTCACTGGACGAAGAAGAACGTATTCTGGAAGCGACTACATCCGGCGAACGAGCTGAAGTGAGGACCGTGCTTTCTGCCAAAGCAATTTTATATCTGCAAAAACAGATCCGTCAGATCGTTGCTTCACCATTTATCATTAGCTACGTCACGCGACTTGTTCGAGCGACTCGGCCGAACGACGAGGCTTCTCCGGATTTTGTGAAGAAGCTTGTCGACTGGGGCGCTGGTCCTCGAGCTGGGCAGTACTTAATTGCTGGTGCGAAAGCGATGGCGGCCATGGAAGGACGTCCCAATGTCACAACCAATGACGTCAGAAAAGTGGCCATTCCCGTGCTAAGACATCGGATCGCCACCAACTTTCAGGCTCAGGCGGAAGGCATGGATCCGGAAGACATCATTAATAAACTGGTCGCCGAAGTGCCCGAACCCAACATCCCGAAATACGAACAGTCAAAGTAATTTGGATACCGCCAGTTTGATTTGACCTCTGGGCCTCGGGGTGATCCCGAGTTGTCTGGCTCACCATGCATCGTTGTGGCGTGTTTCGGAGTACTGGCGATTTGGTTCGTTGCCATGGTCTCTACATGTAGTTGACGCATGTGTCTCGCGTTGCATTTGTAGCCCGTTCTATGGTTCGTGCTAAAGTGGCTGTTGTCGTTTTCGCCCGGCACATCTGAAAACGCGCGATTCGCAGCGTGAAGATCCGCGAGCCGGCAATATCTGCCGTAGCTCAGCCAATCTTCAATTCAGGTAGTCTGCAGAAGGCCTGCGGAATGATCCGATAATATCGGATGTCGCTTCTACATTGTCTTTCGGAAGCTCACTTCGCGCAAGGTCGTTTCAATGTTCCAGCCACAACGCATCATAGCAACGCACGTTGTTGCTGCTTGCGTTCTGATACTGGTGCTGTTGACTATGACGATCTGGCCAGTAGAGTCGTCCGCTCAGTTAGCGAAGGCCACGCTGGGTGTTCCGGATTTCTTAGCAACCCCATGTGCCGCCACTCAATCCGAATCTGAATACGGATTCGGATTGCTTGTGCCGGTTGAGCTCAATTATGAGTATCCCGCCAAAGTTGTTCCAGACGCCGGTTCTGATAAGTTTTCTGTGACTACCGCTGGAATTCTGCCTATTACTTTTGAAGTTGCCGAGAATCGCTACCGCTCTGCTCCGTTCGATCGCAGTGGCAGCGTTCTGTTTTCTAATACTCCGAAAACAGCTGTTGCAGCCTTCGACGATGCAGCAAATAGACGATATCCCACTTTGAACTGGAGCGGATTTCTTCAGGTCGATACCGGCTGGATCTATCAGGACGATGCCAATGTTGCAGCGTTTGGCAAAGTGACGCCGAGCACCGGGCTGCGTCGCGTCAGATTGCGTGCGGATGGCAACATTCAGGAAGCCACGTCTTATGTAATCGATTTAGACTTTGCGGCATCCGGGCATCCAGGCTTCAGAAACGTGGGTCTGACATTTCATGCTGTTCCCGTGTTGCAGGATCTTGAAGTTGGTTTGCTGAAGACCCCGTTTGGCATGGACGCATTGACCAGCGGCCGCGAACTGCTTTTTATGGAACGTCAGTTACCGTTTGCCCTGGTGCCATTTCGCCAGGTGATGATTGGCATTCGAGGTGCATCGGCGGACCAAAGCGCTAGCTGGGGAGCTTCTGTATATCGGATGCCAACGGATTCCTTTGGCGTTTATGCAGGTGGAGATGGAGGCATCGCGATCGCCGGACGTTTGACAGGTGTGCCGGTTTATGAAAACGACGGCGCGTCAGTACTGCATATTGGCGGTGGCTATAGTGTTGGTTCACCCGGTGACGGGCACGTGCAGTATCGCATTCAGCCTGGCTTTTTTACTCGCGATCCCGGCACGGATGGCGCAGACCCAGGCACTGTTCCCGTGTTTCTGGACACTGGAAATATTCCAACCAATCTGTTCAATCTGTTTAACCTTGAACTCGGCATGAACGCGGGGCCATTTCACCTTGCAGCAGAAATGCGTTGGGCAATGCTGGACCCAAAAGCCGGCCCGACCCTGACGTTTCCTGGTTTCTATGTGCAGGCAAGCTATGTTTTGACGGGCGAAAATCACCGCTACAGTCGGGAACGTGGTGTCTTTCAGCGAGTCATTCCCCGCAGACCTTTTGAGCGTGGCAAAGGAACGGGAATCGGTGCCTGGGAGGCGACTTTGGGCTATTCATCGCTTGATTTGAATGATGGCAACATTACTGGCGGTCGTGGCGAGACTCTTGCTGCGGGAATGAACTGGTATCTGACAAGAAACATGAAACTGCAGTTTAATGTTCTTCCGGGGCGACTGACCAAGCCTGGGTTTTCCGACAGCAACGTAACGGTCACGGCACTGCGAGCCCAGGTGGAATTCTAATCAGCGTCGCTCAGTCACTAAGGCTTTGTAGTGCAGAATGTTTCGGCCGGGCCGGGCGTTTGCGGTGTCCGACTGCAAGATCATTCCAGCATCGAATCTTCAGGGGCGGATTCTACCAAACGTGTAATGTGCTGGTTGGCCCTGATTGAAAACAACAACGCAGTGGTTGTTAATGTTGTTCCAAACGCAATGCCGGCTCCGTAGTATGCACCAAGCAATACCGTCAGCAACGACATCGAAGCTGCCCGCCGATTGTTGTTTCAATGACAAATCTATTGTGACCGGGAAAACGTAGAAATGCCGGAGCCAATGAAAACATGGTTGACGCAGATCCGCCAGCAGCAACAAAGCACATCGCCGGGTATCCGGGTACGAATTCGCCGCCATACATCTCAAGAATTGACTTTCCAGACACCACTGTCACAAGCATGAAAATTTCGCATCCTGAACCAACCAGCACATAGCGATTTCTTCTAAGCTGTACCCCGGCTTTCCAACTGTGTTGAGCAAGAATGACGGACAATTCCGGCTGAAATGTTTTGTCGGTTGACTTTGCGAGCAACAAAATCAGACAGCCGGTCTCCAGAGCTGCGGCAAAACATGTTACTTCAGCTTCGAGGATTGGCAGGAATTCCAAAACCACGAGGCTGATTTTTAGTGTCCATGAGGCTGGAAAACTAAACGCCGCAAAGTAGGCGCACTGTGGAAGCCATTTGGAACGATGATATTCAGGAGCAGTGGTGAGTAATTGTTTGGCGCTGATCTGAAAAATGCGATGGCGCAGTAGATGACACCAGCGATCGAATCGGCGCCGTAACACAGAATGGCGATTGTGGAAGTGAAATTGGCAAAACCAAAGCCTGCCCCTAATACCATGATGAGCGTTGTTGCGGGAAGCAATATTCGAGCAATCAGCATGCTGGCAACCGCCGCTCGATTGGCCCTGATTAGATCGATGCCGACTCCGCAAAGTGCTGCGAACGGCAAAAACAGAACTCCGACTCCAAACGGATGTTTGCCAAACGGACCGTGTTTCAGGCTTTTCCATATCGCAACAGCGATTGCCAATAAGGCACTGACAAAAATGCCGTACGCAGACTGAAACGCCAGTAGTCGGATGCCAGCGACCAATGTCCGGAAGCTGCATATCCAGGTAAATGTTTTAGTGAATACTTGCTACCACCCGCTTCTGCGATGGCACATAACAGTCCCAGCGTAGCAACAGCAACGGCATAATTGTGAAACGCTTCAGGGCCCCAAGATGAGTTATTTCGCTGGACGCAGCATATCCAATTTCGACCCCAATAATCGACATTAAGACTAGAAGTATTGCGCCCCGCGAATTGGGTTCAGCGAGCTTCGGATCTGATTCGGCCAACAAGCTTGTTCCTAAAACACAATCATTTCGATCGACGGGACAACTGTATACAACAGATTTTCATCTACCGCTCAGCCCTGAAGTTCCCTTTGAATCTGTTCAACGAGATTTTGGATTAACAAGTGGGAAACATCCAGTCGCACGAAGCCGAATCGAGGACATTCAATATCGCAGATCATGATCAGAACCAGGCAGGCAAGCCCGGAATAGCCAGCAATATGCGCGACTTGTGGTTTCTCGGATTGGGCCATGCTGTGTCCGGTAAGGCACGCAGTCGCCAGCGAAAACAGCCCCAGCATCAGAAAAATTACCAGTGGTGGGTACGACTGGACGGCAATAAGCCGTGTGGTCGCAATATCAAACATGTGATTCAGCGCTGGTAGCAGCAACTTCCGAGCATCGCCGTGTGTTTCGTTATCTGTGGCTGTCATAACTGCTTTCCAGATAAGCGTCTGTTGCCTTGAACCCCTTTCGTTTTCGCGGAAGGCTGTTTCATCGTTGGACATTGCCGCCCATAGTCTTGCTCTGGATTCCACGTATCGATGAAGCAGAATCCGTACGTCCGGCTGAGTCTTGACAGGCAGCCGGTCGATTCGAAGCCACGCCGTTCCAAGTGCATTTGCCTCAGCTACGATGAACTTTCGTCGCGTTTCGTATCGTGAATAAGCTGCTGAAAAAGTGAAGGCAGTCAGAAGCCCAAGCAAGCTAAGAATAACCGCGTCTATGTTGCCGGATCTTGGGGCCGTGCTTCCTCGATGTAGTTTAAGCTGCCGACGTCCCATGCGGTGGACGATTACGGCAGCACCCAGATTGGCCCAGAACAACAGGAAGCAACAGAACACCGCAATCGTGTAATGGTTCAAGCAGTCCGCGACTTGGGGCAGAAATCAGGTTGGATCAACACTTGTCCAGACCGCAGTATATCACTCGCAGCATGATATTCAGCGACGTTCTATTTTAGTTGAACGGCGAAACGTTGAATTGTACCGTTAAATTTAAACGGCCTGCGTTGGGCGTATTCTATGGCCACCGGGGCACCCAGATCTGTGCCGACGTCAAAAGATTCACTGGGCGTGAATGCCCCCGGTACGGTTCGCGCAACGGTAGTTCGTGCTGCTTCAATCCCATCAATTCTAATGATGACTTCAGCGGGCGAAAGCGGGCGTTTGCTAACGAAATTTGTTTCCACTTCAACGATGTGTTTTCCTGCCGCAATTGGCTTTGTCTGAGCTTTGTAGCGTTCGATAATCATCATGTTGTATTCGTAGTTTAGCCTGCCATTATCCATAAACAGCGTCAGGCCTCCCGACGAACCGCCCAGAGCATAAAGTACTCCGGATGCATTGTCACCAAACGTAGCTTCCACCTTCACAACGTTGCTTACTCGCCCTAAACCCGGCGCGGTGAATTCGGGCATGCGTGTTGTGGTGCTATCGAATATCCACTTCGTATATGGTGTCTTGATGCGGTCTTCGGGATGTAGACGCAACCAGATTCCTGCGCCGAGCGGATAGACTTTGTTTGCAATAGCCTGTTCGTCAAAGATCTTCTGCAGATCTGCCAGTCGCTGTGGTTGATCCTTTGCAAGGTCTTTAGCCTGAGAGAAGTCAGCCGCCAAATTGTACAGTTCCCAGCGATCCTTGTTGGCGTCCCATTCTGCCAGTCCAGGAGCACCCGGCAACCACGGCACCAGTGGTCCGAACGTGCAGGCGTACCAGCCATCGTGATAGATGGCTCGACTTCCGTTGTTGTCGAAGTACTGTGTTGTTTTGACTTCGGCGGCGTTACTGTCAGCAAAGGTTGATGCAAAACTAACGCCATCAATTGGATCCTGCTTGAACCCGTTCACCATTTCCGGCTGCTTAATTCCAATCAAGTCGTATAGCGTTGGCGCGATGTCATTTACATGCAGAAACTGATTGCGTGGCGTCTTATCGGGCTTGATGCCCTTTGGCCATGAAATCACCATTGGGTTGCGAGTGCCACCAAAGTGAGATGCCACCAGCTTAGTGTGATGAAAGGGCGTGTTGCCAGCCCAGGCCCATCCGGCGTGATACATGTTGTCGGTCTTTGAAGTTCCCAGAGCATCGATACCGCCGAGTCCTTTCAAAGCATCCAGTTGTTGCTGAATGGTATTTGGAATGCCGTTTTGTGCGAGCAGTTCGCTGATGGTTCCGTTTTGGCCTTCTGCGCTGGCACCATTGTCGCCAAAGATATAGACGATGATTGTGTTGTCACGAATCTTCAACCGTTCCAGTTCGTTGACGACTCGCCCCGCCTGAGTATCAACGTGTTCGACAAATCCGGCGAAGACTTCCATCAGTCGCCGTTGAAAGGACTGTTCAGATGCGGGAATACTGTCCCAGCTGGGCATTGTCGTATCACGTGCGGTTAGAGCGGCATCGCCGGGAATCCATCCCATATCTTTTTGACGTTTGAAGACTCGCTCACGATAAGCATCCCAACCGTCGTCAAACTTGCCTTTGTACTTATCGGCCCATTCTTTAAAGATGTGATGCGGTCCATGACCAGCGCCCGGAGCCCAGTAAAGCAGAAACGGTTTGTCCGGCGAATACGACTGGTGCCGCCGCAGCCACGTGACTGCTCGATCAGCAAGGTCTTCGCTCAGGTGGTACGTTTTGTCATGAGGCGGTTCGATGGTGTTCAGGTTCTCAAACAGTCTGGGTTCCCATTGCGATGTTTCACCGGCAAGAAATCCGTAGAAATAATCGAATCCGTGACCAGTCGGCCAGCGATCGAATGGTCCCATTGCCGTCGTTTGATCAGCGGGAGTGTTGTGCCATTTGCCGATGGCAGCCGACTTGTAACCATAATGGTGCAGCACTTCGGGAATCGTGGCTGCCGTTTTCGGAATGATGCCCGTGTATCCATCCCAGTCGACCGCTCGTTCGGAGATCGTTCCGTTACCGACTCGCTGATGATTTCGACCTGTCAGCAGAGCAGCTCGCGTTGGCGAACAAATCGACGTGGTGTGAAAGCGATTGTAGCTGATACCTTCGTCACGCAGTTTTGACAGCGTAGGAGTGTGAACTTCGCCGCCGAATGTGTCCGCCTGTCCAAAGCCAACGTCGTCTATCAGAATCACCAGTACGTTGGGCGCATCTTTGTCGAGTCGTTGCGGTTCAACGCGGCGTTTGTGAGTCGATTCGGCCAGTGTCCGCCCGGCCACACTGGCTGACGGCGTTGGCGGAAACGGCAGCACGCTGCCAGCGTCTGCCTGAGCGATATCTGTTGCCGTCAACAAACTACTACAGAATAGAAAAGCGGAGCATCGAATTAATGTCGAAAGGTGACATCTGACTTTCATTATGGCAGGTCTCTAAGCGATAACGGGGTGAATCTTCACGAAAGCCAAATTGCAAACAATGAAAGCTGTCCGTTGAGGAATCATCGGTCATCGTCGCGTTACAGAGCAGGCCGGCCTTGTAACGAAACAAGACCGGCCTGATTTCATTGCCAATCGGTTATTTGCTGCCGCCACTTTCCTGCAGCTTTCGCATAACTTCGTCCAGGTTGAAGCTGGCCGCTTTTTGTCGCGATGGGAACTCTCTGAAGGTCATCAGGAATTTACCGATATAATCCTGAGCCGGAACCAGCAGGAATGCGTGATCAAGCAACCAGTCATAGTACGTATTTGATGTAATATCTGCACGTTCATAGGGATCCAGTCGAAGGTTGAACAGCTTCGGCACTCGCAGCGATGTAAACGGTTCAGACCAGATCTGCAGCGTTCCCTGAGCTCGCTGTTCAAGGAACACAAGCTTCCAGTTGTCAAATCTCAGACCTGTGATCTGTTGATCGTCGTTGCAGTAGATGAACGATTCGCGTGGGCCTTTTTCTTCCTTGCCAGTCAGGTAGGGCAGAAAGTTGTAACCGTCCAGATGTACTTTGTAATCGCGCCCACTGGCCTTGAGTCCGATGAGCAGTTTGTCTTTGATACTTGGTTCGCCAGCCATCGCCAGAATTGTAGGCAACCAGTCAAGGTGGGAAATAATTTCGTTGGAAACTGTTCCGGGCTTAATTCTTCCAGGAAAACGAACCATCGCAGGTACTCGATAAGCACCTTCCCAGTTTGAGTTCTTTTCGCTGCGGAACGGAGTCATGGCTGCATCCGGCCAGCTGTTCATGTGAGGGCCGTTGTCTGTGCTGTACATGACAAACGTGTTGTCGCCAATGCCTAATTCGTCGATCTTGTCCAGAACTGTGCCCACGTTCTTGTCGTGGTCAATCATGGCGTCCGCGTATTCGCTCATCCAGCGACCAGACTGGCCTCGGCTCTCTTCCTTGATGTGCGTTCTGAAGTGCATGTGAGTAAAGTTGACCCACAGAAAGAACGGCTTTTCAGCTGTTGATTGTCGTTCCATGAAATCGGCGGCGCGAGTAGCGACATCGTCATCAACGGTCTCCATACGTTTTTTCGTAAGCGGACCGGTGTCTTCAATTCGGCCGTCAGCAAAGGAGTGCAGCACGCCGCGCGGACCATATTTCTTGCGGAATTCCGGATCCTTGGGGTAGTCCGGATGCTCTGGTTCTTCTTCGGCATTCAGGTGGTACAGGTTGCCGTAGAATTCATCGAACCCATGATTGGTCGGCAGCATGTCGTCGCGGTCGCCAAGATGGTTCTTGCCGAATTGACCGGTTGAATAGCCCAGTGGCTTCAGCAAACCGGCAATGGTCGGATCTTCCTTTTGCATACCCAGTGCTGCGCCCGGCAGGCCGACTTTGGTGAGCCCGGTTCGCATCCCGTGCTGTCCCATAATGAACGAAGCGCGTCCGGCTGTGCAGCTTTGTTCAGCATAGTAGTCTGTAAACATCATGCCTTCGCGAGCGACGCGATCGATGTTGGGCGTTTGGTAGCCCATCAAACCATGAGTGTACGCGCTGATGTTCGCGCGACCCACGTCGTCACCCCAGATAATCACAACGTTGGGACGCGTGTTTTGAGCGTTGGCCGTAGCTGTTATGACGGAACATACCATCAGCACTGTTATCCTGCAGGCGATGGGTGACACAAGTCGTTTCATTAAAGACAGTCCTTCGTGGGGGAAGAGCCAAAAGAAAGCTAACCAACCCCCGCCTGGCAAGCCTTGAACCGTTCGATTCACGTTTTACTTTGCCGGGGCAGCCAGTACCTGAGACCAGTCGCGTTGCATGTCCACAACTGTCCAGCCACGCTCTCCAGCATCGCTGAGAGCATCGACAAGTCGTCCGCTGCTTTTAGGGGTGCCGTCATACGCGTATTCGCGGTCTGCATCTGTGTGATGAATGAGCAGGCCGAAACTGGTGTGAGGATTGTTCATCGTAGTGTATTCCAGCATCGCTTTGTCACCATCACTGTTGCCGAAACAGGCGATGGGGCGACGACCAATGAACTGATGAATGCCAACCGGTTTACCTTCTTTGTCATCGACAAACAGGTGGTCCATTGTCTTTACCAGCACGGGGCTTCCGTCTCGCAGTTCAAATTTGGTGCGAGACGTAGATCCGATGACCTGTTCTGGCGGAATCCCATAAACGCGTTCGCACCAGACCCGCATAAAGTCAGCCCCACCGCCGGAAACGATAAACGTTTTGAACCCGTGGGCTCGCAGGTAGATCAGTAATTCCTGCATCGGCTGATAAGTCAATTTGTCATACGATTTGCCAAAGCGCGGATGCTTTGCGGTGGCCATCCAGTCGTTAACGCTCGTTGCGAATTCGTCGGTCGTCATGCCGGCGTGAGTCAACGCCATAATCTGCATCAGTCCATCATGATGCGTACCCTGCAACAGTTTGGGAATGTCGCCGGACAATGCTGCCTGAACCATCGGGTCTGCCAGAAGTTTTGGGTCAGAAGCGGCTTTGCGTTTGATCTCATCAAAAGCAAACGCTGCCTGAAACGGTAATGGGTTTTCCGGCCAGAGTGTTCCATCGTTGTCGAACACGGCAACACGTTCGGCCACAGGCACCAAGTGCTGAGAACCTTTCTGCGTTACCTGCTTAACAAACGCCACAATCTCCTGCTTTGCAGCTGTGTCTTTCCATGATGGCAGCGGATCGTTGGCGAGCACTATCACGCCGCTGTGCAATGCAATAACAACATTGATGCAGAGCGTGTTCAGAGCGATATTCTTAAACATAAGGGTGCTTTCCGACGGCGACTGGCAGAGGACCCGTAGATTAAAGAAGTAGAGGAACGCTTTCCAGGGGGCAGGCAATTGAAATCCACGATTTAGCGCCGAATAACGTTTGTAACTGTCCAAAGCCAGCTTTCAAGTGTTTCACGCGGACTGATTGCAGCCGGCAAAGTTAAAGTATTCATGAGATCTCCAGGCTGGTAGTGATCAGTGAAAACAAAAGTGGGCAGTGAACGTTTTTCGATACTCATTAATAAATGAGGGGAATTTCGACGAGTAATCGGAACTTGCGATTCTGATCTAAGTTGCAAGAGCTGAGAGCGTGGCCCTCAGGCGAATCTGTATGCTCGAATCAATGCAAAAGTCTTACTTTCAGTTTTCAGCGAATCACTCTTTGTGAACGTATTGCGAAGTCCAACGGTGCCCTCGATGCGGATTTCGAAACACATTGAATCATGGTTGCTGCGACCAAATACGCATCGTCATCTCGGGCGTGGAACGCAGCGGTCCTGATGATAACGGTGGCAGCTTTTGCGCAGTCGTGAAACCAGTCGTAATGACGAATTTCTGCGAGTATGCAATTACATGTAGTCGTCCCTGAGAAAATCCGCACAGCGTTGACAGCAGGATTTTCACTGCGAGTGGCGATTCACAACATGGTTCAGGCGGCGGTGATGATGAGTGTTCGTCGGTTCTCTGGGGCTGAAACCGCAGGTTTAAGGCGAGACAACGGCCACCAGAACAGCGACTCCGCAGCAGCAGCTGTAAGTTCTAGTCGGCAGCGGCCAGAACGGCGTTGATTGCGTCTCCCGACAGTCCTTTCAGTAAGCTGTGGCCCATGCGATGGACGGTTTTTAAATGTCCGATTTTCGGCTGCACCGCAGTGCGGCGTTTGCATCGACGTTTCTGAGTTCGCGTCAGCTTCCGAGTGCTGCTGCCAGACAGATGCACGGCAACAGCACCTTTGTCATGGTGGACGCGATACCCTTTGTCAAAGTAGCAGTCCGTCACGGGGATTTGAGTGATCTTCGAGGCCGTGATGATTGCCTTCGCCAATGGGTGACCATCGTACGGATTACCTCTGACACAAATTGATCGGCGCGATCCAGTTGCCGCGATTCGTGAAGGTCACCGACACGAATGGCACTGCCGCGAAATTTGTTTGGAATCTGCGCAGCGTGATGACTCGCGTTGACCGCGACAAGAATTTGTTGTGATGGGGCCGCGTTGAAAGAAATCGGAATGTTGGCTGAACGTCCTGATCGCTAAACTTCTCGGCGGCTGGACCTTTCCTGAATCTGTCTGCGTAGAAACAATTGACCAGGGAAGGTCCCTGTCTTTTACGCCACCAACCGCATTTGATGCAGCCTCATTTTCCATCTTCCGGCGTTCGCTGATGCAGAACGACGAGCTGCCGCTGACAGAGGTC
>Ga0209491_10002382_pt1 | contig 33666 bp, 28 predicted proteins | sample BON02_FD_187213 | JGI IMG/M metagenome (GOLD analysis project Ga0209491, IMG submission 187213) | Freshwater microbial communities from Lake Bonney liftoff mats and glacier meltwater in Antarctica - BON-02 (SPAdes) (version 2) | ecosystem: Environmental > Aquatic > Freshwater > Ice > Glacier... | reverse complement strand
TCGTGAACTGGGGCGACGGTAGTCAGCCGATACTGGTCAATGTGAATGCTGCCGATCGCACGTTTACCGGGACTCACACGTATCTCACCGGCGGAATCTTTGCCATCACGGTGACGGTCACTGACGACGATGGCGACAGTGCTGTTTCCACCACAAGTGCCGTTGTCGAAGGTGTCGGAGTTGTCAACGGCACGCTGTACATTATTGGTACCGACGGCCATGATCAGGTGAACCTGAAACAGGATGCCAAAAAGGGCACTCTGAAGGTCGATGTGAAACTGGACAAGGGCGGCAGTGATGGCGGTTCTGACGGGGGGCGCGATGGTGGCAGCGACGGCGGTGCCAATCGTATTAAACAAACATTTGTCACGTCCACCATCAATCGCATCGTTACATTCCTGTTTGACGGGGATGACAAATACGACGGAGGCTCCGATGGTGGCAGCGATGGCGGGGTTGATGCCATTCCGCAGATCGTCTTTGGTGGCAACGGCGACGACAAGATCTCCGGTGGCACAGGCAATGACGCATTGTTTGGCGGAGCTGGCGACGACGACATCAAGGGCGGTCGAGGGGCTGACATTCTTGTGGGAGGCACAGGCAAAGACAAGATCAAAGGCGGTGATGGCAATGATCTGCTGATCGGTGGATCACTCGTCAAGGACTTCGACGATCTTTCCATCATCGCCGACATCGATTCCGCCATGTCCGAATGGGCGACCGGTGATCTTGCCGACACCTTCAGCTTTCTGGGCCCCATCGTCGATGACAATGACAAGGATGACCTGTTTGGGGGAAAAAATAATGACACGATCTACGGCGGCACACGGGACAAAGTAAAGCAATAGTCGCGTAACTCCCGCGCTATGCCATGACATGCCCAATCCAGTCCAAGGGATGGTCGGCTGAAGACCGTCTAAGGAGGAAGAAATCGGCTCCAAGACGTGGGTGCGCGACAGGGTTCGTTTGCGGTCTGCGGGGTGCAAAAATGTCAAGATCAGTAATCGACAAATAACAGTGACTCTAGGTTGAGTGGGCAGGCATGGCGGGGGATTGGTGTCGTGGGAAATGTTTGTCGCTGGTACGATAGCAAAAAAAGTTCTCCTCCCGCCCCAGACAAGGATGTCACAATGGCACGCAAAGCAAACACACTGACTCCGCAAATTGCCAGCAAACTGGCCGACGTCGCCCGTGAACTTCGAGAACACATTTATGGCCAACAGGCGTGCCCGGAATGGGGCACACGGTTTACTCAGATCGAAGACCAGGGAATGCAGGTCGGGCTGGAACTGGCTCGCGTGTTCATGCAGCAGACAGTTCAACATCAATCCGATGGTGAGATCCCGCCGGAGGCCCTCGATTGTGAAGGCGAACAGGCGGTGATTGATAAAGATCGCCACCACGAAACCATTATCGACACGCCCGCGGGCGAAATCGAATGGAAGCAACCGAAGACTCGACTGAAGAAAACCCGTCGAGATTTTTTTCCCTCAGGCCCAGGCACTGGGAATTGATGTTGATGAAATGCTTTCGCCGTCGCTGCTGGAAAAAGTCTCGTACGTCGGCACGCTGTTGAAGTCCTTTCGACAGGGCGATGTCGCGATCAAAAAGCTGCTGGAAATTGCGCTGGGCCACAAACGTCTGGAGCGCATCACCGAACGCATCGGAGCCGAACGTCTGGTGGAAGCCGATCAGGAAGTGATAGCATTCAAGGCATTAACGCTCACAGAAAAACTGGCTGGCCCAAAGAACGTTCGATCTCCGGTTTCGGCCGCCGTGATGGCGGACGGTGGTCGTTATCAGCGTTGTGAAAAAAATGAATCAGGCGAGGGCGATCATCGCACTCACTGGTTTGAAGACAAGGCCGGGTTATGTCTGGAACTTGGCGGACGTCGTGGTTCCCTGGATTGTTTCAGGCGAAGTTCAAAGCATTCGTTGGCGATGGCAGTTCGTGGATCTGGACGATCTTCGACAAGCACTTCCGCGCGTTCAACTTCATTGCGGTGCTGGACATCATCCATGCTGTGACCTACCTGTACGCCGCAGCGATGGCCGACCGAACGGAAGCCGACGGCGCGCCGGTGTATCGGCAATGGATGTCGTGGCTGTGGTCGGGGGACGTCTCGCAGGTGATCGCGGCTCTGGCCAAACGACAGGTAGAAGTGGGGTTGCCAACAGACGAGGACGGCCCGACCAGTGTCCGCCGAATCGTGAGCGGAGCGTTGACTTATCTTCAGAATCAACAGTCGCGGATGAACTATCCTCTGTACCGCAAGCTTGGTCTTCCGATCACGAGCAGTCACATGGAGTCGGCGATCAAGGAACTGAATTACCGGATGAAGGGGACCGAGAAATTCTGGAGCAAAGAGGGTGGTCAAAGCGTGATCCAACTTCGCGCCGACAACCTGAGCGGAACGGACCCGCTTTCGGTATTTTGGAACGAAAGATCCAAAAACCGCACTGGCCTGCGTCGCAGCGTCGGTGCCAGAAAGGCCGCCGCACTACCGTCCGCCACATAACAAACCCCGTCGCGCACCCTCTGCGGCTTAACACCGTTTCGTCAGGCCACCCCCCGGCATTCGATTTTCCAATTTCACAACTTTTCCTCGGGGGGAGCGGGTTAGGGTGAGGGGGATTTCTCATTGGTTCTTCAGCTTCGTTTGACAATAAAGCGGTCATCCCCCTCATCCGGCCTCCGGCCCAGCGTTGGCCAAGTCCGTGCCAATGCAGACAACACGGCTCCCCCGATCTCGGGGGAGAAGGGACATGCGAACGATCGCCGTTGAATTCATCATCCCTGACAGCGGAGAGCACAAGTGCCGTATCCATGCGTTCAATCAGGGGATTGACATCCCTCCGCTTGCCAAATGGCGGGAGCCAGCGACAACGCAAACTCGCGATATCGGCAAACATCAGCCCCGTTGCAGCGCCGCGAACAGATGGCGAATTTCATCATCAACTTCCTGAGGTGTCGCGATTGTGTGAGCGATCTCTTCGCGCAGAATCTGGCGGTAGCGTTTTCGCATGCGGTGAGCCGCAACGCGGGCGGCTTCGGGACTGAGCTGAAGTATCTCGCAGACGCCAGCATATCCCTCGCCGCTTTGATCTCCGGAAAGAAACGGCGACAGACATTCGAACAACGCGGCCTTATCCGAGTCTACGTATTCATCTCGCAACTGTTTCAGAACGCGGTCAAGCATGGCGATGGCCCAACTTCGTTCGAAGATTGTCTCTGCCGATTCGTTACGGCTCAATTCCTGCGAAAGCTGACGTTCGCCGAATTCATAGTCCAGCGAATGCAGTACGACGTCACCACCACGCACAATTGCTGACTGCTTGTCGAATTCATTGCAGACGAAATGTTTGGCAGCGGCCAGGAGGAAGGATCGAAACCGTCCGCGATTCGGATGAAGATCTGCCAACGCGTCGCGAGATAGCAGGCTGGCGAAAAACCCCTGAGTCAGATCCTGAGCCTGATGCAGATCTCTTGTCTGTCGCCGCATAAAGCCGTAAACCGGCAACCAATAGGCTTCGCAAAGTTCTTCCAATGCCGCTCGAGCCGGTACATTTTCACCATGGCGAGCCTGTATGATCAGACTCCAACGCGTAGTCGCGCATCGTCGAACCGACTGAGCGACAGGACCTGGATTTGGTGAGATCATTGGAGGGGACTCTAGAAGAATTCTGCAATTTATCCTGTAACGTTCGCGGGAAATTGCTTCTCCTGTTATTAGAGCGGTTATTGATGGCAAACAACAGTCGAAAGTAGTCGGAAGTAGATCCTCCCTGCCGAGGAGGATTTTTAAAATCGCCGCAAGGCGAACCACAAGGGCAAACATTCGCTCAACCCCGTCGCGTTATTCTGCGGGCAACATTTGATCTCGCCCCGTGCCAGCTTGCCTGGCACGAGCGGAAGATTTGAAATTAGCCAGCGGGAACGAACACGAGGCCGCCCCGGTTGGCTTGTCCAACCGGAACGGAAAGTTTTGCGGGGGTGCAATTCCGTTTTGCGTAGTTGAAATGTGTTGATTATGCAGTGTTTTTAGTTGTTTTGGATTTGAGTTCAGAATCGAGGCTCATGGAGGTGGGTCTCCAGCACCATGACGTAAGGTGTCTTGATTTTTTGCTGTCCCGCATGAGGCGGATCCGATCATCCCAGCGATCAGCGATCACGAGTGACCGCAGTTGAAGCATCGATTCGGCGTTGTCTTTGCACCAGTAAATTCCGTTCCCCTTCAGACGCATGTTGATCACTCGCCGAATGCTGCTTTCGATCGCGCCGCTCCCAAGCGGAAGACCAAGACCTTTGAAGAACGGGTACGCCAGGCGACCCGCGTCACCGTGTCGCTGAAGGTAACTGATCTCCGTGAGGATCTTTTCATTCTTGTCGTCTTTATCCGCGTGCTGCTGAAGTTCTTTCACGACATAACGCCATTCGCCGTTGCGAAGACGAGAACGCAGATCGCGGTACGATGCCATGCGATCGTTGTCCGAACGCCCCAGCGTCTTCAGAGCCAATGACACGTGATGAGCCGCATGACAGTTATCCAGCACCTGATGAATTTTCACTGTATCCGAGATACCTGCCTGCTTCACAATCGTGGCGATCCGATCCCAGATCCAGACGGCTCCGTCGCTGACGAGCGTGACGCTCTTTGCTTTGGCGGCACCCAGTCGATGCAGATGCATGGCCACGATCTCGGCCATCGCATCCGGGCCGGTGAACGTCCCGTCAATCGTGGCTTTCGACTTCTTCACCATACGCCCTTTTTCGTTGTGAACAAAGATCGTCACGAGCTTCGGTTCACGCCATTCGGCATCGAATGACTGTTTCGCCCGAGCCTTCGAACGACCGGGAGCGTCGCTGATGATCTGGCCGTTTTCATCGCGTGTTTCAGGCTCCGGCGTGGCTTTTCGGAGTTCGCCGCGAATCCTGGTGCGACCTCCGTCGATCTGCACGGTGACACACAGACCGGCCACTTCGTTCGTGGATGTCAGCGTTCGTGGATGTCAGCGTTCCCGCACGCCATTGCTGAAGCTGTAGTGTGCGGAGTTTCAACAGATCCTCGCCGCACTGCTGAGCCACGCGACGCACGGCTTTAGTACTCAGCTTCAGGCCTTCGCGTTTCAGTTCATCGCGAGCCAGCTCGAATGACGGACACAGCGCACACTGGCGGGCGATCCGCGTTTCCAGAGCTGGCGATTCCTTCTTCCCGAAGCCGAACTGAGCGAGTTTAATATAGAGCCCTGTGGCCTGATCATCGGGCTTTCGAAACAGTCCTCGCTTCGGTTCGCAGTACAACGTCGTGGCCCACATCAGCACACCGCCAAGTCAGCGGATGGCAATCTTCCGCTCGCGCGGCTTCGCCAGTGGCGTTTGGTATTCCACGCGAGTTCGCTCACTGGCCGCATTCACTTCCGACGACTGTACAGCAACCGCAAGCAGCCCCGCAATCAAGAGCCCCGAACCTCGCAGATACTGGTTGCGAACTTCATGCTCGATGATTTCCAGTTCGCCCGGGTCCTTCAACAGCCGACGCTGCCACTCCGCAACCTGCGGAGTGACTTCGCCCGAAAACCGCACCAGCATTTCCATCGCCGATTTGATAAACTCCCCGTCCTTACCGTCCACCGATATCCCCTCCATCACACCGCCTCCCTGCGGATCTCATTTCAAAACTCTGCGACGCCGACGGAAGAATAACAACCTCCAAATCTCAAAAATACCTCAACCCAGATTGCCTGTCTAATCACGCAAAACGGAATTGCACCCGGCTGAAATTCCGTTAGATTCAAGCTTCGTGAAACGGCTGGAACTTTTCACCATTTCATAGATATAGAGAATAGCAATGACATCATCTCGACTGGACCTGGCGATTGCTCAGATCCACTTTGCCCGCGAATACACAAAATTACTGATCAGCGATCTCGAACCGCCTGACTGGTTCCGTCAGCCCACGGAAGGCGTGTCGCACTTGGCATGGCAAGTCGGACATTTGGCGATGGCTCAGTACGGACTGTGTCTGTTTCGTATGCGAGGCCGCGCGGACGTGGATCTGGAACTGATGACATCGGCGTTTCGAAAGAAATTCAGCAAGGGGACAACGCCTGATCCTGACTCATCAAAAAATCCATCGCCTGCAGAAATCTGCGGCGTGCTTGATCGCGTCTACGAACAGGCGATGCTGGAACTACCGACATTCACCGACGCGATGCTCGACGAACCCGTGGACATGCCATACGCGGCGATCGCCACAAAGTTCGGCGGACTACTATTCTGCTCCCACCACGAAATGCTCCACGCCGGACAAATCGGCCTACTGCGCAGGTTGATCGGCAAAGTTCCTGTGCGATGATTCAAATAAGCTCTAAGACCCAACGGATTCGCACGGGGGAAAAACCTAGTTCAACGACAAATCATGCGCGCGAGTGCTGCCGATGCCCAGATTGGTGATGTTGTGGACGTCATAGTTTCTGGCATCCCATCAGGATGAATCGCATTGGCTGTCCGTCAGCGGGACTATTTGTCAGCGGGGCCATCCAATGCTATTGCATAAACTCGTCACCCCCCGCGTCCCGCTTCAGCGCCGCAGCAAAGACGACACTCAGGCCGATCACGTCGGATCAGTAGTACGCAACGACTACGCGAAAAATGCAGCTTTTACAGTGTTTTATATGGTTTCAGCGTTCTGAAATAGTTCAGGAAAAGCATGAAAACACATTGTTGCGGGTGTAGCTACACCCGTTCAAACGCTGTGAATTGGAATCTCAACAACCAACAAAAAAGCCCGATCACCTTTCGATGAACGGGCATGAGTGATGAATTCCGCTTGTCGAGTTCGATGCCCCTATCCCGCCTGTGCATTCAAATCACGTCTCATGCGCAGTGGCTACTTTTTCTTCTCAGACTCAATCCATGCAGTGTCAATTGTGCCAACGGCTTTCATGAGGATCATCTTCCGTTTTCCGTTGAACAACTTGATTGTCAGTTCTCGCGAGTTTGCTTGCACAAACTCAGCCAATACGAGGTTGCCTGTACCTTCCCCCCACACTCTCAGTCCGCGAGCTTCGGCAATCGGACTCAATGTGGCCACTGTGTTGTCTGGGTTCGGTCGCACAATGTGCATCACTGTTCGCGAGGCACCTATCGCAGTGCTATATGTTTTGCTGCCAACGCAAATGAATGGTATTCCATGAACGTTTAGTAGATCATTATCGGCAATCCCTCTCGTCGAAATACCCTCAATCCAAACTTTGCCTCCGGCTCCCAAAAAGTTTTTCTCATCGACTATCTGGTAAACATGTATGCAACCCGCGTCTCCCAGCTGGTCCTTGGGATTTTGCCAGACAACAAAATGTTCGCCCTCTCGTAGATTGTCCCAACCGTAGCGTCCGCCGTTGCGGCTATTCATTTTTTTGGGGGATGACAGGCAGGCGATTGCGTAACTCCGATCGGCTACCGATAACTCATTCAGCGTCGCTGCCTCTTCGTTGGTCAGCGTCTCTAAGATCGTCTTTTCATCCTCTGCAGAGGCGAGCCCAGACCAGAAAGCCAAGGTAACAAAGAGCAACAGACATGCTTGGAGTTTACGAATCATCTTTCTCGTCCTGTACGGATTCAAACTGTATTTTGCTCGCTCCAGAATCCAGAAATTTCGCCCAGTTGCGAATGCGTTTTACCATCCACAAACGCGAACAGTGAGCTTTAGCTACATTGTTTGTAACGTTCAACAATTTGCATTGTCAATCATTTGGCAGTCAAACTCAACTTCAGACCCGATTGTTCTCCCTTCGTTGACTTTGTTCCTTCGCCTCAGCACGAAAGAGTTCAGCCAAATTCCAGACGAGTCAAGTTCGACAACCGCCATCCAAACGCCTCAGGCGCGATTCTCCGCGGACGAACTGCGGGGCCATCCAAACACGTTTGGTTATTTTGGATGGCCCCAAGTTTTGCAATTTTTGAACGATCACGATTGGAAAATAACGGCGCGTTGTCAATCGCATGCGTCGTCGGTCCCGCCATCGACCACGGCTGAGTATTATGACCACACGAGGTGAATCCGTGTTCCCGCCGCAACCATCGATGGCGATGAGGGAATACGTATTATGGGCTGTCGCACCACATGATGGTCACTGGCCACGCGCGCGAAGTTGACGTTGCAACTGTTCTTCCATGCCCGCCAGTTCAGACGCATCGCTTCGCGACAATTCATCCACCGTTGACTGTGGAATCCCCAGAAGTTGTTGCAGCAGCAGAATCCGTCCCACGACTACACCTTCCTGCAGTCCCTTCGCTTCGCCTTCGCGAACGCCTTCCTGCCGTCCTTCCAGAAGCCCGTCTTCGCGGGCCTTCTGCAGTCTTGCCGCTGCATCAAGCTGGAATTTTTGGCGGGCAAAGTAGAGCCAACGTTGTGCGGGGGTTTGGCTGATCATTTCTAATACTCCTGCGGCTTCAACGATTTCTTCATCCGGAAATAGGCGTCGAATTTCGGTTTGACTCAGTTGTTCTGCGTTGCGCAGAAAATACGCCCAACGTTCCGCTGGCGATGAATTGTACACATTCTCGGCACTCAACCGGAGTTTTGACAATTCCAAAAGATGAATTTGCAGGTCGTCTGTCAGAATTGAACCCGTCTTTTCACGCAGTCGAAAGTCCAGGTGCAGCCCCGGAACCTGCGGAAACATGGCCTGAGTCAGCACACAGATACTGATGGCGGGCCGGAGTTCCGGGTAGCCTTCGCCTTCCCTCAACTGGCCGATGTACAGGCATGACGCATAGTACACCAGACGCTGCGACATTCCGGCGGGCAGCGTTGTCTGCATTTCAATGTTCAGCAGACGACCATGCTCATCAGTCGCCAGAATGTCGAGAACTGAAAGTTTGTCGTCTTCGAAATCCTTCTCCAGAAAAGGATTCAGGATCTCGACATGCGTGATTCTCGGCTGATCGACCAGAATCGAATTCAGAAAATGGATTGTCACACCGGTATGCTCAGGACTTCCCAGCATCAGCTTGAATGCGAAATCCACCAGCGGGCTGATGCCGATTGCCATGTTGCTCTCACCACAGATTCTTCGCCGCCACCATCAACGGCTCGCCAGTCCACCATGAACTCACCGCAGTGTATCAGCCGCATGCGGCAGCGGAAACGCGAACCCCGCACAGGCAGAAGATTACTTCATGCCTGAGCCGCTGTGCGATTTGTTCTGCGGCGACAGTCAGTGGATTCATCCCATTGACTCTTGTTGCTGCGTCGTGTCGTGTTTTTCAACGCAAGGGCGCTAAGGCGCAAGGGCGCTAAGGCGCAAGGTCGCAAAGTTGAGTTGCAGACATGCCAACGCATTTTCACTGATGCACTGCCGCTTCCTTTGCATCTTTGCGCCCCTGCGCCTTTGCGTTAAAAACTTCCCAAAACCAAAACTGCGGTGCGGAAACTGCGGTGCGGGGAAACTGCGGGGCCATCCAAACACGTTTGGTTATTTTGGATGGCCCCGACACTAAATGAAAGGTCTTTGGAAATCTCAGGTTGATCCCAGTTCGGGCACATCGATTTCCAATTCTGTGCCATCCGGCAGCCCATCAAGCTGAGCGTGGATCTGACCACAATATCGCCAGTAATCGGCAACCGAAACGACATGGATATTTGCGATGTCGAACTCACCGTCCAGCACCGGCAGCGTTTTGAAACCATAACACTGGCCGCCACCAAGCGTCTTTCCAGCAGCCACGGTGTCATCGGTCAGGCTCATCAGGAACCAATCATCAGCGTCGTTGGATTCTTCGAGTATTTCCAGAAATTCTTCTTCGCTCGATGCGACTTCCGCTAGTTCGCCGTCGCTGATGTTCAGCCAGTTTACGGAGCCAAGTTCATCGACAAAGAACAGATCACCGAAGCGATTCATCAGCCATGGAGCGACTTCCATGTCGTCTTCCAGCAGCCATTCCCATGAACCAAGCAGTTCCTTCCAGTCGAATCCGGAATGGTCAATTAAATAGTCTTCGGTATTCATTGGCGATGTGTTCCCCTACAGAAAAAAACGTTGTTGACAACCGGATTATATACAGTCGGGCGATTCAAAATGTAGCCATCACGCTCTGCGTGATGAGCCCTCGTTCTTTTGCATTCAGGTATCATAGCCAGCTGCCATTGTCAGTCGCCACTGGCGGCTGCGGAACTTCCAATCGGACAACTCGCCCCGCCATCGCAACACCGACACTCAAAGGCTCGTCTCGACGGAGCGAGACGGCTACATTTACTGAATTCCCAGCAAGTAGCTCAGATTCGTTGGCGAAGGTGGCCCGAACCGTGGTTCCAGCGAAACGCCGACGCCGACGTTGCTTTTGCTGAAATCCACGCCCAGCCCGAAGTGCAGAATCCAGTCGAGGCCAACTCGCGACACCGTAACCGACGTACCCCGGGCTTCACCCTCAGCCACATCGTATGCGCAGGATGCGGTCGATATCCATTTTGGACTCATCTGATAACTGTAACTGCCGATCAGCGTCTGGCTATCCAGATAATCGCCCGCCTTCACCTGGCGATATCCCAGATAAACGCTGCCACGCAGGCTTCGTTGACTCAGAACCCCGACGCTCCACAAATTCTGAGCATTCTCGAACAGATCCCAGTTGGCATCCGCCAGTACGCTGGTGCGGTCGCTGAGGTTCCAGCGATAGTGATTAAACAACAGGCCAAAATCCTGGCCAAAGTTGTCGCGTTCAGCTTTCGGAAAGTACGCTGCACCGTTTTCCCACGTTATCCAGTCACGAATTCGCGGGGCATTAGCCGGGCCGACTTTCGTCTGCAGGCGATTGCGGAAACTGAGTCGCAACGCTTGAAAGTTGTCCGCAACTTCATGATACGGAGCACTCGTCCACAGGCCAGCTCCATTCCTCAACGCATAGTTACGAGGATTGAATTCTGCCGGAACCACGCCTGGGAAAATCTGCGTCGTATATCGGGCTCGAAAACGTTCCTGTGAGTTGTCATCAATCTCGTTGTATTGAGCAATCTGGTTCAGACCCTGCGACGATTGAGTATATGCGTATTCCAGCAGAGTGTCGTGTTTATGAGCCAGTCCATTGAGATTGAAAATATCGCTGCGGACAAAAGGGAACACTCGCGTTGCAGTGACGCGAGCTCTGACACCGGTATTCATCAGATAGCGATTGACGCTGTCACTGGTGAATCCCTGCTGCCAGTACGCGGCTTCACCCATGACGAAGGGTTCCAGATTGATTGGACCCACCATCAACGGTGCCGTCAATTCATGCCGCGTCATCGCGACAAGCCCTGACGCATCTGTATTGTACGTCATACCCAACGGTGTATACGGATCATTAATATCTGTCGGTGGCCGAAGCTGTTGTGTATCCGCATATCCCGCGCTGGAATGACTGCTCCAATAGAGCAGACCATTAAACAGCGGCTTCGAAAAGCTGTACAAATCCGCTCGCGGAAGCCAGTCCGTTGTCGCTTCGAAACCGTTGAGATCTGTACGGCCCCACAACATGGCAGAGTATGCCCCCATGTCCTGACGAGCCCCAAGCACCGTTTCGACATCTTTATCGGTATCGAAGAGGACTTCGTTGTATTGTTCCAGATAGTTGCGATCTGACAAATAGCCGATTTCACCAAAGACCAGTGCATCGCCGGGAAGATTCTGACGATGGCGGAAAGTGATTTCTCCACGATTGCGACTTTCCGGCACCAGATGACGACGGTCAAATCCAAGGTTATCGTTACCGCCGTCGCGTTGATACATGCCAATACCTTTGCCCTGATAAGAGCCAAGGCCATTTGCCCCGTTGTAATCGACAGCCGTGCCGATGCCGGGACCGCGTTTAGACATGTAGTTGGCCAGCAGATCCCATTCCATGCCGGGCATCTTGGGAAGCCCAAACAGGCGATTCATATTCCAGACTGTCTTCGCTTGCACGCCGAAAATATTATCGCTGGTCACGATCGCTCTGCGAAGCGGGATGCCTGGATCTTCTGCCGGACCGCTGATCTTGGGAAGGAAGAACACCGGAGTGTCACCGACCACAAATTTATTGTTATGACTTGTGACCCATGTCGATTGCTTCATCACCGGTTGACCGGTAAACGGATCGGTCCCGGAAAACAACCCCGGGCCCGGGGCGACAAAGATATCGCTGGCTTCGATGCGATATCCCGGTTCGCCGTAAGGACTTGTCGTGGCCCAGGCGTTTTGAGCGTGAAAACGATCCTGACTCAGCATTCGCATGCGTTTTGCTCGCACTCGAAAATCACTGCCCGCCGTCGGCAGGAAGGCTCGCAGTTCGGCATTCAGCATCAAGGCTCGGTTGGAATTCGCGTCGAAGAAAGCGTGAGTCGCGTGGATCACGTTCTTTTGTTGTCGAATGACGATATTTCCTTCCATGTAGACTTGCAGCTTCGATTCGCTTGGCTGCACAACCTGACCACCAGCTTCCAGCGCCGGACCTTCACCAGCCTGTGTCCAGACAACGACGCGATCAGCAGACAAGTCGATCACGCCCGGCGAGACTTCTTCTCCGCCAAACGGAACTTCCAGTCCCTCAACAAGTACATTGACGCCGCCTGAGATGACGTGCACTTGTTCTGACGGAACGGTGTCTCGCGATTCAAACGAATCGAATCGCAATGAATCGCTTGAACGTGGCCGAATCTGAACTCGCCGCAATGAACTGCCGCCGCTGGATTGCGCGGCAGGCAGCGGAACAGTGAATGAATCCTGCGGCAGTTGCAGACTCACCGTCGAAACGTCTCCAGCAGCGCCGGGATACAAACGATTCACTGCCTTGCGGAGTAGTGGATTATCCTTGCTGCCCGGTGTCGAATCTTCAACGTCGAACTGAGGTGCCTGCAATGATTCCAGACGAACGGCTTTAAAAGCCTGATCTCGATGACCAGCGCGAGAATCAATGGCGACATTTTCTCCGTACACGCCGACTTCAAATCCGGATTCGGTGCGTGACACAAATACGGCCAGATTCGTGCCGGAAATTTTGAAGTTGCCCTGCGTCAAAGTCGCGCGACCTATAATCAGGTGCACCTGACCATCGTCGGACGCAAATGTTTCCTCGTGCTTGCCGCTGATCAGAATCGGTTTCTGAATATCGTCCGTCACAAGTTCCACTGATGCGGCCATCGTTTCTGCGCTCTGCCCATGCGCATCGCGACCGTTTACGGACAACAGCGTTGTCGTAAGTGTCATGGCAAGGAGAGACAGAACGGAGCGATGAATCATTCAGTCGCCGTTAGTGTCGCGTTCAAGACGGTGGGCTCTGGAAAGCAGACGAAGGGACCGGGCAGAACGGATCAGGTGATCCGGCATTCCGGGGTGAGATGGGGAGGACGTTTAAACGAGTGAGACGAATGGCTGATGTGTGATGATAGGATGTCTGTGAGGGGAGATATTCAAAAATCAAAAACGGTGTTGAACAGCAGCAGCCCGCCCGCGAATCATTTTGCCATCCTGGCGCAGTGATTCGAGAATGAAATACCGCAGCGAACTATACGGCGAGTAGCGAAAACGGGTCAAGATCGCCCGGTGCTGCCTGACAGATTGTAAGTTGTTGTCTGCACACAGGTTACGAAAACGTGCTTGACCTGAAATCGCAATTTGTCGGGCAATTCCCAAAAGAATGGCGACGAAAGAAGTATTGACACGCATTACAACCGATGAGCCAAAAGCAGCCGCAAGCTTTGAACAACGACCACACTCACCACAATTGTGCCGCCCCACAGAAGCATTTTGGCAACCATTGGTTTCTGCCGACCGACGACTTCTGCGATGACGACAACGATCAGCGTCATCATCAATTTGTACCCCGCCATTCCGCGAAATCCCCACTGGGATATAAACCACAATGCGACCGGATTGCTCTCGACGATCGGGGTACGTGTCATTCCGTTATTGCTGTGATGCAAAACCAGAAACGTCAACGCCACATCCATCGCGCTGGCCAGAATAAACCAGCTCAGTTCCGTCTCAAACAGCAGACCACGACGCTTCATATGAGACCTTGCCTGACTTTGAGCCGGATGCGTGAGAAGTCGCTCGATGGACGTTTGAATGAGAGACTCAGAAAGCAGGACGTCCTTCTCAGGCCGTCTTGGTGTGAAATGTAGCAGAAGCTTTCTATTGTATTTCAGGACGGCCCATGAAGGCCATCCTACAGATCGACTCCCCCCACGTTCGCTCGGAGAACTCATTGTGAGAACAATCGCACTCCTATTCTGCTGCTTGTCGACCGGAATCGCAACGGCTCAAACGAAATATCATACGCCGCCGCCGTGGACGATTGACGCGATGAAGCAGCAGCACCAGTACGAACTACTGTCTCCGTTGCTAACTGACGACGGACGCAAAGTTTCGACTGCGGAAGAATGGTCTGCACTCCGCCGACCAGAATTGTTACAGCAATGGACAAAGATTCTGGGCAAACTTGAACCCAGCTCCGATGATCAACAGTGGTTCGGCGATATCACGAAATTCGTCGAAGTGAGTCGCCAGAAACGCGACGGCTATACGCGAATCGAATTGAAACTACCGATGGAAACCGATTTTCTACAGCCGCACCTACTGCTCATTCCTGACAACGCACAGCCGGGAAAATGCCCGGCGGTCATCGCATGGACTTCCACCGGTCCGGACTATGCAGAGCCCGAAAATTGGTGGGGTTCATGGTTGGCGCAAAGGGGTTGTGTCGTGCTGACAGGCTGGTCGTTTATTTGCAATTACCGAGATGACACCAGCTTCCGAAACGCTGTCAGTGAGAAAATCTACGAGCGATTTGGACACTGGCTTCCGCTGGGAAAAATGGTTCACGACGCGCGGCGGGAGGCGGAATTTCTGTGCAGTCTGCCGGAAGTGGATGCTCAACGCATTGGCTTTATCGGATTCTCGCTCAGTGCCAAATCGGCGTTGTATGTTGCCGCGTTCGCGCCGGAAATCAGTGCGACCGTTTCCATCGATCCGCATCTGGCAATGCATGGCAATTCCAACTATCACGATCCGTGGTATCTGGACTGGAAGCGGCCGTTCGATGATATCCACACGGACAACTATCCTGTCGCCGAGCTTCGCGGAACGACCTGGAGCTTGCTCGATCGCGACCCGACTCGCCCCGGCTTCGAACACAATCATCACGAACTCTTGGCACTGGCCGCGCCGCGTGCGCTGATGGTGATTGGCTGCAGCACTGATAAGGACACCGCTCCGCATTCCGACGACCGCCAGAGCGCGGCATACATCAACGGTGCGAAAGAAGTTTACAAGCTGCTCGACGTCGCATCACGATTCGAATACGTGCCACTCACCTGTGGTCACAAGGCTACGGGGTCGGAGATCGACGCCGCGTGGCAGCGATTCTTCAGTCAATGGCTGAAGCTGTAAGTCAAACTTCCGCTGAAGCAGTTTTCGCGGCCGTCGCTTTGCTGGTTGATGTTGCTGCCAGCATCTGCAACGCACCAAAGAAGACAACCGAGAACCCAACGTCTCCGGCAAACGTACCGCGTGCAAATGGAATTGCTTTCGTGAAGCAAGTTGCCAGACCGGCCAATGTTCGAGGATACAGAAACTGACCACCATCCTGTGGCATGCACCATACGCCAAAATTACTGATCACAAAGAATGCCGCTGCAGCCATGAGTCCCGTACCGAACGCTGACAGCATATTGGACGGACGAAGCGATCGCCCAATTGCAAAGATCGCCACGTACGCAGCGTAGTCGAACATCCATGAGCCATAAAAACCGTAGCCCGTTCTTGATTCAATCACGCAGTCCGTCAGCACTCGGCAACTCAGTGGAATCAAAAGTCCCAGCCACGCAGGACGCACAGCAGCACCGCAAAGAATTGCCAGGGCACCCATCGCGGAGAAGTTGATCCAGGGCAGTGCCATCAGTCGCAAAGATACGGCAATCACGCACGCTGCTGTCACAACAAGCCAGGATGTTTTGTTCATCGGATTCATTCTAAGTTCGTTAGTCTTTAATGGGCGGCTCGCCGCAAACGATCGTTTAATGCAACGCCTAGTCCGTGAGCGGGAAATTCATGGGCGATGATAACGTCAAGATCGGATGAGTCGAGAGTTCTCATGGCCGCAAAGAAGTTTGCAGCACAAGTTTGCAGGTTTTCATCGTCACAAAGGGTGTCAATTCTCGCAAATCGTCCAGAAAACCGGCATTTTCCGGCCGTCAGCAGACCGCATCTCAGTCCCGCAATTGGTTCTGCAGTCTGGTTGTGAGGGATCACGATCAACCTGGTCCCCGGTGCATAGTGGCGACTCAGCATCCCCGGAGCCGGTTGAGCCGCATCGTCCTGAGTCGCATCGGACGTGGCAATTTCCACAGCGCCGATCAGGCGTTTAATGTCTTCCACCGGACATCCACCGTGTCGCAACAGCAAAGGTCGCTCAGTCATCAGCGACAGCACCGTCGATTCCAAACCGACCTCACACGGACCACCGTCAACGATGCAATCGACCTTGCCACCCAGCCCATCAGCCACATGCTGAGCTGTCGTCGGACTGATGCCACCGAACGGATTGGCACTCGGCGCGGCGACCGGACAGCCAGCGATTTTCAGAAGTTCCAATGCCACCGGATGACGCGGAATACGAATGCCGACACCCGGTAAGCCAGCCGTTACAAGATCCGGAATGCAGTCTCGCTTTGGCAGGACGAGAGTCAAAGGCCCCGGCCAGAACACCTCCGCCAGTAATCTCGCCGTCTCGGGAAACTCGCGGACGACACGATCCACCTGTGAGATGTCGGCCACGTGGACGATCAACGGATCAAACGTCGGGCGTTGTTTGGCTTCAAAGATGCGAGCAACAGCGATCGGATTCGTCGCATCAGCCCCAAGTCCGTAAACGGTCTCGGTGGGAAATGCAACAAGATGTCCAGTACGCAGCAGTTCGGCTGCCGATTGAATGTTGGTGGTGAAAGAAGTCATGATCTCTGCATAGACAGTGGACGGCTACTTTAGACTGTACGAGGTCAGGAATGATGCCTTCAATGGCCATCGTTGCGCATGTCCCTTCTCCCCTTGGCAAGGGGGAGAAGGTGGCCGGAGGACGGAAGAGGGGGTTGAAAATTGTTGAGCATAGCGTGCCAGAAATCATCTGAACTTTTTCCCGCTCCCTCCCCGAGGAACATTTGTGAAATTTGAAAATCTTCTGCGGGGGAGGGACAATCGTAAGGCACCGGCAAAATTATTCTGGACCGTGCGGAGTATAACACCATTTCGTTCGAGCAGTGGGGCTCACTGGGATTCTCTGCTACCTCTGCGCCCTTCTGTTCAATCATGCGATTCATCGTCCTGACCCTAATCGTCCTGTCAATTGAAGTTTTCCGGAGACGCCACGGAACCCGCATATCGGATTCGCACGGTTCGCTGATCATACCGCACCCTCTGAAATTGACCCCCGTTTTTTCTGACAGGACGATATTTTGACTGTTCGCTGTGCAGTGTGCTCAAGACTCCATGCCGTAACACGGATGCGCGGCGCTCCTATTTATGATCGCCTTTCACATGCTTTACAGCGCGATAGATCATCAGGAAGATTCCGCTGGCGAAAACGCCGACGATCAACCCTGCAAATGCGCCAGCCAATGCGCCTGCGAACCACGGCAGATCCCAATCTGGATTCAACGCTGCGGAAGCACCGCCAATTGTGGCCAGTACAAGAACGGTGATTCCAATAAACTTCGCCTGGAAAACATTGTCGCTCTTTCGTACGTTCAGTCCGACGACCGTGTCAGAAACGATATTGTAGACATCTCGGCCGGAAGTATCCGGCGGCGTGTTGAATCGAGACTCCTCTGTTTTTGATGAGTCCGGTGTGTTTGTATCAATGATGGAAACTTGCCGGAAGCTCTGGAAGTTCTTGAGCCGCTTCTCGGCGAGGAGCCCACGGACGGTGATGTTGCGTTCCTTGCGGGTGATGTCTCGTCGCGAATGAAACAGTTTGCGGAATCCGCTGAATTCTACAGCCGAGTTCCACGACTGCATTCACGAAGGGAAGAAGCTTGTTTTCGCGCGGGAGACATTCTTCTACTTCGTCAGTTTCAATTGTCTGCTGCGGAAGGTTTTCTTCGTGACGCCGTCGAGCTCAATCCTCAGAATCAATATGCCCTCGCGCACCTGGCCGGACTTTACGGTCTTTGTGGGAACACCAGTGAAACGGCAGCGCTGCGATTCAATCGCGTGCGCGCCGGACAATTCAGTGAGGTCGATCTGGTTCTTTTGGCGCTGGGTGATACCGCTGCGGAAAACTCAGAGTCGCTGAAGGAATATCTGACGAACAACCCGGATGATCCGCTCACGATCCTGGCTCAGGCGCATCAGGCGTGGCAGCAGCATGATCTTCCAACAGCCAGAACACTGTACGAACAGGGATTGAAGCAGCGATCCGAATCTGCCGACGCGCAGGCCGGACTGGGTCGCATTCTCAGCGATCTGCCCGATGCTTCTGACTTCCTGAAATGGCGTTCGCAGCTCAGCGTAACTGTGGCCGATCACGCTGAGGTCTGGGCCGTCTTTGGTGACTGGTCGTTGCGACAGCAGGATTCTCGCGGGGCGATTCGATGTTTTTGGGAAGCGGCCCGCCGCGATCCCGCTCATCGTCGTGCTCATCACCAATTGGGGCAATTGCTGGCGTCCATCGGAGAGACTCGTCTGGCGGAAGGGTTTCAAAAGCGAAACGAAGCGTTGCAGGAGTTTCTGTTGTCGGCCAAACAATTCAATCTGGAACCGACTGCGGCCAAAGTTCTGCAAACGATCGCAGCAGCAGACCGTTGCGGTCATGCCTGGGAGGTCTGGGGGTGGGCCGAAGTTCTTCGAGTTCGCTTTCCGCAATAAGCGGCAACTGTCAGCGAGATCGGAAAGCCTGCGGTGGATTCACCCAGAGTCATGCTCGATGCTCAGCCGGCATTACATCCGGGTATTACTGAATTTGCACTTCCTCGTTGGATGGACAATGGAATCGGGGACGATCCAATGTTGTCGTCGGTGCCCACTGAAGCAGCATCATCAAGTGGACGAATTCAGTTTATCGACGATGCCGAACGTACAGGGTTGAAATTCGAGTATTCTCATGGCGACGACGTTCCCGGGCCAGGGATGCGAATGTTCCAGTTTTCGGGCGGCGGAACTGGCGTGCTGGATTACGATCGCGATGGCTGGCCGGATGTGTACTTTACTCAGGGAGGTCTCTGGCCGGTTGTCCAAAGCCCGATGCCTTGCGATGTTCTGTTCAGAAATCATCGCGGTTCAAGCTTCGAGAATGTTTCGAGTCCGGCCGCAATTTTTGAACCTGGATACAGTCAGGGACTGGCTATTGCGGACGTTGATGCTGACGGATGGCCCGACATTTTCGTGGCCAACGTCGATGGAAATCGACTGTTCAGAAACAACGGAGATGGCACGTTCGACGACATCACGGACTCAGCAAATATCGGTGGCGACAAATGGTCAACCAGCGCTGTTTGCGCGGACTTCAACGGCGATGGTTTGCCAGACTTGTATGTCGTCAATTATCTCCAGGGGCCCGACTTGTTGACCCGCATCTGTCATCAGGCCGATGGCACTTTGCGAGCCTGTACGCCGCATGAGTTTGATGCTGCGGATGATCAACTGCTCATGAATCTTGGCAATGGGCAATTCGTGGATGTTACTTCCCAGTCCGGAATACTTGCTCCCGGTGGCAAAGGATTGGGAGTTGTTGCAGCGGATTTCGACGGCTCTGGTCGGTTGAGTGTTTTCGTCGGAAATGACACGACGGCAAACTTCTTTCTCCACAATCAGACGACAACGATCGGCGAAGTTCCACATTTTGAGGAATCGGCCGTTGTCGCAGGGCTGGCTTTTGATCGTGAAGGAAGGACTCAAGCCTGCATGGGAATTGCGGCCGGCGACGCAGACGGAGACGGCCAGCTTGATCTGTTTGTCAGCAACTATTTCAATGAATCAAACACTCTCTATCAGCGACAGGCCAACCTGCTGTACTTCGACACGACGGCCGATGCCGGATTGCGAGAACCCAGTATTCGCCAGCTTGGATTTGGTGCGCAATTTCTCGATGCGGATCTGGATGACTGGTCTGATCTGGTAGTGACCAACGGCCATGTTGACGACGAAACAGCACGAGGGATTCCTCTGCACATGCCGACACAGTTTTTTCGAAATATCGGCGAGGGGAGATTTCAGGAAGTTCCGGCAACACAACTTGGAAAATGGTTCGCGGGCCAGTACCTCGGCCGATCAGTCGCTCGTGTTGACTGGAATCGGGACGGACGTGAGGACATTCTGACAAGCAATCTGGATAGCCCCGCCGCCTTGTTGACTAACGAGTCGACAGGTATCGGCGGATTCATCGCAATACAACTTGTCGGTACCACGAACTCTCGTGACGCTTTCGGAACGGTCGTTGAGGTCAAGACAAACGCACGCACGATTTCGCGTCAGTTGATAGCAGGAGATGGGTACCAGGCCAGTAATGAGAGGCAATTGATTTTTGGGGTGGGCGATGATTCGGATGTTGAGATTTCCATTCGATGGCCCTTGGGGCATGTTGAACGTGAGGACGGCGTGCCTCGCGGGGAATTCTGATTCCTCAATCAATTCGTGCCGTCGATCGCCTCAACACTGGGCGCAGCAAATTTGCTGCGTCTGGTGTCGTTTTTGGGGGCTGAGGAAATCAGACGAATCCTCAGTCTGCTGCTGTTAGTCGTTTCTTACAATTTGTCCTCGTTAAGGTTGATCACTTATGGTTTCTTTTCGTTTTGGCATTCTCGCAATTGCTATTGGACTCTTCACGCTGCCCGGATGCGGTGAAACGTCTACTATTCCAAAGACTGTTGAAGTGGCTGGGACTGTGACTCTGAATAGCGAACCTCTGACTGAGGGGATGGTCAATTTTTCTTCTTCTTCGACCGGTGATGCGGCCAATGCCAAGATTGGTCCCGGCGGACGATTCCTTTTTGGCAACGGTGTACTCCCAGGATCTTATCGAGTCACAATTACTCCTGTGGGATCCGATACTCCGCCTGCCCCTGGTGTCGCGCCTCCTACGTTGAATCTTGAGATCCCTACAAAATACAATGACCTGGCAACTACAGATCTGAAGGCGACAGTTGCACCTGGAAGTGATGAATTCACATTCGACCTGAAATAAGTCACGCTGGCAGCGACATTTTAGACAGCGCTCACAGAGGACTAGGCTCAACCTAGAATTATGGGTCGTAGCGAAACTCGTCAAGAGTTTCGGCTACCAACAGTCCCGAAAGTCCTGACGACCTTCGCTACGGACAAATCGGACACTTATTAATCGAACAATCCTTAGCGTCCTGTCAGCGTCAGTTGGCGGTTTGAGAAGAACCACCTTTCCCACCCACGACAGCATCAAAATCCGATTCGGCGGTGAGCGAATCGACGTTTGCGGATTTAAGCGGGCTCATTGGATGAGCGACCTGGATGGCTCGACGCAGCGTGGAACAGGCGTCGGTGAGTTGGCCCTCGGAAAACTGTTGTCTGGCAAGGCTTGTCAGGCAACGGGCTATTGCATGGTCCACAAGCTTGAGCTGAAAGCCTGCGTTGTCGAGCTGATAGTATCTGTCGGGTTCGTCCGGAAGATATTGCAACATGGAATACACGATGGGAAGATTGGTGGCTTGTTCGTCTTGCGGAAGACGAACATAGAATTGAGCAATTTCACGCGCGTAGCGAGGACGCACGCCAGGGTGAATTGATGCGGCCGGTAACAACTGGGCTTGAAACCAGTCCCAGTCCTGTGGCACGCGGTGCGAGACGACGAAGCTCCTTCGGCTGTCCCCGACGATAATTGATTTTTGCTGCCATCGACAGTTTTGCTCGATCCCTTGTTGTAGTTTGCGAAATTTCACCAAGGCCTGTGATAGCTCCGACAGCTTCGGCTCCCACGTGCCGTCGGCTTGAGATTCGAAGTGCGTAAACGCAATCGCTGAAGCATGCACAGGTTCAAACGGAGTCACGAGATCGATCTTGAATTTTCCGTCCGCGTGGCGGCGTGCAAATTGAAACTGTCCATCGGCGGAACCGACAACAATCTGCCACGCGGTGGTCTGGCCGTTCACAGCGGTTTGATCGCTGGCCACCGTGACCGTCGCCGCCCATTCATCGCCGTTCTTCTGCGAGACCAGCGTGACGGTTGGCTCGGTAAATCTGTCATTCAACGCTTCGCGAAAGAAGCGAGGTATCTGGCTGGCGTATTCCAGTTCATTCACTTCCAGCGTTTCGGGAGCGTGTCCCGCACCTTCCATGATCCAGACTCGAGTCTGCACCGTGGCGACCTTTGCGGCTTTGACCGTGCCCGTGGGAGGCAGTAACCAGTCGCGCTCACCGTGCATCAGGAAGAGCGGACACCTCAGCTTTGGGATGTTGTTCATGGGTTCGACCTTGGGCAGTACAACGGTCTGCAAACCTGCGATCGCCATGCGATTGGCGAGAGTATCCGGGACAAGGTGCTTCATGGCGTCAATTTGCGAAGTTGGCAACAGAATATCTTCGACGGCAACTGCTCCTGCATCGCGTTCCGCAGCCACGGCAATCGCGAGTGGTGATCCCAGCGAGACACCAAACACGCCAATATCCTTCGCAGCAATCCCGCGCTCTGTTGTCAGGTAATCAAAAGCACTCAAAGAATCGCTGAGCAGAGACATGGCGGTTGCGATGCCTGTGCTGCCGCCAAAGCCTTGATAGTCAAACAGCATGACGTTGACGCCGCCTTCAGCCAGCAATTTGGCGTACAGCAACATGCCGGAAATGTTGCCCGTGTTTCCCATGCAGAACAGCACGGTCTTGTCTGCGCCGTTGGCTGTCTTGTCTGCGCCGTCAACTGTCTTGTCTGCGCCTTCAGCAAAGATGTACCAGCCTCGCAAAGTTTCCTTCGTTGTGTTTGGGAAGAAGACTTCTTCGTACTTCAGGCCCAGTGCTTCCGGTCGAGCAAAGTCGTCCATAAATGGAGCCATGAAGTTGCGACTGATCGGGTCGATTTGAACTTCGCGAACCGTGGATTTTGGCGCTTCATCGGCTGAAGACCGCGGCGCGTTGGCGTTGATAAGGAGTAATATCGTCGCGAGGATCAGTCGATTCAGACGGGACATTTATGTTCTCCAATGGCTTTTAGGCGAGCGGCATGAGTCAGCTTGCCGGTACATCGCGGTTGCATCGGTCCGGGACGTTTCGCGTAGAATCACAGAAGTACCGGCGGGCTGACGCCACACCGCTCGCCGCATCGGAACAGTGCATTCTCGATCAATTGTGTCAGCAACGCCAAAATTCCGCCAGACAACTCTGACTTGTTAAACACTGAGATTGATAAGAAGATGCCGAAAGTGCCGGGCGATGGCTTATGGCGTTCAAATTAACAAACAAATCAACAAAGTAGACGTCACTCGCCGAGTGACGCGGTGACGCAGCCCGCAAAATACGGGCCGTGTCATTCATCACTCGGAGAGTGATGTCTACTATAATCACAAATCAAGGAAATCCCGTGACCGCTCTGGAACCGCTGCTGCTTCTGCATCCAACTGACAACGTCGCTGTCGCTCGGCGAGCTTTGCAGGCTGGCGAAACTGTGACCATCGCTGGCAAAACCCTGAAAATTGTGGATGCGATTCCAGCGAACCACAAAGTGGCACTCAGCGATATTCCGAAGACCAATGTAATTCGAAAGTTTGGCCAGCCAATCGGTACAGCGAGCGCCGATATTGGGGCGGGCCAGTGGGTTCATGTGCAGAATGTCAGCAGCGAACGCGACAAAGCGGGTTATGAATTTTCCACGGACCTCGTGCAGTTTCCGAAACCGGCAGACGATCGTACGTTCATGGGATTCCGACGCAAGAACGGTAGTGCTGGAACTCGCAATTACATTGCACTCATCAGCACCGTTAACTGTTCGGCCACAACATCGCGATACGTCGCGCAGGAACTTGCGAAATCCGATCTCAGTAGATTTCCTAACATTGACGGCGTGATTCCGGTCGTCCACAAGAGCGGTTGTGCGTTCGCTTATAACAGTGAAGATCATCATTTGCTGAATCGGACGCTCGCCGGATTCGCTCGACACCCAAACATCGCGGCGTGTCTGGTACTGGGGCTCGGTTGTGAGACAGCTCAGGCCGGACATCTTCAGGAATCGCACGGACTCGTGCAACTCGGCGGCGCGTCGTTGCGCGAGCCGGATGATTCGTTGCCGATGGTGCTGAACATTCAGGATGTGGGTGGCGTTCGAAAAACCGTGGACCGTGCAGTCGGTGTGATGCGCGAACTAATGGGGCATGCCGATTCCGCTCGTCGCGAACCGATCTCGATAGCCGAGCTGACGCTCGGATTGCAATGCGGCGGCAGCGATGGAGTCAGCGGCATCACGGCAAATCCAGCACTGGGTTATGCCAGCGATTTGTTGGTCGCTTACGGCGGCGGTTCTGTGCTGGCCGAAACGCCAGAAGTCTATGGAGCCGAACAACTGCTGACTCGCCGATCTATCAGTCGTGCCGTGGCTGATCGACTGCTGGATCAGATTCGCTGGTGGGAAGAGTACGCTCGGAAGAACAACGCTTCGATCGACAATAATCCTTCGTACGGCAACAAGCAGGGCGGTCTGACAACGATTATCGAAAAGTCACTGGGAGCTGTCGCCAAAGGCGGCACCGCGCCGTTGCGTGCCGTCTATCAATTTGCTGAACCGATCACCGAGCGTGGGTTTACGTTTATGGACACGCCGGGCTACGACCCGATCTCCGTGACTGGACTTGTCGCAGGTGGTTGTCAGGTGGTCGTCTTCACGACGGGCCGAGGCAGTTGTTTCGGATGCAAGCCTGCTCCAACGATCAAAGTGGCCGCGAATTCGCCGATGTATCATCGCATGCGTGATGACATGGATATTAATGCAGGCACAATTCTGGAAGGTGCGAGTGTCGAATCTGTTGGACGTGAGATCTTTGAAAAGATTATCTCAACGGCAAGCGGCGAACAGACGTTGAGTGAAGCTCAAGGCATCGGCGATGAAGAATTCTGCCCATGGATGCCGGGGCCGATTTTCTGATGCGTTCGTATTTGGACAACGCCACTTTTGTGAGCCGAACGCGCTAGCGTCGGGTGTTGTTGCAATTGTTTAACCCGACTCGAAGAGGAGGTGCTGTGTGCCCGACCTCCTCTTCGAGTCGGGTTAAACGGCCGCGATCGCAAAGATACACAGAATGCCAATCCAGACAATACCCAGCACATGCCAGCACCAGCCGGCGAATGTGACGCCCCAGTAGTATTCGTGGTCGTAGCGATCTTCAAATGCTGAAAGCGTCACCCACAACAGCACCGACTGCGCCACAATGAAATGCATCGCATGAATTGCGGCGAACATAATCACCATGCCATGGACACTCGTCTGCATTTCCATGTCAGGTGAAATGGATTTGATCAGTGCCCACATTCCGTAGGATTGCACGGCGACAAACAACACAGCGGCGACTAAAGCAAGAATCAGTGATCGTCGAAAGCGAGGCTGACGCTCCAGTCGTACGTTTGAATGTGCGTCGTGCAGACACCAGCTTCCCAATGCCAGCAACATCGTTCCGAACTGAAATGCGATCGGAAGACGCAACTCTGCTGTGGGTTCAGGATGATGGAACATCCAGCCCAAAGCGAATCCAAGCAACAAAATGACGCCGCATTGCAGGGCGGTCGCAAGAAAAAATCGGCGTGCCAGTGACAGCCGAGTCTGGTCCCACCGATTTGACATGGATGGATGTAAACCCCTGAATAATCTTAGGTACTTTGAGCGGACAAACGTCCAATCCTGTAAAACACTTGCCTATTCGTCGTTCGCGGTAACAATACCGCAGAAGTGCGGCGCTTGTAACGGCACGAGATCAGGAAATTGGATATCCGTCTCTTCGTGTCGTGTTTCGGCTGCAAGGGTGTCTTGACAAGGTTTTCTGACGAGGGATTACAAATGACGAAATTCTGGCAAACTCTGGTTCTGGGAATGATTTTTGTGGCAGGAACAACTTCAATGGCAGCGGATTCTATCTACGAATTCAAAATGAAGGACATTGAAGGCAAGGAAGTGGAATTGTCTGAGTTCAAAGACAAGGTTGTGCTGATCGTGAACGTCGCCAGCAAGTGCGGTGCGACTCCACAATACGAACAGTTGCAGGCACTCAGCGACAAGTACAGCAAAAAGGGTCTGGTGGTTGTCGGCGTACCGTGCAATCAGTTTGGTGGTCAGGAGCCAGGCTCAGAAAAGGACATCAAAGAATTCTGTAGCACGAAATACAAAGTCACCTTTCCGATGATGAGCAAAGTGGACGTGAACGGTGAAAACGAAGACCCGCTTTACAAATTTCTTAAAGCTCACGCAGAGAGCAAAGATAATGTGAAGTGGAACTTTGAAAAATTCGTGATCGGCAAAGACGGCAAGGTTGTTGGCCGATTTGGCACAAGGACCAAGCCAGACGATGATGAAGTTGTGAGTGTGATTGAATCAGAATTGAAGAAGTAGTTTCTTTCTGAACTGAGTCATCCAACGGGAACGCCTGCGAGTTTATAACTCGCCGGCGTTTCTTTGTTTGACCAATCCTCGTTCCGGGGCTCCAGCCCTGGAACGCACTGCATCGGAGGCTCCTGCCTCCACAGACAATCCCGCGAGGCAGGAGCCTCGGAACAAGGACATCAATTCACATCAGGACACAATCGAATGCCCAGACGTCGATTCTGGATCGCTGCTTCACTTATCACAATGGCCTCCATTGCGTCGATCATAGTCGCCATCAGCAGCCTGGCAACTACCAGCGCCGCGTGGTGGACACTACTGGCTGCGGCTGCGATTGGGCAAAGCAGTCTCATTTGGCTGTGGCCTTGGCAGGGCGAAGTCGATGCGGATCTTGTCGCTTTGCGAGCAAAGGTCTCCCGCGAGCAGAAACAACTCTTCGAACAACAGGAAGAGTTTGGCCGCATTCGGCTGACCTTGCAGAGCGATCTGGTATTTCGAGAAGAACGACTGCAGGAACGTGAACGCGATCTGGCGTCGCGGTTTGCGAGGTTCCATGAATTCCTCGAATATCCTGTCCAAGATGTTCATGTTGCAAAATCATCAGGCGAATTGCAAAAGCTGACTGAACAGGACCGCAGTGTTCGAAAGCTTCTCGAAGCGGAGGCCGAACGAGTTTATGAAAAAATTCGCCGCAATGGTTATACCGTCAATGGCAAAGTGGATCTGGATACGATTCGTAACGACGCGTTCGATCTGATCCAGCAAGTCGCGAAGATTTATAATCCGACCAGTCAAAATCCGCTGCTGGAAACAAGCTTCGACCAGCTCGCTCGAGCCGCCAGTCGTATCTGTTTGCATGTGCTTGTGCTGCTCGAACAACTTCCCGTCAGCGTGCAACATTACAACGCCAACCGATTATATGGTTACATGCAAAAGGCGATCGCTAGCTATGGTGTTTATCAAAAAGCTTCACCATGGCTGTCATATCTTTCGCGTGGGCTGTATGCCGGCAGGCTTGTCGCTACAACAAACCCGGCGGCACTGGGAGCCTGGTGGCTGGCAACGGAATTGGGCAAACGCGGGGCTCAGAAGGTGATAGAAAATGTGGTCGATCGTCAGGCCATCGCATTTCTGCATGATCTTGTCACCGTCATCGGCGTGGAAGTCGCAGGCATCTACGGCACTGGTTTTCGTCATCGTGATGCAAGTTGGATTCTGGGTGCGGAACTAGTGGAATTGGTCCACAGTTTTCCAATGTCCGGAGAGAGTCTGCGAAACGGCCTCAAGCATGTCACCGCATTGCCGCTCCGCAGCGAGTACGATCGCGTCTATCTTTATCGATGTCTTGCCGATCATCGGTCGGCTGGTCTGCAACTGGCAGATCCCGCGATGCTTCCGCGCGAAGAACGAGAAATCATTGCCAAACATCTGGAGCGATTCTTTACCAGTCATATTCACGGCGCGACCGAAGCCAGTCTGAAGAAGTGGCGAGACGGGTTTGAGCAACGCTTCGATCTGCGGCTGACGCTGGATGGCGCGCGAAAGTCGAAGCCTGATTCAGAACAAAATGAACTGCAAGCCTCGTTGAATTCGCTTGCCAGCTTTCTGCAATCTGTGGCTGGTGTTTCAGTCACCGGCACCATGTATGCCATGGCCGATTTGAAGACGTCTCTGCGTTTGGCCGATTCAGATCGTTCCGCCATCATCGCTGATGCGTGTCGAGCGACAGCCAGTCAACCCTTCGATCCGCCATCACTGGATCCTGCTTCACCGATCACGAACGATTTTTTGAGTGACCTTGCCAACTGTTGCACGGTCTCTCAACATCCCGATGAACAAGTCGAACAGCTCGCCTGCGAAGTCAGTCGCTACTTTCGGCGCCCGGCGCTGGATATGCAAAATTCCCTGGAAGCTGCCTGGCAGTTTCGAGCAAAACTCATATCCACGAATCCCACGGCTTGCGATCATTTGATCGGTAAAGTTGCGCGGGGCTTTTTTGAAGTGCGGAAGGACAATGAAAAATTGGCGTTTTGCTATGGTGATCTCAGCCGAATTTCCGGTGAAACTGCCGATCCGCTGCCGGCCACGTGGCTACTTGGACTGGAACAAACCAGCCCGTCCGATCGCCGAGTCGTAGCGATCGAGTGCGGTCGCGAGCCTCGAATTTTGTGGGAATCCGCCTGCCCGCTCAAGACGTCTCGAACGAAGGGACTGTTTCTGGATGACGCCAGAATTGCGGGTGGAAAATGGACTGAAACGACTCTGGCAAATTCTCAAATGTCTGAACTTGCAGTCTCTGGCAGTCTGCGAGGTGGTCGGTTTCGCACGTATTTCAAGGATCTGCTGACATTTTCCGAGCCCCTGCTATAGCTGTCGAATTTTCCCGTGCCTGAAAATCCGGAATTATCGCCCCAACTTGCCAGCCGTCTCAGTCGATAAGGACAGAGCGTGTTCTGGCGGCTGCAAGGGCTGTAAGTTGTTCGATGGCAAGCCTTTATCGGCATAGATTGCCGGTTCGTTCGTATTGACATTCCCCGCGCAGAAGCCATACTTTCCCACCACTATTCGGGCCGTGCCTGAATCGTAAGATCTACAGCAGCGAATGGAGTCGCTTCATGTCAGTAACACAGTCACACGCTCTCACTGCGGAATCGTCTCAGCCGATTCCATTTATCGATCTGGTCGCCCAGTACCAGACGATCCGAAATGAAGTGCGCGAAGCCGTCGATCGATGCTTCGAAAATCAGAGCTTCATTCTGGGTGAAGAAGTCACACTGCTGGAACAGGAAATCGCAACCTACTGCGATTCTCGATATGCCATCGGCTGCGCTTCTGGCACCGATGCGTTAATCCTGGCGTTGCTGGCCGCTGGCGTGAAACCAGGCGACGAAGTCATCACCAGCCCATTCACGTTCTTTGCCTCAGCCGGTGCAATTCACCGCGTTGGTGCGATTCCGGTTCTTGTCGATATCGAGCCTGATAGCTTCAATATCTGCCCCGAACAAGTTGAGCGTGCCATTACGTCGAAGACATCAGCCATCATGCCGGTTCACATTTTCGGGCAGTGTGCCGAGATGGAGCCACTGTGGCGATTGTCGGCTGCTCATGGCATTCCGATTATTGAAGACGCAGCACAAGCCATTGGTGCCGAATATCAAGGTCGCCGAGCTGGCGTGCTGGGTTCGATTGGCTGCTTCAGCTTTTTCCCAACGAAAAATCTTGGTGGCGCTGGCGACGGCGGCATTATGACGACCGACAATCCTGAAATTGCTGAACGTCTGAAACGTCTGCGAGTTCACGGAGACAAAGGCGGATACAATCACGTCGAAGTCGGATTTAACAGCCGTCTTGATGCACTGCAAGCCGCCGTGCTGCGAGTCAAATTGCGACATCTGGATTCCTGGACGGCAGGGCGAACTCGCAATGCCGCTCGATACCAGGAACTGATCTCAGCACGCGGCCTGACGGATGCCATCACTCTTCCAGGTGTGTTGCCAGATCGTCGTCACGTCTTCAATCAGTTTACGACACGCATTACCGGTGGACGCCGTGATGCTGTGATCAAATCCATGAAGGAACAGCAGATCGGCTGTGCGGTCTACTATCCAATTCCGCTGCACATGCAGGAATGCTTCCAATATCTGGGTTACGAAAAGGGCGATTTGCCTGAAGCGGAACGTGCTTCTGCCGAGGTGTTGTCACTTCCTATCTACACCGAACTGCCGGAAGCCCATCTGGACCGAATTGTAGAAGGTTTGAGCAACGCACTGGGAGGCCAGGCGACGCTCGCATTCCCAACTGCGACACCGATTCCACAGCGTCGCGCGGCCTGATTTTTTCTCAAATCGAACCAGTCTGCCGTCTTTGTGTCTGTTCCGGTTGAGTCGTCGTTGACACAACTCGCGGATCGCAATAGCATCCGCCCCGGAGAGATGGCAGAGTGGCCGATTGCACCGGTCTTGAAAACCGGCGTACCGCAAGGTACCGGGAGTTCGAATCTCCCTCTCTCCGCTCAATCTGCAGTTCTCTGCAAGAATCTCGCTGTCAGGCCACGACAGCGAGATTTTTTTATGCGCCAGGATTGCCTAATTCCTGGTCCCTCGCTTTAAGTCGATCCAGTCCGTGATATTCGACGCGATTCGCTGAGCGACTGTTTCGCGGGAAACATGGATATGAACTGTCGCGAGTTGTCCCGCGCCGCAGCGGTTGCGGATGTCTTCGGGGATTTCGACGGTGCCGACGAAGCTGGGGTGAGTTAGTTCCCATGTTGGCTGCTGATTAGATTCCGTCACTGGCATTGCGTGTACCGCCAGCGGGCCGCCTGCGGTGCTGGCTAATGCGGGATGAATAAGATGCGTCGATGCTCGTGGTTCAATATCGCCAAGCTTGCCTGCGATGGATTCCGATGCGGAGCCACGAAAACGCACAATGACGGATTGGCCCTGTTGCTCCAGAATGGACTCGATATCGTCCTGTGCCACGACGATCCTGATGCGTTTTTCTGAAGCGTTGCCAATGATGCAGATCGAATCGCCCGCCGCTAGAAACTGGCTGGGCAGATTGGACAGTTCGTCGCCAATCACGACGCCGGAACCAGGCGCACGCACGGTGAGTTCTTTCTGTTGCTGCAGCTTTTCGACCAGTTTCATTTGCAACGATTCCAGATTTACGTCTTCGGATTGCCACGATGCGACATCTTCACTGCCCTGAAAGTATTGACGCCGCGCCCGAGAACGAGCAATCTGAATTTGCAACCCGGCGACTTCGGCATCGAAATCTGGATTAGATAGCTCCAGCAAAACGTCGCCCTCGTTGACGAACTGGCCCGGCTGAACATAAACGCTGGAGACGAATCCAGGTACCGTGCAGCGGACTGTTTCTGACGGCACATAGTCAGCAATTGCTGTCAGAACAAGTTCTTCTGGCCAGAGCACACTGCGGCCTGCAAAATAAAACGTGGCGAAGGTTGCCAAACAGATGCTGGCAAATCGAATTCGCGACGGGCGTTCGGAAAGATTGCGAGATACGACGTACTTCAGCCCGCGAGCAAGCGGAATCAGTATTCATGCCGCGCCGGTTAACAGAGCGAGCGGTAAGCCGGCTCCATGAAACATTCGTTCAGCCGCAAAGATGAGTGAGGCACTGACCAGAATTCGCCAGCCAGTGGGTTGGTACAACCAGCCAAAGAGCGGCAGCAGTCCACACAGCACGGGTGTCGGATTGCCAAGATTCATCGAAAGTGACAGTGGGCTGAGCAGTTTCTTCCACCGTCCCGCCTCGGACTTTTTCTGAACTTCGCTGAACCGACGACCGTGCTCCGACTGCTGCGTTCCGGCGAGATGATTGTGCGTCAGCCAGCGACAGATCGTGGACACTTCCTGTTCGGAAAGTGCGTCCGATCCGAGGGCGATGGCGGCTTTTGCGATCACATCACTGACCGTGTTTTTACCATTCAGTAAAGATTGAATGTACATTCGGCGCGGCCGATGCGGAAGTAGGCCGAATGTACGGGGTCTTCGATGACGTAACAGGTTTCACCCGCAAAGCATTGCAGCGAAAACACCAAATCTTCGCGCAGCAGCAGACGCAGACTTCCCAATTCTCCGGTGGCAAGACCAGCGTGCGGCGAATGGTTTTGGCCGAGACCGCTCATTGAATCCTCAATTGTGCGTCCGGAGCTTCAGCCATGCGAGTTGCGGGAGGCCGCTTGTCTTCTGGCGGAACATCCTGCTTGAGATCCGAGTCCGTTCGATTGGCCAGTTGCGCAGCATCTGAACGCTGCGGACGAGATTGACGAGACCGTGCGACAAGAGAACTATTGGCGTTCCCTATGGAGTCGCTGTCGGCCAGAATCGCGGTCGGGTCCGTACGCCACAGGGATTCCCAGGCTTTATGAAACGTGTTCCAGGCGATGGAATGCTTGTCGCCGGTGATCGTGGCAAACCCCTGAATCCCGGGCCGCAGTCGGAAATCAAAATTCTGAACTTCAACTTCAGCGACAAAAACATTTTTACCGTCACGCACTTCTGAACGAGGTCGAATTCTGAGGATCGTTCCTTCGAAGTTTTCACCAACAAAGCCATCGAACGACACCGTCACCGCCTGGCCGGATTTGATGTTGAAATAGTCTTCCGCTGGCACGGCAAGTTCCAGACGCAGCGGATTTCACGTGCGTCCATGCGAGCCAGAATCGGGCCTTGCTGAACGACGCTACCGGGTTCTGTCATCGAAACTTCCAACAATCCGTCGTACGGCGCACTGACGATGCGGCGGGTCATGGGTTCCAGCGTACACGACACGTTCATCGAATATGGCCACGGCATGCACAGCACGGCTGCTCTTGCGACTGCGGCCGTGGTTACGGCGATGCGAGTGGACCAGCGAGAAGTTGTGAGGCGTCGCCAGGAACGAACAAGCAGGTTGCCGTTGAGTCGCGTGGCCATCTGCAAAGCGCTGCCAAGAATCGGAGCGGCGGTCTGCAGGAGATTGAGTCTTGCAGCGTCCTGCAGCTTCCGGAGAGCGAGGTGTCGTATCTGCTGCAGGGATGGGACCAGATGTTCGGTGTGGAGATGGCGTTTGGGAAGACTCGCGACATGATTGAAAGTCTTCTCGGCATTCGTCAGTCTGTGGATACGCTGGAGGGCGGATCGCGAGCGATGGCCGAAGCGGCGGATGATTTTTTCGCTCAACTGCCGCCCGTGGATCGCGAAGCGGAAGGCTGTCTGCTGGTCGTCACGGAAGACAACAAAGGCATTCCGATGGTGCGTCCCGCGACGGAATCGGCACCGGCTGGCCGGCTGCCAAAAGGTCAGAAGAAGAACAAGAAACAGATGGCGTGCGTGGGCTGCGTGTACACGGTTGATCCGCACATTCGCACGGCCGAAGATCTGGTGAAGACGCTGTTTCGTGATGACGGATCGACTGGAATTTCTTCCGCAGGATGTTCGCACCATCGATATTCTTGACCTGCTGCACGTGTTGCCGCGACTCTGGGACGCCGCTCATCTGTTCGAAAATGAAGGGTCGACCGCAGCATCGGACTTCGTGCGAACACAGTTGCTGAAGGTGCTTCAGGGGCAGACAAAATCGGTGATTACCAGCCTGCGAAGCCGCAGCACGCG
>Ga0209491_10002379_pt1 | contig 33686 bp, 28 predicted proteins | sample BON02_FD_187213 | JGI IMG/M metagenome (GOLD analysis project Ga0209491, IMG submission 187213) | Freshwater microbial communities from Lake Bonney liftoff mats and glacier meltwater in Antarctica - BON-02 (SPAdes) (version 2) | ecosystem: Environmental > Aquatic > Freshwater > Ice > Glacier... | reverse complement strand
CCTGGGCAATCGGCTCGGCGCTGGGCCTCAGTTCAGTGGAGATGCAGATTGCCATCGTCCTCGCAGCCACTCCCACTGCGGCGGCCGCATTCATCATGGCTCGTCAAATGCGCGGGGATGTTCCATTCACGTCCGGCACAATTGCACTCAGCACGATCCTATCGGCCGTGTCACTATCTGTAATTTTGTGGCTAACGCGTCCGCAGTGACCCCATCAAAATAATTCGTGCCCGAGCACGCTCATGCAATAGATCGCAGCGGTCTCGGTGCGTAAAATAATGGGGCCGAGCGTAATGGCACGACACCCAAAGCTCCGTGCAAGTGAGATCTCGGCGGGTGTAAAATCACCCTCGGGCCCCACTAGCACCGTGACATCGCTGGGAAGCTCCGCACCAGATTCCACAGTTTCAGCAAGTATGGTTTTGATCGGCAAGGAGCCCGCCTGAAGCGAGGCAATCAGTCGCAGGCCGACAGGCGCAGACTGCTCGAAAAATGTTTTCGGTGATACTGGCGTGTGGACGATTGGCAAATAATTTTGTCCGCATTGTTTGCACGCCTCCAGCGCGACGGCCTGCCACTTCGCCTGCTTGTCACGAAGTTCTGCGTCGCTGAGTTGGACCACGGTCCGCTCCGAGAGAAGCGGATAAATGGCGGATGCGCCGAGTTCCACGGCCTTCTGAACAATGAGGTCCATGTTTTTACCTTTTGGCACAGCTTGCGCTAGTGCCAGTCGGCACCGAACCGGCTGGGATCGTCCGCGATGGAGGATTTTTAAGTCGGCGGTGCCTTTGGTGGCAGCCTCTATTACCGCCGTGGCTTCATTTCCATGGCCGTCAAAAACGACAATTTTGTCTCCGGCTTCATGACGAAGCACGTTCAGACAATGGTGCGCCTCGTCGCCTCCCATGACGGGTGAATTATCGAGCAAGAGGTCGGGCGATAGGAAAAATCGATGCATCTCGTAAGTTATCAATCCCAAGAGATGATCTGGCAAGCCCGCGGTCGAAAGCCATGCCCAAGGCGCAGGCACGATATCGGAATTTGCTGATTTGCTTGGACACGGAGAGCGGGTTGACTATCCTGCTGCGCTCGACATGGCTTGATGTCTCATCGCCGCCATGCGACAGCAATTATCCCATTTATGTCACCTGGATTTACATTCGCCTTTGGCCTCCTGATGCTCGTGCTTTTCGGCTGGTATTTTGCCACCGAAATTTCTGCCCGCAAGCGCTGGCTGGGTCTCGTTCTCACCGTCCTGCTCGTTGCATTTTGCATTGAGGAAGTCACCCCTGTTAAAGATCGCATCCGGCTCGGATTGGACTTGCAGGGAGGCACATCGTTTCTTCTTCGTATCGTCCGCGAAAATCCCGAAGACGTAATCACCCGCGACCTCGTGGATCGTGCGGTGGAAGTCATTCGCAAGCGCGTGGATACTTATGGGGTCAGCGAACCGGACATTGCCCCCCAAGGCGAGGACCGGATTCTTGTGCAGATTCCCGGGCTTGATTCGGACGGGATGAAAGCGACCCGCGAGCAATTGCAGCGCGTCGCGAAACTGGAGTTCTCGATTGTTCAGCCAAACTCAGAGGCTTTGCTTGCGGAAATCGAAGCCGGTCGCGCGATCATGCCTCCGGGATTTGTTGTCAAACCAATGACTGACACAATCGAAGGCAAAGAACTCACGACCCAGCTTCTTATGCGCCGCAACGCGGACATGAGCGGCGAGTATGTCAGCCGTGCTTACGCTTATTACGACCAGGCGGGATGGGGAGTCTCGCTGGAGTTTAATCCGGAGGGGGCGAAATTATTTGATCAGATTGCGGGAGCGAATAAAGGAAATCAGATGGCCATTCTTCTCGACGGAGAGGTTCTTTCCGCTCCGACCTTGCAGACCGACCGCTTCGGCGGGCGGGCGCAGATCAGCGGTCGGTTCAGCGAAAAAGAGGCACGTGACCTCGCAAGCGCACTGGAAAACCCGCTGCGCTATCCCGTTCAAATCGAGGAAATCCGGAGTGTCTCACCCACACTCGGCGCGGACTCCATCCGCAGCGGATTTATGGCGGGCCTTACCGGGTTGGCATTCGTCGTCCTGTTTGTCGTCATTTACTATCGTCTCGTCGGGCTCATCGCCCTCGTGGGTCTCGCAGTAAATATCATCCTGTTGTTCGGGATGATGGCCATGTTCAACTTCGTCCTCACACTGCCGGGTATCGCAGGTATCATCCTGACTATTGGCATGGCAGTGGATGCAAACGTCCTCATTTACGAACGGCTTCGTGAGGAACTGGCGGCAGGCAAGTCGGTTGCAGCGGCAATCAATGGCGCGTATGACAAAGCGTTCAGCGCGATCTTTGATGCCAACATCACGACGCTCATCACGTCCGTTATTCTCTTCCTTCAAGCGACCGGATCCGTCAAGGGGTTCGCAGTCACGCTGACCCTCGGTATCATCGCTTCGATGTTCTCCGCGCTGCTCGTTACCCGCACGGTCTTCCGCTGGATGGTGGAAAAAGGCGGGCTGAAGCGCGTCAGGATGCTCAACATTATTCCGACGAAGCAGTTCAACTTCCTTGGAAAAATCCGCCTTGCGTTTCTCACCTCTGTCGGTCTCATCGTCGCGTCCATCGGGATTTTTGCCTTCAACGGGCAAAACAATTTCGGCATCGACTTCCGGGGAGGCGACCTCATGGCTGTCAGCTTCACGGCTCCTGTGAGCGTCAGCGATGCGCGTGAAAGCGCGGACAGCGCGGGACTTGGCTCCAGCACGGTGATCCAACTCGAACGCGAGGGGACCACCGAATTGCTCACGTTCCGCAGCCCCGAAGGCACCAGCGGAAAGCTCCTTGAGCAATTGAAAACCGACTTCCCCGACCGGGGCATTGTAGCTCAGGCGGAAGACACCGTTGGCGCACGAATCGGGACGGAGTTTGCGACCCGCGCGCTGTGGGCACTTGGACTCGGCATGGTCGGAATTTTGATCTACGTTACCATCCGATTCGAATTCGCGTTCGCCCTCGGTGCGGTCGTTGCCGTCTTGCACGACGTGATCCTCACGCTTGGCCTGTTCTCGCTTATTGGCGGTGAGCTTTCTCTCGTCATGGTTGGCGCTGTGCTAACTATTGCGGGATATTCCATCAACGACACGATCGTCGTGTTTGACCGAATCCGCGATGCGCTGAAATCTGGAGCGTCCGGTTCGGTGCGTGACCTGATGAATACCGCGATCAACGAAACCCTTGGTCGCACCATTCTCACTGGCGGCACGACCATTCTGTCTGTGGGTGCCTTGTATTTCTTCGGCGGTGCGGTGTTGCAGGATTTCGCGTTTGCGATTCTCGCGGGTATCTTTATCGGAACTTATTCGTCCATTTTCGTGGCTGCTCCCATCGTGCTCTGGTGGTCGAAGATTCGTAAAAAGAACATCCGCCGCGAAGTCCTCCAAGCCGAGGAACTCCGGCGCACCTCAAGCGGCGGCGCATAGTGTCGCTTGGGTGAGGGGAATTCGAATCGTGTTTGCTAGCTAAACGATCCTCATCTTTTGGGCCGGGTTTCTTCATCAAAAATGATGACAGGGTCGCCCCGAGACCTCGGCATCTACCGCCCAGACGCATCCTTCGTGGGGGTCTCCACGAGATGATCCAAGGTCAATCCGAAGAGGGCAGAGGTGATAAACAAGGTGGGGAGATCCCTTCCACCGAATGCACAATTCGTCGGGCTGCTAGAAGGACGATCGACCACTCGATTGATGGATCCATCGGGAGCAAAGCGGACGACGCATGTTCCGCCAAGAACCCAGCAATTCCAGAGATATCCATCGGCTGGGGGCGGAGACATTTGGGGGCGGGCTTGGGCGGAGCGGGTAATTAGAGATTCGAAGGAAACGGGTTGTCCGGTGCGACCAGTGCTGCGATTTTGCGGAAGACTTCAGTGCTTGGGGTGTCGCTGCTTTCATAGCCGTTCGCGATTGTGGTGGTCACGACAATGGTCAGGGTAGTCCCCGGGGTAAAGTGACCATGAAGGTGGGGAATCCGTTCATATTCGGATTTGGAATAATCCAATCCCCGATCACGCCAACGCCCATGGCATAAAAGCGCTCCTTGGTGTTTGGGCCTATTCCTACGTTGTCGGATGTCGTCGGTTCCTTTCGGAACTTTTCTGAGAGCAGACCCGGCCCGGTGAGCGCATTGCCGATGCGACCCACTTCAGCCATGGTCGAGACGAGGCGCCCGGATGGACCTGTCCACGAGGGATTCCAGAACGTGGATTCCGTCAGCATGCGCAGGGTCACCGCTCTGGCCGTCGGCAGATCCTGACACCATTGGGCAATCGGATCGTCGAGTTTGACAACACCTTCCTCTGCCAACTGCAGGAGAATCACGCAGAGCGAGGTCAGCGTGATCCCGCCAGAGCGAAAGCGCATATCGGCGCTCGCAGGAACGGTTGTCATCGAATGGTCAGAGGCTTCCAAAAAGCGTTCCTTGCCATCAACGCAGACTCCGACGATGGCAGCGTTAAGATTGAGGGCTTTTATTTCGTCCGCGACGAGTTGGCGAAGCGATTACTGATTCCATTCCGATGCCTGCGCCCGAGCACAGACCAAAGGAAGCGCGGTCAGCAGAACAACTCCTGCGATGATTTCATTGAGTTTCTTCATGGTGTCGTCAAGCAGAGTGGACGCGGGGATTTTTGACGAGAAAGAAGGCCGACCGTAAGTTAACTCCACCTTGTGAGGCCGCGGCCCGTGCCGGTGGGCTAAGACGAGTTACCCTGCTGATACGGCTCAAAGATAGGAGCAATCCGTTCGGGGTAGTCGTTGATCTACGCCTTGGTGGTGAAGAAACAGTCGCGCTTGAGAAGAAATGTCGTCGAATCAAATTTATCAGCCGGAGTGCTATCTCCGAACGCGACGGGGAACAAGAATTGGAGGCCGGGGCGGGAGAGCACTTCTATTCCTCCACGTGTGCCGCCCGGGCTGCTTTCGCCTTTTCGTGTCCCTTTGCCGCCGCGCCTTCCAACCCTTGCCTTGCCATATGGTGGAGCGGTCGCTGCCGCGGATTCTGCAAGACGGCTATGAGAAAATCGATGGCTTGGGATTGGTTGTTCATAGCTGGATATTTCATCGCCCTCACAGTGCTCGAAAGAAGCCATCCCCTAGATTTATAATTCAACAGGGCATCTAATGCTTGCTGGTTTCCCTCTCTGGCAGCCAAGCCAAAAGCATCTACTGTGAAGCTGCGGAGAGATGGCTTACCATTCGCATATTCCAACGCCTTCATAGCATCGCTATTCTTTGCGGCCCCCGTGCCAATAACATCAAAAGCTGCACGCATCAGCTTCAGATTTGCAATCGACTTTGAGTGGTCCTTTTTAACATCGACACCCTCGTAAAGTTGCCGCTTTTGCTCATCGATCTCGTCCACCGCCGTCAGATCCCCGGATGCAGCGCGGCTGCCAAGATCCATCATATTTTGGATCGCTTCATCCACAGGATTTTCGAACATACCCCTGCGCTGAAGGTTTACTTGGGCATACTCTCGGACCGTTTTGACACCGTCATCGGCAAGTTTTACGAGTAATTCTTTGGAAATCATGGGATGGACCGTCACCCAAGTCCGCACCGATGCCTCTTTGTCGTTGGCGAGAATTGGGAGGATTTCAATAGGGGTGCTGGGATTTCTTCCAAGTGCGGCCCGGATTGAAGATTCCTGACACTGTGACATAGCGGCCAGCACACTGGGAGGGGTTTTAGGATTTTGCGACAGAGCGAAAAGGACGCTGTATTCCCTTGAATGTGCCGCGCCGACTTGGCCTCTGCACGCGTCGTATATCCTGAGCAGGCTACCTTCGGACGTATGCGGATTTTTCGCTACTGCGGCGAGAATCTGCAAATCATGATCAATGAGAGCCTGATCGATAAGGGATCCACCGGATGTCTCGCTTTTGGCTGACACGAGCAATCGGTGGCGCGAAATTCGACTCTGAATCGTTGCCACCGTAAGAGACAAGATCAAGGCCGAGACGATCAGGGGGACAATTGAGGTCAGCCGAGGGGAAACGCAGGCGACACGCTCAAGGGCGAATCGGAATATATAAGCGACCGCCCCGGAAACAAGAAAACTGACCAGGGCGATACTGACGGCATAGAGCGGTAGGAAAATCCACCCGATAGCCGCGGTCGAAGACCGCGAGGTCGCTATCTCGTGATGTCCCCATGCAACAAATGCAGCCGTGAAGATAAACGTACCTACGAGGGGATAAAGGAACAATGGCCTCGCTGCTTTTTTTGAAATGTAGGCTAAGCGAATCATCCAGACCAACGCTGCTGCAAGCAAGACGTAAGGCAAAATGACAATGGCTATGAAAAAGAGCTGATAATGGAGTTCCATGGAAGTGACTTCTTAAGCATCGCGCGGTTTGATTTGCATCCTCAAGTTTGGCCCAAAGACACTGGAGTCCACTGGAATTTTAGGTGACCGTGGAGAGGTAGTCCGAACACTGCCCCAGCTGATCATATGCGCGGACTGACCTGAAACGCTACACAAGGATTAGCACTACCGTTCAGGTGAGGCGCATCTCCGATAAGTTGCAAAAATCCGTTTCAAAGGAACTGAAGGGTGTCATTTTTGGCCGCGACGTTCCAATCGATCTTGGAACTGGCCGCAGGCGGATTCCATCGATCCGGGAGCAATCGGTGTGAAGATGGCAGGCTAGGCTCCATGGGTGCTCGCTGTCGTGATAGAAGTCCAAGGTTTTGGTCGCTTGGTGGAAGCCGTCCTCGATCAAATTCCATATCCAGAGTGCCCCATCAGCCACAATGAAAACTTCTTTGGCCCGCGCCAGACCCAAGCCTATCGCTTGGGCTTGGACTCTGGCTCCGAGATCCAGGACATTGGTATCTGGAGGGACCCGACCACTTCTTTTTTGATTAGCATACCTCGTCCGCCCCGCAATCCATCCTGACAGCCGCCGTGCTTTTTCCTCGGTCATTTCACGTCCCTGAACAACTATCGGTCATTGCATGGTCTCTCGTTGCTCTCATCTAATTTTGTAGTTCAGCTTTTTGCAACTTTCGGAGATGCGCCCCCTAGCGACCCAAGCTGCAACTCTTCGACCGGTGATTTGTTCCGTGAGATGCTTACGCTCTGTGAGGCAACGCCGCTCAACTCTCCTCCCCGCTCTCACGGAGCTTCAAAACCCCGGCGGGGGAATTGCGAAACCCGGATAGCGGTGGCTCGGGATGGATGCCGTTGGCAAGTGCCAAAAACTTAAACTGCGTGCCCATCATCTCCGGGTGCATCAGCGTCAGGAAGCCGGATCGCTCGCGGATGGAGAGCGGCGACGGATTGCCGGTGCGCTCGAGCATGGACTCGAGAATGCCCGTGAGAAAGTGGCACTGATCTGCATACCCGATCGACGTCCATCCGTGTGCTTGGGCTGCGGCCGAAAGAGCAGAGAAATTCACGTGCGCGGTGATATCTTTCTCTCCGGGCGAATCCAGCGGGTCATCGTCTCTGCAATTGCTGCGATAGCACGACAGCGTGCCCTCTGATCGCCACGGTGCAAAAAAATCTCTCTGCGGGAACCCGTAATCTGCGACCAAAATGACACCCCGTTTCAAACATGTGCAGACTTCCTGAATCCAAATTTCAACTGCCGGACGGAACTCCGCGATATATCCCTCGGGCATTTGAGGCAGGTTGGGACTCAATTCGGTAGGTAGATCGACATAGTGCAAGTGGTCTGCATCGCCCGTCACATGCCGCTCCATCCAGAAATCCCCTTTCCGGACGAGAAGACGCACCGGGAGCGCGTCGGCGTATTCATTGGAAAAATGCATTCCTTCCACGGTCCCGAGCGCGGGCAGGGTTTCCGCCCAGATTACCTTTTTCGCATGCACGGACAGGCGCTCACGCTGGAGGTTTGTGAGATGAACAAAAGGCTCGACCAACGCGTAGGTAATAGTCGCGTATAAGTCTGGGAAGTCCGACTGCAAGCTGTTCAAAATGTCCAGCGCAAGCGTGCCATCATTGCCTCCTTGCTCCACAATCACAAAGTCCTCCCGACTTCCGAGGGATGCGTGAACTTCAGCGATCTGTGCCGCGATGAAGCGGCCGTAAACCGGTCCGACACTCACACTCGTAAAAAAGTCTCCCGTTTTGCCGATGCGTGCGCGGTGGGTGCTGTAGTAGCCACCCTCTGGATCAAACAGCGCGGCCTCCATGAACCGATCAAACCGCATGGGCCCAAACGTCCGGATCGAAGCGGTGAGCTTCCGGGTCAACGCAATTGCCATCGGGTCACCGCGCAATCAATCCGTCGTGATCTCGCGAACGAAGACATTAATCTGTCCGTCAGCAGTCTTTTTCACATCGGTAATAAGGAACGGTCGATCTCCGCTACGCGAGACATTTGCGCCTTCGCCGGGAGCGCGGGCGCCAGCCGGAAATTCCACGATGACGCGGGTGTTAGAGGCACCGCCGATACCGAGCGGCGCTCCGCCGTGTGAGCGGAGGACTGCCCGGTTGGGGCCTGAGGCAGTGACTACGAAGTTACCTTGGAGATACAGGCGTTCTCCGCTCGAGGCCTGATCTGCCATTTGCTGGGTCTCGCGCACGCTAAGCAGGCGGCCTCGGGGCATCTGGCCGGGTTTATACGTCTGCCAAAGTCCTCCCGCGGTGCTTGCGACCGCTGCTGCGGGCGTCGGAGTCGCTTCCTGAAACGGCTTCAATTCAACCTCCGGTGCAGGGGACGGTGTAGGGGCCGGTGTTGGCAAGGGAGTGGCTGTCGGCGAAGGCTCAGGCGGGATCACTTCCGTCGGCGATGGAGGCAGAGACGCCTGCTCATTAATTGCGATGGCAGCCTCAACCCGGGGTTCTGTTTCATCTGGCGGGACAACGACAGCTGCTGGTTGTGGAACCACTGCGCTTGCTAAATCCATGCCCGCGGGCGGTACCGAGCCCTGCACAGCACCGACGGGAACTGCAGCCTGCACGCGGATGAGTTCATTCGCTGGCGGTGGCGCTTCGCTTGGCTGTCCTGGCAGCGCAGCAGCGGCGAGCGGATCACTTGGTGCGAGTCCCGTGCGGCGACGATACATTGCATAGCGTTGATCGGCTTCTTTGATCCGCTCTCCAGATACGATGGGCATACCCGCCGCGACGTTCAACTGGGTGGGTGGTTCGAGTGCGAATCCTCCCGGTCCAGACGCTGCCGCGTAGCTTGGATAGTGCAGCGGGATCGCAGTGAATACCAGGCGTCCATCATCCAGACGGCGCACATTTACCACGGCCGACAGGTCGTAGGTGCGTTTGATCGGGATATCTAAGCCCGTCAGCAAGCTGCGGTGAAGCATGGGGACCATGCGCGGCTCGGCAGTAAAAATATACTCGAGCAAAACTTTCGGGTTCTCTGTATCCACGGCGATGGCGGCCACTCCCGAAGGGAAGAAATTTTCTCCGGTGAGTTCGAAGGAATCGAGGATGTTAAATCTGCCGGTGATATATGGTATCGATTTTGATGTGTTCTTGTAGTTCCACAAAAAGTCCCGCAGCAGTGCCGCGCTTTCCCGCTTAAGTTCTGGGTCGCGCATGGCGTCGAATCTCTCGAATAGCTTATTCCCTGTCAGAAATTCCCCGTGGGGAGCAGCCGTATCCACGAACCTTCGGGGTTGCTCGATTTTATCCAGCTTCTTGAGAATCGCATAGCTTGTGGGTTCCTCAGGATGCCCAAAGACATAGTAGGTTCCCAGCCAGCACAGCGCGACAAGCGCAATGAGCAGAATGAGAAAAATGCTCCACCCGACCGCAGAGGCGAACGAATCTTTTTTCGTCTTCCCCTCTTCGCGGCGAAAAGAGCGGCTGTCTCCGCGATTGCGGATATTCATCGGGCGTTCAGGCATAAAAAATCAATGCGTTGTGGGCTGGTCCTGTGGCTCAAAGGACGTCCCGCATCCGCAACTGCGCGTGGCGCGCGGATTCACGATCTTGAATCCGCTGCCAGTGAGCTCGTCCACATAGTCCAACGTGCTTTCATCCAAAAAGGTGAGGCTCTCGGCGTCGACCACAACACACGCTCCCGGATCGCCAAAAACATCGTCTGCTTCGCCACGGGTGCCGAGCTCCATCTGGTATTGCATTCCGGCACAGCCACCCCGCTCGACGGCCAGTCGCAGACCCTGATTTGGACCGGCTTCTTTTTCTTTCAGCAGGCTTCTCAGTTGAAGCGCTGCAGTTTGGGTTATATAGATCATGATTATCTTGTATTTCCGACAGGCGATGAAGTCAAATGAAGGCACACAGTTTCCGACAATGAATCCCGAACCCACCACCACATCCCCATGGGAGTAATCCGGAGGTTACCGGATGAGGTTGCCAGTCAGGTGGCTGCGGGCGAAGTGGTCGAACGGCCCGCCTCCATCGTCAAGGAACTCGTGGAAAATAGCCTGGACGCAGATGCCACACGGGTCGATGTGGAATACCATCGCGGAGGCAGTGCGTTCCTGGCTGTCACAGATGACGGCCGGGGCATGGACCGGGACGATGCGGTGCTCTGCCTGGAGCGTCATGCGACCAGCAAAATCCGTTCCGGCCTCGACCTTGCGACAGTGCGGACTTTTGGCTTCCGCGGGGAGGCGTTGCCCAGCATTGCGAGCGTGTCGCGGTTTCGGTTGTGTACTCGGGAGCACGTCGCAGAGGCAGGAACCGAGGTCTTGGTGACGGGAGGGAAAATCGAGTCGGTGAAGGATTCCGGCGAAGCATCTGGCACCCGCATTGAGGTGAGATCGCTATTTTACAACCTCCCGGCGCGCAAAAAATTCCTGCGTGGCGAGCGTACTGAGGCAGCCCACATCGATCATCAATTCCAAACCCTCGCGATGATTCACCCCGAGCGTCGGTTTGGCCTGCAACGGGATGGTCGACAAGTGCATCTCCTGGCGCCGGCAATGTGTCTGCTCGATCGCGTTCGCGACCTCCTCGGGCTGGAGTTTGCAGCAGGATTATTTGTTCTTGAGGAGGTGGAAATCCACGGCGTCCGGCTGCGTGGCCTGCTCGGACGGCCAGGAAGCGCACGGGGCGACCGATCCGGGCAGTCGCTCTTCATTAACGGACGGGCGGTGGTGAGCCCGGTGATTTCTCAGCCCCTCAAGGACGCATACGGGAGCGGCTTGCCACGGGGGATGCACCCGTCGGGCATCCTGTTCATTGACGTGGATCCTGCACTTGTGGATTGTAATGTGCATCCCGCCAAGCGTGAGGTGCGCTTTCAGGATGCGATCACGGTGCGCGAGGCCGTCCACGAGGCGGTGCGTGTGGCGCTGGCACAATTTCGATCGAGACTGCTGGTAAAACCGACCGCATCTTCCATTCCTGTTGCGCGGGATGAAAGGGAGCGAGCGGTGGAGCCAAGACCTGTTTCCCTGCTGTCGGGTCAGACTGCTCCCAAGCTCCCGTTGGCCACTGTGACCCCGGCAGTGACCCCGCCACCAAAGCCGGAGCCTGCAGCTTTACCTCCTTATGCGTTTGTCCAGCTGGCGCCAGTGTCCCTTCACGCTCCGGAAGATCTCCCCGGAACGACGCTGACGAAGCCCGATGCTTTCCGGTTTATTGGCAACCTCGGCGATCGTTACGTGATCCTTGAGGAGCGCGACTCAGGGCTTGTCCTGCTGGATAATCGGGCTGCGCGCGAGCGTATCGTTTTTGAACAGATGCTGGATCAAATGGCATCCCGGAAGGCGGAATCGCAACGCCTGCTCCTCCCGGCCGTGGTCGAATTAGCTCCCAGAGATTTTCAATGGATGGTTGATCATGCCGAATTACTCGGCCACGCGGGCGTGCTCGTTGAGCCGTTTGGATCCGGATCGGTGAAGGTGGACGGCGTGCCGCCCATCCTCGCGGATGTCGCAGTGCCAGAGCTATTACTCCGGATCGCGGACGACTGCCGCATGGGTGGAAAAAGTGCGCGTTCGCGGGCGGCGGAGGAATCGGTGGCCCGGGCGCTGGCACGATCTGCATCGCTGCCAGATCCGCCGCGGGATGCTTCCGGGGTTCAACGTGTTCTTGAGTCTCTGCTGAAATGCGACCTGCCCTACGCATGTCCTAACGGGCGCCCAACGATGATCCATTTCTCATTTTCTGAGCTGGATCGAAAATTTAGTGGTCACCGATGATTCGAGGTATTGCGTTACCGCACTTCGTGTGAGATAACCCCTGTTATGCCTGAGCGACTTCGTATTGAACCGGCCACTCTGGACGACCTGCCGGATCTCGTCGAGTTGCTCTACGACCTGTTCTCGATGGAAGCCGACTTTGTGCCAGATCGCGACCGGCAGTCGCGTGGAATCAAGCTGATCCTCGAACAGCCCAATCGCGGGCGGATTTTTGTTTTGCGCAACGACCATTCCATCATCGGAATGATCAACCTCCTTATTACGATCAGCACCGCCGAAGGTGGATTCGTGTTGCTTTTAGAGGATCTCGTTGTGCATCGAGACCACCGCGGTCAAGGGTATGGTACGAAACTGCTTAATTACGCGACCGAATTTGCAAGGATCAAAGGGTTCTCGCGAATCACGTTGCTCACGGATCGGCCCAACGATAGGGCAAAAAAATTCTACCTCGCTCATGGTTTTATGGATAGCGACATGATCCCACTGCGTTATATTGTGCAATGAGTATTCAAAACGGTTACGAAGATTTGGGCTTTGCCAAAGTAGACCATGCCCGCGCCGCGAGATCCGGACGGGCTGAGGTAATTTACTGCCCGGGCAAAACCCCGGACGAAGTCGCGGCAATTTCCGCAAGTATCGTCGCAAACAATGGTGTCTTGCTCGCCACGCGTGCGACCGGTGAGCAGTTCGCCGCAGTATATAACCAGCTCCCGAATGCGGTCTGGCATGAACGGGCGGGTTGCATCACACACGGCCAATCGCCCGCGATGTCGCTTGCATGGCCCGTCGCGGTTCTCACCGCAGGCACTGCGGATTTGGCAGTGGCTGACGAGGCTGCGGTAACTCTGGAGTGTTTTGGCTACGAGGTCCGGCGGTTCACGGATTGTGGCGTTGCCGGAATCCATCGACTTTTTGATCAGCTGGAGGCCTTGCGCGCTTGCGGGGTGGTCATCGTTGTTGCCGGAATGGAAGGCGCCCTGCCAAGCGTCGTCGCGGGACTAATCGATCACCCGGTGATTGCCGTGCCAACAAGCGTGGGCTACGGAGCGAATTTCGGCGGGATATCCGCGCTGCTCGGGATGCTGACGAGTTGTGCCAGCAAAGTCACAGTGGTCAACATCGATAATGGATTTGGAGCGGCAAGCGCGGCGGACGCCATCCTGCGGCTTGCTTGCGCCCAGCGCCAGGCGTTTGATTTTACGGTCCGCGCGGGACGCGCGCGGTGTAAATGCTGGCTATCCCGAATGAAAGCATCGTCTGCCTCGCATCCTCAAACCCGCAGGATCGCAAGAGATCCAGCATCGCCTCATGCCTCGGGAATGCTTCTATGGACTCTCCGAGGTATTCATACGCCCCCGGATTTCCTGTAAGCCATCCAGCCACCCGCGGAAGAATATGATGCAAATACCAGCGATAAAACGGTAAGATGACCTGCAAGCGCGGCATCGAAAAGTCGATTATCATCGCGGTGCCGCCGAGTTGCAGCACCCTTGCAATCTCCCGGAGCGCACCCTCACGGGATGCCATGTTCCGCAGGCCAAATGCCACCGTCACTGCATCAAAGATCCCATCGGAAAATGGAAGACAGGTGCCGTCCGCGACAACGAGCGGAGCCATGCCTTTGGACTGTGCTTCCCGCAACATAGGTTCGCAAAAGTCTGCGCCAATCACCGTCGCCTCCGGACAATGGACCCGCAGAGTTAGCGCGAGGTCGCCGCTGCCCGTCGCAAGATCTAAGATCCGGCGCGGCTTCCCGAGCGCGATCATGCGTGCCGCCTTCCGGCGCCAGAGGTAATCCATGCCGAGGCTCAGACCGTGATTCGCCAGGTCATAGCGTCCGGCAATGGACGCAAACATGCGTCGGATGAACTCGGGGTTCTGGTGCTGCTCGGCGGAAGTGCCTTCCATGAAAATAATGTCTTTGCGACCTCCTCGAAGGAGGAAATGGTGCTCATGAGAGGACTCGAACCTCCACGGGTTGCCCCATACGGTCCTGAACCGTACGCGTCTGCCATTCCGCCACATGAGCACTGTGAGCCCGAGATGTAACCTGACTTCCTCCACCTTGTAAATGAAGGAAATCACAATTTGCGCTCGCAATTATAGCGGCTGCATGCCAATTTATATTTCAATCTACGCATGAAAAGCACCATCACTTCTGCTCGGGCAATCCTTGTTGCCGGTTCCCTCGTCCTCCCTCTTTCCATTTTTGCAGCCGATCCGGCCGCTCCCGCAGCCCCGCCGGCCTCGGCGGCTGAGAGCCAGCCGATCGAACTAAAAGATCCCGTGGCTGTCGTAAATGGCGAGGAAATCTCGAAAGCTGATTTGGAAAAGGCATTCGCCGAAGCCGTCGGCGCAGCGGGTGTGGAGGCAGGCATGCTCTCCGCCGAGCAACGCATTGCGGGCTACCGTCAGCTCGTTGATGACATGATCACCGATAAACTGGTGGCGAAAAAGGCCGAGAGTATTGAAGTCACGGACGATGACGTCAAAGTGGAATTGGACAAGATCAAGTCCCAGTTTCCTTCACCTGAAGTTTTCGAAGAGCAGCTCAAGCAATCCGGTCAGACTCCAGACCAACTCGGCGAGATGGTCAAAGCCGGCATGAAACAGCGCCAGTGGATCGAATCGCAGATCGCAGGCAAAGATGCAGTCGTCGAGGCTGATGCAAAGAAATTTTATGACGAAAATACCGAAGAATTTTCGCAGCCCGAGCAGGTTCAGGCGAGTCACATCCTATTCCTCGTGCCCGAGGATGCGACGCCTGAAGTCTTAAAGGAAAAAGAAGATGCAGCCAAAGCGGCGCTGGAACGCGCTAACAAAGGCGAGGATTTTGCAGCTCTCGCTAAAGAGCTTTCGGAAGAACCAGGTGCTGACCAATCCGGCGGCGACCTCGGATTATTCACCAAAGACCGCATGGTTCCTGAGTTTGCTGATGCAGCATTTTCCCAGGAGAAAGACGCAATCGGAGGTCCTGTAAAAACCGACTTTGGATTTCACATCATCAAAGTCACCGACAAAAAGCCCGCCGGCACCATGTCGTTTGACGAAGTGAAAGAGCAATTGATGTCATTTCTCCAGAATAACAAGCGCCAAGAAGCCGTCCGCAGCATCGTCGAAGGACTGCGGTCAGATTCGAAGATCGAAGTCAATCTCCCCCAGCCTGCGCCTTCCGTAGAAGAACCAGCGCCAGCGGCAAATTGATTTTTTTCCGCACGCATGGCATGTAGAAAACCTTTGGTCGGAGTAATCGGCCTCGGGATCATCGGATCCCAAGTCGCCGGAAACCTCCGTGCCGCAGGGTTTGATGTGTGGGTCTGGAACCGCTCGCCACGGCAGGAACCGAACTTTGTCGGCTCCGCCATGGAAGTTGCTGAGACAGCAGACACAATACAGATTTTTGTCAGCGACGGTCCCGCGCTCATCGCTACCGTCGAAGCGATGGCGCCGGTTCTTGCCTCGCGCCATGTGGTTTTAAATCATGCGACGGTGTCGCCTGCCGAGGTCAACACGGCATCCGAAATTGTAAACAAATGCGGCGCTGGATTCCTCAACGCGCCGTTTACAGGCAGTCGTCTGGCTGCGGGTGCGGGAGACTTGGTATATTACGTCGGAGGAGATACGGCGCTGCTGGCCCGGGTGCAGCCGATCCTGCAAGCCTCGAGTCGCGAAATTCTCCACGTCGGCGAAATCGGGCAAGCGAGCCTCGTAAAGATTGCAACCAATCTCGTGAGCGCTGCGACCGTGCAAGCCCTCGCAGAGGCCATGGCCCTTCTGGACCGTGCCGGTGTTCCCTTGGATACTTTCGTTAAGGCCACAGAGCTCAACGCCATGTCATCTGCCGTTTCCAAAGCGAAATTGCCAATCATGGTGACGGGCGAATTTGAACCGCATTTTGCCCTCAAACACATGCTCAAGGACGTGGAACTTGGACTTGCCGAGGCAAAGACATTTGGAGTTCTGCTCCCGGCTTGTGGAGCGGTCGCTGCGTCGATGCAGGACGCAGCCAAGGCCGGATGGTCCGACATGGACTTTTCCGTGGTTGCCAAGCACTACCCCTATCCGGGCAAAGTAACCCAATTGGAAAATGCCACCAGATCCACCGAAGGCAGCGGGCCAGCAATCCCTGAACCCCGGAAATCCATCTTTCCACTTTTCGGGAAGCGCTCCTGATTTTTCTGCTCGCTCAATCAATGACTGCGATCCCCACCACATTGGAAAACTGGCAACAAGGCCGTGCCACCGGGATGTTCTTTCCGCTGGGAGCAGTCGTGCGATTTGCGCTCAGCGGCAATGATCGAGTCCGATATCTCAACGGCCAATGCTCGAATGATGTGCGTAAGCTCTCACCCGGATCGGATGCCATCCAAGCCTGCATCTTATCCGCCCGTGGCAAGCTGGACGCCGTCGTCTGGATCTGGGCGGAACCCGATCGCCTCGTCGTGGAATGCGACGCAGTAGTCGCTGATGCCCTCGCCATCCGGTTGGAAAAGTACCTCGTTGCGGACGATGTCACGATTGAGCAATTGCCTGACACCGGGAGCGAGTGGCACGTCATTGCAGGCGCTGATCAGCAACTCGACCGTATTGCAGAAACCCCCCTCCGCAGGATCGCGCGCATGGGCTCACCTGGCGTGGACGTCCCCCGGGTTCCGCCCGGGCTGATCGAGGCAAACGATGTGATGCTCACACAACTCCGCATTGAAAACCTCGTTCCTGCCTGGGGCAACGAACTGCACCCGGACACGTTGCCCGCAGAGGCCGGCTTGGATAAGACCGCAGTCGATTTTCATAAAGGCTGTTACCTCGGACAGGAAGTCGTGTCCCGGATCGAAAGCGTCGGTCGCGCGAACCGCATCCTCCGCGCATTTGAAGTCAGCGCCGGGCCAACACCCGTCGCAGGCGACGTTTTCCCTCATCCCGCCCAACCCGGGAAGCCGGGAGCGGAAATCACATCGGTCGCCCCGCACTTTGGATTGTCGAAGACGGTCGGTCTCTGCTACATACGCCGGGGAGTGACTGCCGGTGAGACCCTGATTTCCGCAGGCAGTTCCACGCGCATCACTATCTTACACCCATCCGTATGATTCCTATTTTCCGATTTTTTATATGCCTCCTCGCGGTGGCCACCCTGCTGCCTGCCTCCGCTGCGCCCGTTGGCCCGGACGTAGCAGTCATGACGATCCGCACTGGAAAAGAAAAACTACGGCAGCGTGTGGTAATCGGGCTCTACGATACGACGACGCCGCTCACGGTCGCAAATTTCAAAGAACTCGCTACGGATCGATTTTTCCGTGGTATGCGGTTTCACCGGGTTTTCCCGGATCTCCTCGTGCAAACCGGAGATCCCAACAGCCGCCGCGGGGAAAGTGACAAGTCCGGCACCGGAGGCCCAGGATACACGGTGCCAGCAGAAATTATGCACCCCCACGTGCGAGGAGGCGTAGTCATGTCGCGACTCGCGGACACAATCAACCCGACCCGCGCATCCAGCGGCAGCCAGTTTTACGTCTGCCTTGCGCCCATGCCGCAACTCGACGGGAAGTATACGGTGTTCGGAGAAGTGCTCGAAGGAATCGAGGTTTTAGACGCCATCAGTAAAAAGCAGACCGATAGCAACGATTTTCCTTTGGAAAAGATCGTGATTGAGTCTATAACAATCCTCCCTCGCGAGTCCCTGACCGCGATCGAAGCTCCCATACCGGGGTTGTAGAGAAAACGGGTAGGTACCGAAGTGGCCAAACGGGGCGGACTGTAAATCCGCTGTCTTAGACTTCACAGGTTCGAATCCTGTCCTGCCCATTCCCTTTTAAAAAGCGGGGTCTTCCCGCTTTTTTGGCATCTCATCGGCCCTCTTGATGGAGGAGCGTGGCCAGATCGGGGTGCGAGTCCGGAGACGATCAAGCTTTTCTGTTGCCCGGCCTGCGCTCGCAAGGGATTCCTGGTTGCGATCGTTCCTCTGATCGCACCGATGCCTGTAAATGCCGTTCCTTAGAGCCCCAACCTCGTTGGCTGAGCAGCCTTCCATTTTTTTGCTAGAGCAATCTTCTTCGCTTGGCTCAGCGCCTTCACAGAGTATTCCAATTTGGAGGCTGAAGATCGGCTGTCCGTCTCCGACAAAGCGATCAGTTTGGCCGGGCGATGTGCACGGACATACGCCGACCCTTTTCCTGCATTATGAACATCAATCCGCTTTTGGACATTGGTTGTGATGCCGGTGTAGAGGCAGTTGTTCGAGCACCGAAGAATGTATACAAACCACGGCTTATCGGGAGTTTTCATCATTCCTCGCAAATAAAATGCCGACATCTCTCCGGTTAGGCGAACGCATGCCGGCGGTGAAGATTCTCTCGAGGGCTAGGCGGCGCAGTTCATTTTGCAGTAAATCGAGCAAAGAGCGATTCGTCTTTGCCGTGTTTCCGTACGGTCGGTGCATAGATGACATGTAAGAAGTTCCACAGCTTCCGCTCTCGAAAAGAGTCGTGGTCAGCGGGGATCCACTCCATATTGATGAAAGGGACATTCGTGTTTGGCTGATCAGGAGGGAAAGCAGGAACATGGGCAGCTTGAGTTTTCAAAGACACTACCAGCTACGCGCACCCACGACAGGGAAACCGGCTGCAGGAGCTCGCGGCCTATGTTGCCGAGTCGAAGTGCTTTCACGAGTGAGATGATGCGGGACGGTCAGTGAGGTCAAGTGAAAGCCAGGACCGTTGCGGTTGATTCGCCTTCCGTGATGCGATCCTAACGAGCTGGAATTTGCAATGATTGGGCGGTCGGTCCCTTCCAGTCGTCGCGCAGGGTGAGGGTCTGTTTGAAGAGGTCGTCGTAGCGGTCATTGGCACGATCTTCACGCTGATATTTGGCATCATGGCAGCGTATTTTTTGCGAGATACAAGATGCCATTTGGCAACGTGATCTGGGCGGATTTCCTGTTTTTAATGCTCATGGCCGGGGTAGCGAACATTGTGCCTTTGTTCATGCTGTTGAAGAACCTGAATCTCCTTAACACGCTTTGGACACTGATCATCATTGGTATTGCGGGCGGGCAGATTTTCAACATTTACGCGCTTCGAAACTTCATCGAAGAAATCCCCAAAGATCTTTTTGAAGCTGCAGAGATGGATGGTGCCAGCCACCTCAATCAGATCCTCAATATAGTAATCCCCATGAGCGGTCCGATTATTGGAACTCTCGCGATCCTCGCATTTTTGGGAAAGGGGAACGACTTCCTGATGCCGTTGATCATTCTGCGTGACCCGGAGCTCTTTACCATTGGTGTGGGGCTGATTTATCCCGATGGTGAATACATCAAACAGCGGGGCCAGATCATGGCGGCATTTTTCGTGGCGAGTATTCCGCTCATCGTGATGTTCCTATTTACAATGCAACTTTTCGTCCGACGCCTAGGCGCAGGCGCTGTTAAAGGGTAGGGGAGGGGTGGCAGTGAGGCCTGTCTGGAAGATAAGCGGACGAAAGAAAAAAAATCTTCTTGCGAACTGCGGGCGATTACGCCAATCTCCTCGCCTCTCAACCAGAGAAATTTTATGGCATACGCAATTGTTCAAACCGGCGGCAAACAATACCGGGTCGCAGAAGGAGATGTAATCGACGTCGAAAAACTCGAAGTCGAAGCAGGCTCAGAAACCAATTTGGATGTTCTGCTTGTGTCGAGCGGCACCGATCTTCAGGTCGGCACGCCGATGCTGACCGGGGCCACCGTCACCGCGGAGGTTGTCGACCAGCACAAGGGCGATAAGGTCATCGCATTTAAATACAAGCGCCGCAAAGGCTATCACCGCACTGTCGGCCACCGCCGCCAACTCACCCGCTTGAAAATCAAAACCATCTCCGCTTAATCCAAAGTCATGGCACATAAAAAAGGACAGGGAAGCGTTAAAAACGGTCGGGACAGCATAAGCAAACGTCTCGGTGTCAAAAAATTTGGTGGCGAAAAAGTCATTGCCGGCAATATCATTATCCGTCAGCGCGGAACCAAGTTTACTCCGGGAGTGAATGTCGGGCTCGGCCGTGATTACACGATCTGGGCATTGGTTCCGGGGCGGGTGAAATTCGACCGCGATGGCCGCCGTGTGAACGTCGAGCCCGAGGCAGTCGCCGCATCAGCAAACTGACATATTTCTAAAGCTGCTTGGGTCTCTTCGGGGGCTTGAGTTGTTTTTGTTCTGAAAAGCACGGGTCGATCACCCCGTGCTTTTCGTTTTCCATTTGATCGTGTATCATTTTTGTATGCATGTGCCGGATTTGATCGCGAGAAAGCGCGAAGGGGAAGAATTGACCTGTGATGAAATCGAGGCGTTGATTCTCGGGTTTACGCGGGGCGAGATTCCAGATTACCAGATGAGTGCCTGGGCGATGGCGGTCTTTTTTCAAGGCCTCAACGACTCGGAGACGGCAACCCTCACGCGGGCCATGCGGGATAGCGGAAGCGTTTTTTCCTATCCTGCAGGCAGCCCACCGAAGGTGGATAAACATTCGACGGGAGGCGTCGGAGACAAAGTATCGCTGGTGTTGGCCCCGCTGCTCGCATGTGAAGATCTCTGGGTGCCCATGGTTTCGGGACGCGGACTTGGGATTACGGGCGGCACGCTCGACAAATTGGAAGCGATCCCCGGATTCAGGGTCGCGCTTTCCGAGCACGAAGCACTCGCGCAATTGGAAAAAATCGGTGTTTTTATGGCCGGACAGACGGATGGGTTTTGCCCGGCGGACAAGAAGCTTTATGCCCTGCGGGATGTCACTGGCACGGTTCCATCGAAACCGCTCATCGTTGCCAGCATCATGTCGAAAAAACTTGCGGAATCCTTGGACCGGCTTGTGCTCGATGTAAAGTTCGGATCCGGTGCGTTCATGAAGACCCGGTCAGATGCGGAGTCTCTGGCCGGACATCTTGCCTCAGCGGGCGAGGCGAACGGGGTGCATACCACATTCGTTATTTCTGAAATGAATCAACCCCTCGGACTTTCAGTCGGCAATGCTCTGGAAGTGACCGAAGCCGTCGAGACGCTGCAGGGATGCGGGCCTGTAGACCTCGTAAACCTTACGCTCGACCTTGCCGAGGACGTCACGACGTGCGGTAGGGATGTGCTCGTAGCGCATTTGACATCTGGTCGGGCATGGGAAAAGTTTGTCGCACTAACGGAGGCACAAGGCGGAGATGCCACACTGCTAACGAACTTGAGGACAGTCCACTCGGCACCGGTTCGGCGGCCCGTGGTGGCTCCGCAATCCGGCCTGCTACAAAAGATGGATGCGGGTATCATCGGACGGGCGGCAGTTGGCCTTGGGGCGGGTCGTAAGCTCGCTTTGGATGCCATTGATTTTGCCGTTGGTTTCTCGGAGCTCGCAAAATCCGGAATACTGGTGGAGACAGGCCAGCTGTTGTGTTGGGTGCATGCACGAGACGAGCATGCTGCGGCTCACGCAGAATCTGAGATCCTGCGTGCGGCAGAAATCTTGTCATGACGCCGAGTCACAGCATCGTCGTCGCCGTGTTCTCCGTGGCGATTTGCCATGCGGATCCGACTCCAGTCGCGAATGATCCTGCGGTGATTCCGCGAATGCTGGCCGATGCTCGCAGTCTGGAGGAAGTTCCGTTTTCGCAAGTGGTCGAATCTGCGACCAACTGGCGCGTCCTGCCTGTGGATCCCGAGACCCATCGAGACGTCATCACGGCGCTATCCACGGCGATGGATCGGGTCCTAGAGCGGTTATCCGCGCCCGGGCATAAGATTCACGTGGTGGGACGGATCAATGAGGCTAGCCGGTATATTGAAGACGAGCTGTGCATTGAACTCAACGCCATTCCAGGCTGGGAGTGTAGCATTCCTGCCACCACTGCGGGCGCCACCCAGCGTTCAGGATATCCTGATCTGCTTATCAAGACACCTGCGGGGATCTTTTTTATCGACCCGAAGTTGGTGGCGGAGGCATCGGAAGCCAGTGCGCTCCGCACCTTTTATTACGAACCCAGGGTGATGACCAATAAGATCCAATACGACGCGGTCCATCTCCTCATTGGCGTATCGCACGCCGGATGGAAAGATGGGCGGTTGATTCTTACGGGTTGGAAGCTCGTTGATCTTTCGTCGCTACCTGTCCGGCTCAAAGCCGAGTTCCAAGCAAGTAATCGTGAACTCTACACCCCGGAAAGGACGATTGCGGCTTCATCGCCCAAGGCAAGCGGCAGGGAAAAGTGAAAATCACTTCCGCCGTAGGGCGTATCGGCGACTGCGATCTTTCCGCCATGTGCTTCGATGGCCATCTGGCAAAACGAAAGCCCGATACCGAACGATTTTATGCCCCGTTCACCTCCCGCGGAACCGGTGACAAACTGGTTGAAAATCTGCATCTTTTTCGCATCCGGCACACCAGGACCGGAATCTCTGACCGTAATTTTACACATTTTATCACCCGATGATTCGGTTACCTCAAGGATCACCGCCACGGTCGAATACTTGGGAGAATATTTCAGTGCGTTCGTTAGTAAATTGAGCAGGACCCGCTCGAGTTTGCGGATATCCACGTTGAGTGGAACCAGGAAATCCGGAAACTGAACGTCAACGATGATCTGCGCGTCATCTGCACAGGGTTGGATCGTTCGGACTGCGCGGCGTATGAGCATGGACGCCGAGATCGGTTCTTTTGCCAGCACCGAGCCGCCGACCTCGGTGCGATCCAATTCCATGATGTCATTGATCATTGCAAGCAAGTTGCCTGCGGATTCTTGGCAGAGGGTTACTAACTCGGATTGCTCGGCCGTGAGCGGCACCGACTCCTCTGCCAGCATTTCAAGGCATGTCAATATGGATCCAGCGGGTGTTCGGAGGTCGTGCACGATCATGCGGAGCATACTCCGCCGATGTTCCTCCGATGCTTCCGATGCTAGGAGAGATTCTTTGAGCGCGAGTGACTGCTCGCGCAACTCGATCTCGGCGATCACAGCGGCTGCGAGATCGTATAACCGCGACTGATCCAAGTGTGACCACTTGCGAGGGTGCTTGTCGATGGCACATAAAGAACCCAGCACTAATCCATCGCGGGTCGTGAGTGGCATCCCAAGGTAGGCAATGAATTCGTAATCCCGCACGCTGAGGTTCTCCCGGACTCGGTGATCCTCACGCGCATCCTCAATGACCAAAGGACTCCCGTCGGTAACCACATATTGGCAAAATGAATGTGATACGGGCGTCTCCCGCCTAGTGGCGAGAGGCTCGGCCAACCCGACCTGACTCTTGAAGAACTGGCGATTCCTATCAACAAGCGAAATTAGGGAAATATCGACATCTAGTAGTGCCGCCGCAAGGCGCGTGAACCGGTCAAACGACCCCTCTGGAAGTGAGTCCAATAGCCCCGTCTCATGTAGTGCTTCAAGGCGGACCACATGATCGAGGGGCTGCCCTCGGGGCTGATGCGATATCGTATCCACGTAGTGATGATCCTCTGGATACCTGGAAACGACAAGATCGAATCACTTTCCACACGAGATACAAATGCAGGAAGAAAGCCTGGCGTTGCAGGAACTTGTTTGAACCGCTATGACACACGTTGTGGCAAAACTTCCGGCGGTCCAGACTCTTCACTGGAATCTCATAATTGGGCACCCTTTGATCTTCGGTGTCTACCCGGTGGCTGGGGGTGTGAATTTCTCCGTTTTTTCGTCTTACGCATCCAGCTGCACGCTCGTCCTTGTTCGTCTCGGCACGCGGGAACCGATCGGCGAGATCCCATTTCCAGCTGATTTTCGGATTGGGCATGTTTTTTGCATGATTGTGGTCGGCCTAGAGCCTGGCACCTTTGAATACGCGTATCGGTTTGACGGACCGAAAGATTTGATTGCAGGCCATCACTTTGATGAGCGCCTCGTTTTGCTCGATCCCTATGCACGCGGTTTAACCGGTCGGAATGCTTGGCGGACTCCGGAGGATAACGAAGCCGCCTTTTACGGACGGATGGAGTCACTGGCCTTCGATTGGGCAGATGATGCGTTGGTTCGGATCGCGCCGGAAGATTTGGTGATTTACGAGATGCATGTGCGTGGATTCACGCAGCATCCGTCTTCTGCGACAGATGCTCCTGGCACATACTCCGCACTTACGGCAAAGATTCCGTATTTAAAATCCATCGGTGTGAATTGCGTCGAGCTTCTTCCGATCTTCGAATTTGACGAATGTGAAAACACCCGGACGAATCCATTGACCGGGGAGCAATTGTGCAACTACTGGGGGTATAGCACGACTGGATTTTTTGCACCAAAGGCAGGTTATGCTGCCAGTGGCACCTCGTACGGGGAAGCAGTCGAATTCAAGCGCATGGTGCAGGCGCTCCATGCCGCAGGCATCGCCGTGATTTTAGATGTGGTTTATAACCACACCTCGGAGGGAGGAAAGGACGGACCGGTGATTTCTTTCAAGGGTATCGACAACAAGACGTATTACCTCCGAACGCCCGACGGAGATTATGCTGACTATTCCGGCTGTGGAAACTCGTTGAACGCCAACCATCCGGTGGTGCGCGCTTTCATCCGTGACAGTGTGCGTTACTGGGCCTCGGAATACCATATCGATGGCTTTCGCTTTGACCTCGCTTCGGCACTGACGCGCGACGCGGCGGGGGTTCCGCTCCTATCGCCGCCACTGATTGAAGAACTCGCTGCGGATCCCGTGCTGGCAGATTGTATTCTCATTGCAGAAGCGTGGGATGCGGGAGGGTTGTATCAGGTAGGGCATTTTCCAGACTATGGATGCTGGCTCGAATGGAACGGAAAATTCCGCGATGCCGCACGACGCTTCATCAAAGGCGACCCGGGCATGAGCGGCGAAATCGTCCAGCGTATCACCGGTTCTCCCGATCTTTACCAGCGCCCGGAACGCTCACCCGCGGCATCGATCAACTTCATCAACTGCCACGACGGCTTCACGCTCCGGGATCTGTATTCCTATAATCAAAAACACAATCTTGAGAATGGCGAAAGCAACCGCGATGGAGCCAACGACAACTGGAGTTGGAATTGCGGTGCTGAAGGTGAAACCGATGACCTTGATGTATTGGCTCTCCGCGACCGCCTGCAAAAGAATGCTCTCACTCTGCTATTCGTCAGCCAGGGGGTGCCGATGGTGAGTATGGGTGATGAATGCTGCCGCACGCTGCATGGAAACAACAACGCCTACTGTCACGATGAACCTTGGAACTGGATGGATTGGTCGTTACCGGAACGTCATTCAGGGTTTCTGCGTTTCTTTCGGCTCCTTGCTGCGTTTCGGGCGGAGCATCCCGTTTTCCGTCAGTCCAAGTTTCTCACCGGCACCGACACGATGGGCAGCGGGTACGCGGATATCAGCTGGCACGGAGTAGAGGCATGGAAACCGGATTGGTCATTCGGCAGCCGCACTGTCGCATTCCTGCTTTGTGGTCGTCATTCTCGTGCTCTCGGCGGCAAGCCTTGGTTCTTTTACGTCTGCTTCAACATGTTCCATGATCCTCTCGAGTTCGAACTTCCCACGCTTCCCAAGAAGCTGCGATGGCACGAGTTTCTTGACACGGGTAAGCCCTCGCCGCTCGACATCCAGACACCAGGGAAGGAAATTCCACTTCTTGAACAAAAGAAGATTCACCCCGGCGCTCGGTCCACGGTCGTGCTTGTCGGGAAATAATTTTCAGTCAGATTTACGCCCTCAAAAGCGGGCTCCCATCAGGTGATAACCTGATGCATCCCTGACATAACATATTCATTTACATATAAAGAATGTTTGACATGCATGCGGGGTTTGAGTCAAAAGAAAGCCGTTCGGGAAGAATTACCTCTTAGTGATTATGTCGCTTGGGAGTATTACCAACGAGCAACTACCTAACCACTCACATGAAAAAAATAATCCTATCAGCACTCTGCGGCATCGTTGTCGCAACCGGCGTTCATGCCGGGACGACCTCCAAACAATTCAAAGAAGTCACGGTTGAAGAGTCGCTTTGCCGATTCCGTGACACGGAATTCCAAATCGACGCCTTCTACTCTGGCATCATTGGAAGCAAAGGCTCGAAAGTTGGCACCGGATCCGGTGGCGGCGTGGGCTTGAATTTCTTCTTCGCCAAATATTTCGGTATTGGTTACGAAGCATTCTGGACCGGCAGTGGCCAAGGTGAGCATTTTCCGGCTGGCGGAAATGCATTCTTCCGTTACCCGATCTGCTCGTTGAACCTCGCTCCTTATGCCATGGTTGGCGGTGGCGCAGCATTCAATGGTCATGCCAAAGGATACGGCAATGTCGGTGGTGGTCTTGAGTACCGCGTCACTGATAACGTTGGTCTCTTCGTAGACGGTCGTTATTTCTACGGTGGCGTGGGTAACCTCGCTAACGTTCGCAGCGGATTGCGCTTCGCGTTCTAACCAAGCTGGCACTAATTACAAAAGCGCCGCCCGACGATCCGGGCGGCGCTTTTTTTTTGCTAAGCGTGGCTGGTAAAGTGCGTGGTTACGCGGACTCCAGCAACCTAGTTTGTCTTCAAGACTTCGATGAACGCCTCTTGCGGGATGTTCACACTGCCGATGGATTTCATCCGCTTTTTACCTTCTTTTTGTTTCTCCAGAAGTTTGCGTTTACGGGTGATGTCACCGCCGTAGCACTTGGCGGTCACATTTTTCCGCATGGCCGTGATACTTTCGCGGGCAACTACTTTCCCTCCGATTGCCGCTTGGATTGCGACCTGGTAAAGCTGTTTGGGAATGACGTCCTTCAACTTGGCGGCAATCGCTCGACCGCGGGACTCAGCCTTATCGCGGTGAACGATGCTTGAAAAGGCATCCACCGGCTCCCCGTTGACCAGGAGGTCAAGCTTCACCAGTTTGCCTTCACGGTAGCCGGCTGGCTCATAATCCATCGACCCGTAGCCGCGTGTGAGCGTCTTAATCTTATCGTTAAAATCGACGAGGATTTCGTTAAGCGGGATGATCGCCGTGATTATGACGCGGCGCGTGTCGAGCGATTCGGTGTGCTCGACGATACCGCGTTTGTCCATCATGAGCTGCATGATGTCCCCAATGTTTTCGTTTGGGACCATGACGAAGCATTTGATCACCGGTTCACGAATTTCTTCGACGACGCTCATGTCGGGGAGATTTGCCGGATTATCTACTTCGAGGCGTTCTCCATTCGTTTTGATGACCTCGTAGATCACGCTGGGATATGTCGAAATGATGTCCATGTCGTATTCGCGACGCAGACGTTCCTGGATGATTTCCATGTGGAGGAGACCAAGAAACCCGCAGCGGAAACCAAATCCCAATGCGACCGAGCTTTCCGCCTGGAAGACAAAGGCGGCATCATTGAGCTGAAGCTTCCCCATTGCCGCTTTGAGGTGCTCAAAGTCTGCTGTGTTGATGGGATAAATTCCGCTGAAGACCATCGGATGAATCTCCTGAAATCCGGGGAGCTGTTCGGTCGCAGGATTCCGGGCATCGGTGAGCGTGTCCCCAATCTTGATCTCTGCGGTGGTCTTGATGTTCGCAATGAAATATCCCACATCTCCCGCATTAAGCTGCGGCTGAGGGAACATCTTAGGAGTGAAAATACCGACCTCTTTGATTTCGTAATTCTTGTTGGTGGACATCAGCTTCACGCCGCTACCCGCCTTTAGCGTGCCCGTCTTCACGCGGAGATACCCGACCACCCCGCGATAACCATCAAACACTGAATCAAAAACCAACGCCCGCATCGCACCATCGTCCATCGTGGGAGCGGGAATCCGCGCGACAACCGCCTCCAAAATATCCTCAATCCCAATCCCCGCTTTTGCACTGGCAAGGATCGCCTCATCGCCGGGGATCGCCAGAATGTCCTCCAGCTGCTTTTTCACCCCTTCGATGTCCGAGTTGGGAAGGTCGATTTTGTTAATGACGGGGATGATCGTCAGGTTCTGCGACGAGGCCAAGTGGACGTTTGCGACTGTCTGCGCCTCCACGCCTTGGGCAGCGTCAACAATCAAGAGTGCCCCTTCGCACGCCGCCAGACTGCGGGATACCTCGTAGGCAAAATCCACATGTCCCGGAGTATCCATGAGATTAAAGCGATACTGCTCCCCCGCCTTGGACGTGTATTTCATCGTCACCGGATGCGACTTAATCGTGATGCCACGTTCGCGTTCCAGATCCATCGAATCGAGAAGCTGGTCTTGTTTATCACGGTCGGAAATGGTTCCAGTCATCTCCAGAAGACGATCTGAGAGCGTGGTTTTGCCGTGGTCGATATGGGCAATAATGCAGAAATTACGGGTGCGTTCGATAGACATCGCGAGCCGGGAAATATGCGGGATCCAAGTCCGCTGGTCAATGAGCGAAACCGGGATAATACATAATCGGGTGATTCGATCCCATAAATCCGGCTGGTCAGGCAAACATCACGTGACAAATAACTAGAGATGCCGCGACGCCCACCGCATCAGCGATGAGACCGGCGGGCACGGCATGACGCGTGCGGCGCACAGCGACCGATCCGAAGTATACCGCGATCACGTAAAATGTCGTTTCCGTGCTGCCCATGATCGTGCCGCCCAGCATGGCGGAAAAGCTGTCTGCAGCGCCGGGTTGACTGATGATATCGGAGAAAATGCCCGTTGTTCCCGAGCCACTGAGTGGACGCATCAGGACCAACGGCAGAAGATCCACGGGCAGGCCGATCACCGACAGCGCCGGGCTCAACCATTGGCTGAGCAGAGCGATGCCATTGGCGGCGCGAAACATCCCGATGGCCGCAAGGATGGCAACTAGAAACGGAATAATCCGCACCGCAGTATGAAATCCCTCCTTGGCGCCTTCGACGAATTCCTCATACACCGGCACCCGTTTCAAAGCGGCGTAGAGTGGAAAAAATGAGATCATAAACGGGATTGCCAGCACGGATAGCGTTCCCACGATGGCGCGCACTCCGCCACCTGTTGCCGTGACCTCCCGCTGAAACAGCATCACGGCAGCCCAGCCCATGACCACGAAGAAAACAATCATTGCCAACCATCCCAGTGGGCCGAGCGGCGGGGTCTCCAGAGGCGTTTCTTCCGGTTCAATCGCGGGTTGTGAATCTACTGGAACAGCGACAGCATCCGGCAGCCGGTATGCGGGGAGGCGCTCCAAAGTTTTTACTGCAGTAATCCCGGCGATCGTTGAACACAGCGTTGCTACAAATGCCGTGCCTACAATATCAAACGGCCGCGTCGATCCGGCCGCGGCAAGTAGCGACACCGCGGTAGCGGGGATGAGCTGCACCGAGCTCGTATTGATTGCGAGGAACGTGCACATCGCATTGGTCGCAGTGCCGGGCCGGGGATTTAGCCGATCCAGTAATTGCATGGCGCGAAGCCCCAGCGGCGTTGCGGCATTGGCAAGGCCGAGCATATTGGCAGCCATGTTCATTACGATTGCGCCGATGGCCGGATGATCGCGTGGCACATCGGGAAACAGCCACCCCATGAGCGGACGCAGCGCACGCGCCAGCACGGTGACGATGCCCGACTTCTCGGCAAGGCGCATCAGGCCGAGCCAAAATGCCATCAAGCCCGCCAGGGGCAGCGCGATCACCATCACTGCGTTTTTCACTGACTCGAATGCCGCCGTAGTCACGTCGGCAAGATTCCCCTGAAACGCGCCTAATGCGACCGCAGATAAGACCAGTGCCAGCCAGATATAATTCAACATGCCGCGATATAATGCCGCGGGCCGTGTGGTTTCAAGCTCTCCGCTTGAATTCGTGATTTACTCCGCCGCCCAAAATGCTTTAGACCATCACTTGTGCGATTGGCAAATGCCGGACGCTTACCCCCAAACTTACCCATCCATCAAATTATGTTGTCAACAGTATTGCCCTATGTCGGGCAGGGAATCCCTTTTTCCCTGCTCTGTGGAGTCCTCGGCCTCGTGGTCGCACTTTTTCTCATCCGTTCGGTGAAATCCTCACCGGGAGGATCCCCTCGTATGCAGGAGATCGCTGGCGCCATCGAAGAGGGCGCCAGAGCATACCTCAACCGGCAGATTATGACGATCTCGGCCATTGCACTCGTGATTTTTGTCATCCTCTTTTATGTCCGTGACCTTGCGACGGCCGCTGGATTTGTCATCGGTGCGGTGTGCTCGCTGGTTGCTGGATATATTGGGATGCGCGTCGCAGTGATTGCCAACGTCCGGACGGCGCAGGCCGCGACCAAGGGACGTTTCCCGGCGATGCGGGTGGCATTCAATGGCGGTGCCGTGACAGGGCTGTTGGTCGTGGGACTCGCCCTCTTGTCTGTCGGGGGATATTACCTTGTGGCACTTCCCGTGCTTGGTGCGGATAAAACCATTCTCAGCCTGGTCGGTCTCGCTCTGGGATCGAGCCTCATCTCGGTATTTGCCCGATTGGGTGGCGGGATTTACACCAAAGCCGCGGACGTGGGTGCGGACTTGGTTGGTAAAATCGAGAGCAATCTGGACGAAGATGATCCCCGCAATCCAGCCACTATCGCGGATAATGTCGGTGACAATGTGGGCGACTGTGCAGGCATGGCAGCGGATGTATTCGAGACCTATGCGGTCAGTCTGATCGGAGCCATGCTGGTTGCCTTCCTCACGTTGGGTGAAGTCCCGGCTGCCATTGTGTATCCGTTTGTTTTGAGCGGTATTTCGCTGATTGCCTCCATCGTTGGCATTTTGTTTGTAAACGTAAATCGTGGCCACCCCGCCACGTCACTCATGGGCTCGGTGGCCGTGAGCGCTATTATCGCAGCTGCGGTGCTATATCCTGTGACGATGGGGATGTTTGCCGAGGTCACTGCGGTTTCGGCGATGGGGGTTTATTGGTCCGCCATTGTGGGGCTGGTCCTCACCGGCGCGGTCGTCCTGATCACCAACTATTTCACATCCACCAAACACGCACCGGTTCAAAAAATCGCGAAGGCGTCCGAGACCGGCCATGCGACAAATATCATCGCCGGGCTCGCTGTCGGAAACCATGCGACGGCGCTGCCTGTCATCCTCATCGTCGTTGCGGTGTTGACCAGTTATTCGTTTGCGGGGCTCTACGGCGTGGCCATCGCGGTGATGAGTATGCTTTCGCTCTCGGGCATTATTATCTCTCTGGATGCATTCGGACCAATTACCGACAACGCGGGTGGAATCGCGGTGATGGGCGGAATGCCCGCTCAGACCCGTGAGATCACGGACGAACTCGATGCTGTCGGTAATACGATGAAAGCTGTGACCAAGGGATATGCAATCGCATCGGCAGGTCTTGCAGCACTCGTCTTGTTCGGCTCATACGTCGCGGAACTTCAAGTGCATCTCGCTGGCGTCGGCCGTGCGATCGAGGGGTTGAATTTTTCGTTAAGCGATCCGCGCGTTTTGGCCGGTTTGCTGATTGGTGGATTACTCCCGTACGTGTTTTCGGCGTTCAGCATGGATGCCGTAGGCAAGGCAGCCGGCGCCGTGGTGCGCGAGGTGCGGCGCCAATTGGAAGCCAAGCCCGGTATTCTCCGGGGTGAAGATGTCCCGGACTATGGCGTCTGCGTGGATATCGTAACCAAGGCTGCCCTTCGTGAAATGATCGTGCCTGCTCTGCTGCCCATCGTCACTGTGATTGTCGTGGCTTCCATTCCGGCGCTCGGAGCCGTGGCGCTTGGAGGATTGCTCGTCGGCACTATTGTGACCGGTCTATTCCAAGCCATCGCAATGACGTCTTCAGGGGGCGCCTGGGACAATGCAAAAAAATACATCGAAGAAGGTAACCTTGGCGGCAAAGGCTCTGCGGCTCACGCCGCAGCAGTCACCGGTGATACCGTGGGCGACCCATACAAGGATACTTCCGGCCCGGCCATCAACCCCATGATCAAGGTCGTCAACATCGTCGCCATTTTGCTTATACCGGTGTTCTTCTAAAACAGGGAAGCCGCATTCTATCGGATGTATCCCCCGCTGCGATTTCCGTAAATCGGGGGAGAATCCTCATAAGAGCCATCATTGTAGAACCGTCGGACGACCATATATTGTTGGCCGCGACCGTCCCTGTATGGCCCCAAACGCTGGGTTCCTGCTTCCTCGCGCTGCTGCCATTGATTGGCTTGTCGGTAAGCGTATTCAGGTTGTCGGTTGGAGACAGGCTGACCGGCATAATCGCGAACCGCTTGGTTTAAGCCCCCCGGATAAAGGCTGTTCATCGTAAGTGTCTCGCAGCCTACCAGTGCTGGTAAACAAAGAGCTACTATCCAAAGTTTAGATTTTATCATTGTAACTGCGGATCGCGCGTCGCTCGGGGAGTGGCTGCAATTTAATGATGAAAAACCGCTGCGATGCTCCTTGTCGGGGCGGCGTCCGTGCGGGAGGATGGCATTGATGGATTCATTTTTTAAAGAGCTTGGGCGGGCCGTGTTGGCGCGGTGGAAGGATGAGAATTTCTCGCTGACCGTATTTCCAGAGATTGCCCAGACGATTTTATCGGAGCGACCGCCGTCGCAGCATGTCGATCTCAACCAATTGATCCGTGATTTTCTACTCGATGACGATCAACCCGCACAGAGCGCATCGGGATTCGGGCAACCGGAGTTAATCGTATTTGAGCATCCTCGCTTTTATATACAGATTTTGTTCTGGTTGGACGGAACGACGGATATTCATCAGCATGAGTTTTCGGGGGCATTTCATGTCATGGAAGGATCGAGTGTGCATTCGCACTTCGCATTTCGCAACCCGGAGCCGATCACTGCCCACTTCCGGCTCGGTGACTTGGAGTTGATCGATACGCGGCTCTTGGATACTGGCAGCACGGTGCCCATCGTATCCGGCGGCTCATGCATTCACTCGCTTTTTCATCTCGACATGCCATCGGTCACCGTGGTCATCCGCACGCAATCCGACCCTGGCACGGGTCCGCAGTTCACGTATTTGCCTCCGCATGTGGCGCTGGACCCGGTCCGGGACGATGCTTTAACGATGCGGCGCAAGCAACTGCTTGACGCGTTGGAGCGGCTTGGCGATCCGGGTTATCTCGAATTGGTGTTGTCCATGATTGAGGAGCTGGATTTCGAGCGGGGATTTTTTATTTTACAGAATGCAATGCCCCATCTCCGTGGCTTGGATGCGTGGGACGAGGTGTGGGAGGCATTCGCGGCCAAGCATGGCGATCTTGCCAAAAAAATCCTGCCTACGCTTGAAGAAATTGTTCGCCGTGATGGCATTGCCTCGTTGCGTAGTTCCATCGAGTGGGTTGAGCATCGGTTCTTCCTCGCGCTGTTACTCAATGTTCCCAGGCGCACGGAAATCCTAATGCTGGTGGCTCAGCGCGTGTCCGGCGACCCGATCGAGGCAATCCTGCGTTGGGCTGAGGAACTCACGGACGACTCCGAATCGGGAACCTGGATCGTCGACGCGTGCTTCCCGGAGACGGTCGATATTTCGAAAGAATCCCAGCCGGAGGTTTTTATGTCAGCGCTGCGGCATTATGTAACAGGAGCCCCGCTGAACAATGACCAGGTGCCCTTGTCCGAACGA
>Ga0209491_10002378_pt1 | contig 33693 bp, 33 predicted proteins | sample BON02_FD_187213 | JGI IMG/M metagenome (GOLD analysis project Ga0209491, IMG submission 187213) | Freshwater microbial communities from Lake Bonney liftoff mats and glacier meltwater in Antarctica - BON-02 (SPAdes) (version 2) | ecosystem: Environmental > Aquatic > Freshwater > Ice > Glacier... | reverse complement strand
GTCAAGTCCACAGGGTCAATTAGAACTTCCTTTGAACCAAATACTTTCTTTAAGAATCCCATTACCCTCCAAAAGGTATCACTTTTCCAAGTTCTGAATTCACGTTGCCCATACCCGCTGGAACTCATCCACTGCCAACTCACCCGATAACGCCCGTGTATAGCGGGCCACCATTGCCCCACTAGACCAACCTGCAGCGGCACGCAACGAAGTCTCAGACACCCCAAGCCTGAGTTTGGTTTGTTGATGCTGGATTCTGCCCATTGCCACCTATCTAGATTTTATTCACCTAACAATTTCTTGACTGCCAATTTCAAGTCTTTTGGGTCGACATTGTGCTTTGTTTTTCGCTTAATCTCTTTGCGAATAGCTAAAAGTACATCATCCGAAATCAATATTGGCTTCAAGGTCCTAGGTGAAATTGCATTTTGAGCCGAGAGGTACTCTGCAAGCCTTCCTTTTGACAATCCTTCCTTACTAATCAGAAACATCAGTTCAGTTTTTGAACTCGGTTTCAATGTGTCATCTAGAGTGTCAACTTCAAATACCAGAGTAACTTCGGACTGTTGTCCCTTAACCGGAGTCACAAAGTAGGCCTGCCAAACCTGTGCATTTGTAAGAATCGCCCACTGAACACCCTCTTTAAGTGCGTACGACTCAACTTGGCGAAGGTGAGAGGGTGACAATTTTTGAGAAATTCTCTTTACTTCAACGAACGCTTTCAACTGCTTTTCAATACGAATGCCGTAATCAGCAAAATCTCCTTTGACCACAAACTCGGCGGTCAAGTTCTCATATTTGTCGTAGCCCAGTACATCTACAAGTATGTCAGTCACTAAATGACGTGTATCTGCCTCCACCGCATCTTTTTCCTTTAAGAGCAGAGTTGGCTTAATCAGTTTCTTCATTGCCGATGAAATACGAGATTTCGCATTTTCCTCCCATTTGGGAACGCCGCTTGTTGTTGATTTTGCAACAGGTTGCGGTGTGGCTAAATGTTCGGATTCTGGAATATGTTCATCTGACATACATGAGCCTTTCAATAGGTATCTCTAAACTAGCCACCTTTTTTGGGCATAGCCCAAAGGCGTGAAAACTCATCCAGTGCCAACTCCCCCGATAGCGCCCGCGTGTAGCGCGCAACCATTGCACCGCTAGACCATCCTGCAGCAGCACGAACCGAAGTCTCAGACACCCCGCAGCGAAGTGCCTGCACCGCCCAACCACGACGCCAAGCGTGTGCCGAGGGCGCACCTAAACGTTGCAAGCACAGCCGTATCGCGTTTGGAGTCATACCAAAGAGTGAACCCTGGCTGCGCTTACAGATGTGTCTGCGCAAGGCGTGTCGCGCTGCTGGTGACAGTGGTGCGACACGCGGTTTACCCGTCTTGGACGTGCGAACTATAAGAAACCCTTCGGCGAAATTCATATCCTCAATTTCGAGTCGTGCGATTTCGCTTCTACGCAACCCGCATGACCACAGCACCTCAACAAGCGCCTTGTCGCGTGCTGTGCAAGTCTGCGCGAGTGCGGAACGGTAGTCAGCCTCTACAACGGTTTCTTGTGGACGCATAACATCCTTAGCGAGTGGAACTTGTTTCCACCAGCCGAAGAGGTCGTACTCGTTTGATTGCGCCCACTTGCCGAATGCTCGTGCCGCTTGTCCACGCTTGCGACGACTAACTTGCGAGTTGGTCATCGCAATCCATGTCTTTACTTCTGTAATCGTTGGCTCTTCAAATTGTTTTAAAAGGTCATTTAGGGATGTGCAGTAATCTTTGACGGTTCGGTCGGCTTTGCCTGCAAGCCGCCAGTCAAGTTCAAATTCACTTAGTAGCGAACGGTCCATAACTATCTCCTGGTGTGTTGGGAGAGGCTCAACGACGAGCGGGCTGTGTCCGCCGATTAGAACAACAAGGAAGCGAACCCAAGCCACGCTTGGGTTCGCCACAAAATTTGTGGGCGCTGAGGGACTCGAACCCCCGACCCTCTCCTTGTAAGGGAGATGCTCTAACCAACTGAGCTAAGCGCCCGCGTGCTTGTTAACGCGAACCCCGAATGTTAGCGGCTTGACCTGCCGTGCAGATTCTAGATGCCGTACAAACTGGACAAATCTGCTTGTCCGCGAGCAGTGACCACCGACTCCGGACGCACACATGGCGTATCGACAGGACCACCAGAACTCCATGGCTGCGGACATGGCATCCCATCCAATGCCGCAATTGTGCGTGATAAAAAATCGGCTACACCAAATGCGCCAGACACCTTGTAATGAATACCGTCTAGAGTGAACCACTGCGGTGCCGTCGAGGTGTACATCCACAAGTCAGCGATCACCACATCACTGAAAACACCGGACGCAATCTTGTCTCGCAGAATTTGGTTCATCGAGGCATAATCAGACGTGTAGTCGACACCAGGAAGGACGTAGAGAGATGCTTCTCGATACGTCAACCAGATGACCTGAGAGAAACCACGTGATCTTGCCGCGTTCACAATCAGATCGAAGTCATTAGCAAATTTAATGGGCTTGTCGTTGTAACCAACACCCACTACCAGCGTGTCTGCCTCACCGTAAGCGCGATTCAAAATGGTGTCCAAAGCGTTTGTAACGTCACGTCCTTCACGGCTCTTACAGTTGTGGTGCACGAGCCGTCGACAGGATTCCAAGTCGAGAGTTACGTTGAACCCTTGCAAAGCGACCTGGCTGCTCGGAATCCACCGTAGCGAAGCAATCGCCGAGTCGCCGACGATAAACACATTACGCGGACCATTGGGGCGGATCGGTGTCGATCCTGCAGTAGCCGTCTCGCTTGCGATGTCGGCAACCACCGGGGCAATGGGGGGCGACAAACCCGCAACGCCGCGCCCTGCGCTCCAGTCGTCGAGGATCGTAAACCACAACCCATATCCGACTGCGAATACTAGTACTGCGATTTGCAGCACCAGAATTAAACGCTTACGGGACACATATCCACAGTAGGTGGGACGCGTTACTTGCTTAATAAGGGACGTGCGTTTCGACGACTGGTTCGTCCTGCTCGGGGTCGAACAGTCGCGCCACAAGCGGTCCGCTCATTGCCGACAAGATCACGTACGCCGCGACAAGACCTCGCCACTCCTGCGGTGCAATACCCATGGCAATCACCAGCCCACCGATGGCCACACTGAACTCGCCACGGGCGCTCAGCAAACTGCCACCTCGTAAGGCACTGAGCCAGCGGTTTTGCAAAGTGGCGCCCGACCGTCCGAGGGCATACCAGACCGTGATTACCTTGGTACCCCACGTCACGGCGACGAGGACCGCTGCAATTGGAATCGACCTCGGGAGGTCGGTGGGGTCGGTTTGAAATCCGAAAAATACAAAGAACACGGCTGCGAAGAGGTCCCGCAATGGTCTGAGGCGATTACGGATGGATTGCGCTAATTCACCGGTAATGAGAAGGCCGACCAAGAACGCTGCCACCACCGATGAGAAGTTGAGTAGTGCGGCAATACCACCCGCAGCAAGTGCCAGACCGAGCGTGGTGAGCAGCAAGGCAACTCCGGAATCATCTTTCAGCAATCCACTAAAGATGTGAATACCACGCGAACCGAGCACCAACAGGATCGTGACCACCGCCAGACCAACCGTCACGCCAGTGAGATTCCACCACAACGACGCGGCTGTGCCAAAAGCTGTGAGCACCGGTAAGTACGGCGCCATCGCAAGGTCTTCGAGCACGAGGATGGCAACAAGCGACTTCCATTCCGGGCGATTCCGCCACCCCATTTCACGTGCAACCTGCGTGGCGATGCCGCTGCTCGATACATAGGTCACGCCTGCCATCGCGAGAATTGCAATGGCATCCCAGCCGAGCAAGTACCCGCATAGGGCTCCTGGAGTTGCATTGAGTACCAGATCGACGACTGCCGTGGTCCGGTGGCGCCGAGCCTCCTCGACGATCGTCGTCGCAGAAAACTCAAGTCCAAGAAATAACAGCAAAAGAATGGCGCCGACCTCTGCCATTACCGCGATGAAAGGCTGAGAGAAGTCAAGATCCACAACGCCGCCCTCTCCGATGATCAAACCAGTCAGCAGAAACAAGGGAGCACTCGCCACACGCAATGCTGTTGCGACACGCGCAACCAATCCGAGGAGAATCAGCAGTCCCCCGACTTCAGCCAAAATCAGAGCGGTATCGCCCTCGACAACGCCGGCAAGCATGGTTGCAGACTAGTTTCGATCTACCGGAAATGTCGCACTTGCTATTTAATGCCACCTAGCGCGCGATGCCGTAGCGCTCGCGGGCACCCCGACTGGCAGCACCTATCAGGCGGTCGGCAATGATAGCGATGAAAGCAATTGCTAATCCGGCAACAATACCTCGACCCGTATTTGCCTTGACCAATGCGATGTACACCTCTTGACCCAGGTCACGCGTGCCGACAAGCGCAGTAATGACCAGCATCGACAAAGCCAACATGATGGTTTGATTCAACCCGAGCAGAATTTCTGGTAAGGCCAGCGGCAACTTCACACGCAACAACAGTTGTCGGGGTGTGCAACCCGACACCATTGCAGCCTCCACAACCTGTTCATCTATTCCGCGGATACCGTGCCAGGTGTACCGAACCGCCGGAGCCAGGGCGTACAGCACGATGGCGATGAACGCCGTGAAGTCTCCCACCCGAAACAACATCACCACCGGAATGAGGTAGACAAAACTCGGCAAGGTTTGCAGCGTGTCAATGAGCAACCCAATAAATCGCGAAGCGCGTTCGCTATGTGCCGCCCAAATCCCAAGAGGAACGCCAATTAGCATCGCCACAATGACTGCGGTTGCACACAGGTACACCGTAAACATTGCGTACTCCCAGAGTCCTGTAACGGCAATGAAACTAATAAGCCCCCCGCAAATTACTGCGAGTTTTGCCCTGCCCACGGCAAAAGCAACAATCGTGATTAAGGCGATGGTCCACCACCAGGGAATCGCCATAAGCAATCCCCTTATTGGCAGCATGAAGATTTCCAAAATGAATATTTTGACGGACTCTAACGTGTCGAAAAAATTTCGATTGATCCAACTGATCAAGTCATCCCAAAACGAACCGGTGGTTACCTGCAAATTCTTTGGGTAACGCTGAACACCCTTGACTGCTAACCCCACCAGAAAGGTAGCGACTGCGGCAAACAGCACAACGGCGAGATGTGGATAGCGTCTCCACGGCGGTAGCGCTGACAGCGAACGAGGCACTCGAGTATCGTTCGCCAACTGATTCTTTACCGCAAATGACTGGCTCAAACGATCAAGCGCAACTGCTAGAGCAACAATGGCGAGTCCGGCCTCAAGTCCACGACCAATGTCGAGCCGCCGCAGAGATTCCAAAACGTCAAAACCCAGACCGCCAGCCCCAATCATTGAGGCAATGATCACCATATTGAGCGACAGCATGATCACTTGGTTCACGCCTACCATGAGCCCGGCCCGAGCGGAGGGAATCAAAATTCTCCATGTCATTTGCCGAGGTGAGCAGCCGATCATTTCACCAAAACTTTTGATATCCGGATCTACCCCGCGTATCGACAATGTTGTGATGCGGGCCATCGGAGGCATGGCATAAATAATCGTGGCTACAAGTGCCGCAACTGGACCAAACCCAAAGAAGAACAAAACCGGTACAAGATACGCAAAAGTAGGAATGGTTTGCATGAGATCAAGGAAGGGAGTGATCGCACGCTCGAACGTCACGGATCGATATGACAACAAGCCGATACCCAATCCCACTCCTACACCGATTGGCACCGCGATCACCATTGATGCCAATGTGACCATTGCGCTGTCCCATTGACCAAATACTGCGAGATACCCAAAGAGTGCGCCCACGAGGGTTGCTAGTCGCCAATTCTTTGCTTGGTGTCCAAGGGCTGCCACAATGACGATGACCGCAATCCAACTTAAAGGCGGCACTATTTGACTCGCGCGTCGCCCCACGCCTTCCATAAAACCTTCGGACAAAATGGCAATCGACCAGTTATAAGGCTGCTCTACGGCGAAGGAGACGGCGCGGGTCACATCGGTAAACGACAGTGACCCAATGGCTGCATCATTGACCAACCATTTTGTAAATCGCGAGATGGTGCTGGCTGGTGTGCGTACCCACGATTCTGGGTAGCCAGCGAACCACACTTGATTGAGTCGTTTACTTATTTTCTCGGCGGTAGCTGCTAGTACGCCAGTCATAACGATCAGTACCAGCCACACCAAACTCTTACTGGCGAATCGACGACGCGATCGAGCGGCAAGGGATTGGGCCATTACGCCCCAGTATGAGCAAGCACTCTAATCACGGCATCTTTATCAATTGAGCCAACGGCCGCACCGTTTGCATCTACCACTCGAATTGGTCCGGATGACTGAATTACATGCATTGCGACATCGGCAATTTTCTCTGATGCCTTGACCATTGAATCACTGCTAACCGCCTGTGAACTCATCACCGAACCGACAGTGAGCACCTTGGAGCGTGGAATGCGCTTTGTGAACTCGCCAACATACGCATCTGCCGGGTTCAATATCAATTGCTCAGGGGTGTCAACTTGAATGATTTCACCATCGCGCATGATGGCTATTCGATCGGCAAGGCGAACCGCCTCATCTAGGTCGTGCGTGATGAAGACAATGGTTGTCTTGAACAATTCACGGAGGCGCAAAAACTCATCCTGCATCTCGTTGCGGATAAGTGGATCAAGGGCAGAAAATGGCTCGTCGAGAAACCACACCTCGGGGCTGACACTGAGTGACCGCGCAATGCCAACCCGCTGCTGCTGTCCGCCCGAGAGCTGGCGCGGGAAGTAATGTTCCCTCCCCTTGAGACCGACAATTTCTATCAATTCGTGGGCTCGACTCAACTGTTCTTCTCGCGAACGACCCTGGATTTTGAGCGGAAAAGCAACATTCTCGAGCACAGAGAGATGGGGCAGCAACGCAAAATGTTGGAATACCATTCCCATTTTGTGTCGACGAATGTTTATGAGCTGATCACGAGACATCGAGCCCAAGTCTTGGCCATCAAACAAGATCGAGCCAGACGTGAGTTCGGTAATCCGCGACAAACAACGCACCAACGTGGACTTCCCACAGCCAGACAACCCCATGACCACGAAGCACTCCCCTGCCTGAATATCGAAACTGACGTTTCGAACGGCAGGAATTAACCCCGCTTCCTTGATTTGTGCAGTTGTCGGTGCCCCGTTATGTGCAGCGAGAAACTCGCCCGCATTTGACCCGAATAGTTTCCATGCGCCTTGACAGACGAGTTTCACCGATTAGGCGCCAATCCAGTCTTTCCAACGCGCTTGGTTGTCATTCATCCACTCAGCGACAACGGATTCGAGCGTTTCGCCGTCCAGGTCAACCTTGGCAACCATGGCACCCACTTCGTCGTTATTCAACGTAAATGCTTGCAGGATTTTGGCAGCACCTGGCCACTTGTTGGCCAATCCGGCCCAACTGACCTTCCAAATTGGGCCAACTGGCTTACCGCAGTCGTAGGCAGCGGAGGTGTTCGAACCCCATGTGGCATCGCTGTAACACTCAGGTGTGTACGGGGGGAATTCAACGAACTCTCCCTTGAACTTCACTGGCGCCCAGTGTGGTTGGTAGATCCACAGCAGAATTGGATCCTGTCGTTCGTAAGCGGACTCCAACTCAGCGAAAAGTGCTGCGTCGGTTCCTGCGTGCACAACGGCAAAATTCATTCCTAAAGCCGCGACTCGCTCTTCATCAAACCCGCCCCAAGTCACCGGTCCACCGAGATAGCGACCCTTCGGCGCCGTTTCAGCAGTAGCAAATTCGGATGCACAGTTATTCAACGCCTCCCAATCTGGCAAACCCGGGCATCGGTCTTTCATGTATTCGGGGTACCACCACTCCTCGCGTGCCAACATTCCTGTATCGCCAAGATTCACGGTTTTACCGGTTGCCAATGACGCATCCATTGCCTCTTGACCCGTGGTCGCCCATATTTCCATCGCCACATGCAGGTCGCCAGTTTCTAGGCCCGCGAACTGAGCCAAATAGTCAGCCTGCACCAGCTCGACGTTGTAGCCAGCCTCTTCTAGGACTGCGGCTGCAAGGTTGGCGGAGAGCAACTGACCTGTCCAGTCATGCAACGTGATCTTGATCGGGTCTTCCGACTCAACGGCATTCTCGCCACCAGAGTTACCACCCGAGCCACTGCCACATGCCGCAATTCCTATCGCCAACACCACCATCATCGACATGCTTGTGATGATTCGACTTGTTCGACAACGACGAAATTTCATGTCATACCCCCTGATCAGTTTTCCCCTATGTGAATACTGACACAGTCGAGCCACTTATACAAATGGCCTGAAGGCGCGTAAGGCATCTCCGCGCAATCCGCGCAATCGCGCGATTCTCGACTACAAATGGTGGGCGCAGTTGTCGATGATCACGTGTCATGACTCGATCTCGGGATACTCCGGGGCGATGCGTTCGCCAGGGATCAAGGTCACGGTCGTAAGTCGGTTAGGGGTTGCAGTAGGGGCAGCGGCCAGGGTCGGCAGTGTTTCTGTCCGTGCGTTGCCGGGTAATGCGATGCTGGCATTTCACACAGCCCAGCACATCCGCTTGTGGTTCCTGGGTGGGCGTACCACATTCTTCACAGGGAAGTCCAGCGATGTGCTCGACGATCCAGAAACCCGGTGCGCCGCATTCTGGACAGAAGGTAAGAAGCTTCTTGACCAGGTCCTCGGTCGCGAGGCGGATGTTTTCTAGACGCGTGGGGTTGGCGTGGGCGCGCACGTCAACCTCCAGAAAAACCAGACCGCTCGGCGATTGCTCATGCGCCCAGGTGAAGGTGGCCTCGAGTTCCGTCCAGGAGGAAATTCCCTTGCGGATGCGCGAGTCATCCTCCCGTTCTGGTCGCACGACCATGTGATGCTCGGGGAATCCCCATTGCCGGGCAAAGGTCTCAACCGCGGCCCAGTCCTTTGCCAGTAGATGGGCGAAGTTGGCCTTACCCTGTGCCACTCCGACGACCTCCAGTTCGCGTACGTCGTCAATCCAGATCAGAAACTCCACGTTCCAGGGAAACATGCCCATCGTTGGATCCAGTCCGAACGAACCCTCGCTGGCGAGACCGAGCGGCCATCCGGCCAACTGCATGCCAATGCGTGCCTTCCGACGCGCGGCCTCAAGTTGCGTGCCGGCACGCGGAATGTCACGCGTGAAGGTGCCGAGAAGATCGGTGTCGTAACCCGCCACCCGCACCACCTGACAACCGAGCGCCGACTTCAGCAACGGTGCAATCACGCGATCCTTGCCATGCTGGGTGAGCAAGGCGACGCGCTGTCCGGCATAAACGCCGGCATAAACAGACGTATTGTCCAGTGGCGGGATTGTTATCGCGTCTCCTGGGTTAGGGCTCGATGGCGCATCAGCAGCATGATCAGAGTCACCGCCGTGAGCGGTAGCGCGAACCCGAGCATGGCGACCCTGAATGCCGGCAGTACCGCGTGCTGCGTGGACGAGAGGATCAAGTACAGGACGTAGACCGCGTAGTAGCCGAGGAACAGCGCACCGTTCCAACGCGTGATCAGGTGGCCGGTGGCAAAGATCGGCAGACACGCGAGCGTCACCAAGATCATCACAGGGATGTCGAAGCGGATTAGCGCCGGCGCGACCTCAAGCCCGCCCGGCGTGACCATGCTGGCGATGCCGACGATAGAGAGGATGTTGAACAGGCAACTGCCGATCGCATTGCCGACGGCGATGTCGCGCTCGCCGCGCAGCGCCGCCACGACCGAGGTCGCCACCTCGGGCAGCGAGGTACCGACGGCGACGATGGTCAGGCCGATGATGAGTTCGCTCACGCCGAAGTGCCGCGCGAACGCTACCGCCCCCTCAACCAGCCAATTGGCACCGAGCACGAGCAGTACGAGCCCCGCGACGATGAACGCGATCTGGATTGGCAGCTGCCCACGCCCGGCGACTGCGCCGTCACCGAATTCGTGCGGGTGCTCGACCCGCCCCGCCGCACTCGCTTTGCGGCTTTGGCGCACCGTGAACACGGTGTAGGCCACGACGCCGGCAAAGAGCAGCAGGCCATCGAATCTGCTGATGTTGCCGTCGAGCGCCAGCACCAGCAGCAGCACCGAAACTCCGATCAGCAACGGCACTTCGAGCCTTACCAGTTGCTGCGACACCACCAGCGGTACGATCAGCGCCGCGACGCCGAGGACGAACAGCACGTTGAAGATGTTGCTGCCGACCACGTTGCCCATCGCGATATCGGCCTGGCCCGCGAACCCGGCCTTGATGCTCACCGCGAGTTCTGGCGCGCTGGTGCCGAACGCGACCACGGTGAGTCCGATCACCAGCGCCGAGATACCGAAATGCGCCGCCAAGCGCGAGGCTCCGCGCACCAGCAACTCTGCGCCGCCAACCAGCAGGATCAGCCCGAGTACGAACAAAGCAATTACGGCGAGACTCATTTGCCGCTCCCCAAGATTGACGCACCGAATCCGACCGCGCTTATCACGCGCCAAACTCTATTCATCGCTTGACCTGCTTCCACCGGATCTGGAACTCGATTTCCTCGCTAGCGTCGTCGCGCTCGTGCTCGACACTGACAGCTGCGTCGGCTTGCCACGCCTCATGACGACGGGATCCGGAAACACTGTTTAGCGGTCATCGGGATGCCTAGGGGGCTCTAGGCTTGCCGCTAGATCGTCCTGGGCGTTGAGGCGAAGGACAATTCCCTCTGCTCGGTAGGAGGAACGACCGACCAGGTGGGACGCCGCCGGAGCGGTGATGAAGATCAGCAAAATGATTAGGACGAGTTTGGATCGGCCTTGCCCAACGACGATGAGATCGCTGAGGACAATGAGCAGGATGCTGAGGGTGCTTGCTTTCGTCGCGGCGTGCATGCGCGAGTAAATGTCAGGGAAGCGCAGCACCCCGATCGCGGCGAGCAGCATGAACGCCGCGCCGCTGATCGCCAACACACCGCTGATTACGTCGCCCATGTCAGCCTCCTCGCCGTTCGACGAATCGGGCGCCGGCGACCGCGCCTACGAACCCGACAAAGGCAACCATGACGGCGATGTCGTAGAAGAGAGTGACCCCGGTGCGTACTGCGATGAGAACGATGGCGGCGGCGATGGTCACGGCGATGCCATCGAGGGCGACGACCCGATCCGCCAGCGATGGCCCGATCACGACCCGGATGAAGAAGCAGCCACCGGCCAGAACTAGCATCACGATCGCGACCAGGTTCATTTCGCCTCTGGCCCCGTGTGAATGTCGTCGTCGACCAGCCTGGCGAGCGCGTCGCGCGTGCCGAACGCCTCGACCGCGAGTACCTCTAGTCGGCGCACCTCTCGGTGGACTTCCTCGACGTCGGTGATGTGCAGCACGTGAACATAGAGCGTGAGTGGGTCGCGTCGAACATCGAGGGTCAAGGTGCCCGGGGTGAGGGAGATGGCGGCGGCGATCAGCGTAACGATCGTGTCCGAACAGCCTTTCAACGGCACTGCGACGATGCCGCTGCAGGTCTGGCGCCGCCAATTGACGATGAGAACGGCGACGGCGATAGATGACTCCACGAGTTTGTAGGCGAAGTACGCGGCAAACTTGGCTGCCTTCAGTGGTCGGAACGCCATCTCACCCGACTCACCTGTGGGTTCGGAGCGGAACAAGATGATCACGGCAAGGGCCACCACGAGGCCGCCAAGAATGTTGGCGACCGAGACGTCGCCCCACAGTGCAACCCAGAGCCCGACGAGCCAGCACAAGCGAACCGCCCGGCTCACCACATCGGGCTCCGTCGCCAGAATGGGCGTGACGTCAGGGTCATGGGTTCAGAACCGATTCGGTGTACCGGCGGGTATCAATGAGATCTGCGGCGGCCCGCTCGGAGAGTCGGTAGAGCGGTCCGGCAGCGACGGCGATACCGATGCTCAACGCGACCAGGACGCCAGTGACTGCCATCATCAGGCGGGCACCACCGATAGGCGCCGCAGTTGGCGCGGTGATCGGGGCGAGAGCGGGTTCAGTGGCGACGCGCGGATGGCCCCAGAACGCGTTGGCCCATATCTTGGTCATCGAGAACAATGTGAGGAGGCTGACCGCGAGGCTGATCCCGACGACGACGTACTGGCCGGCGTCGAGTCCGGCTTGGACGAGAGCGAGTTTGGCGACGAACCCCGAAAATGGCGGGATGCCGGCCAGGCTGAGTGCCGGGATGAGGAAGAGCACGGCCAGCCACGGTGCCGTGTGGGCGAGCCCGCTGATGTTGGCGAGACGTCCGCTGCCACTGCGGAGCTCGATGAGTCCGGCGACAAGGAACAGGGTTGTCTTGACCACGATGTGGTGCATGATGTAGAAGATGGCTCCAGCGATCCCGGCCAGGGTGAACAGCCCAAGGCCCATGATCATGTAGCCGATCTGGCTGATGATGTGGAACGACAAGATCCGCTTGACGTCGTCTTGGGCGATCGCTCCCAACACGCCGATTACCATCGTCACCGCGGCGACAACGAGGAGCAGGGTGCCGGGACGTGTCTCGGCCGGGAACAGCAGCGTCTGGGTGCGAATGATGGCATAGACACCGACTTTGGTGAGCAACCCGGCGAACACTGCCGTCACCGGGGTGGGGGCGGTGGGATAACTGTCGGGCAACCAGAAGTACAGGGGAAACAAGGCTGCTTTGATGCCGAACACGATGATCAGCAGCAGCGCCAGGGCGCTGCGCAGCCCGCTCGGGATCTCTGCCAAGCGGACTCCGAGGTCGGCCATGTTGACGGTGCCGGTGGCCGCGTAAATGAACGCCAGCGCGATCAGAAAGAGCGTGGAGGCGAGGAGGCTGATCACGACGTAAGTCATGCCGGCGCGTACCTGCTCGGCTCGGCCACCAAGCGTGATCAGCACGTAGCTCGCCGTCAGCATCACCTCGAAGGCGACGAACAAGTTGAACAAGTCACCAGTGAGGAACGCGGCCGCCACGCCAGACGCCAGCACGAGATACGTGGGATGGAAGACGACGTGGTCCTGCTCGGCGCCGGGCTGCCCGATGGCATACACCAAAACGGCCAGCAGCATGATGGCGGCGACGACGAGCATAATCACAGCAAACCGATCGGCGACGAGCGTGATGCCAACGGGTGCTGGCCAGCCACCGGCTTGTACAACCTCGATGCCGACGTCATCGACGTGGACGAGCAGCACGATGCTTATCACCGTGACCGCGGCGAGCGTGGCGACCCCGATCAGCCGTTGGAGGTTGCGGTTCCACCCGCAGGCGATCGACAGTGCGGCCGCAATTAGCGGTAACAGGATCGGCAAGGCGACGAGTGTCGTCATCGTTCCACCTCGTAATCTTCGCTTAAGAGATCGCCGGCTGGCACTATGTCGCCGCCGCGGCGGTGACCCCGGGCCACGAATCGATCCTCCAGATCATCTTCGACGTCGTCATCGTTGGTAATTGTCCAACTGCGATAGGCCAACGCCAGCAGGAATGCGGTCACGCCGAACGTGATCACGATTGCGGTCAGCGCCAACGCCTGAGGGAGCGGGTCGTTGAACGAGCGCAACTCGCGACCGACGAATACGGGATCACCACGTCCACCGCCCGACCCGATGAGCAATACGACGGCCCCGTGGCTGATCAGGCCGACACCGATCACGATCCGGCTGAGTTGGCGCTGCAGGATCAGGTACGTGCCGCAACCGCACAGGACAGCCGCGATCACCGCCAAAAGGATCGTCATAATCTCGGCACCTTCATGTCCGGCACGCCATCTAGCGCGGCTGGGTCGTCATCGCCGAGCGCCTCGAAGACCATCAGGACCAGGCCGACGACAACCAAGTACACGCCGCTGTCGAAGGCGATGGCACTTGGTACCTTCACAAGGCCGAGGGCGGGGAGATCCAATTCGAGCATGGCGTTGTCGAGTAGTGCATCGCCGAATAGTAACGGGATGATCGCCGTGGTCGCCGCGAGACCGAGGCCGAGTGATAGCACCGTCCTCGGACGGATCGCGATGGTGGCTCGAACGGCACTGTTTCCCTGCGCCACGTAACGCAGGGCCAAGGCGACACCGGCCAGGAGTCCACCGACGAAACCTCCTCCTGGCTGATTGTGACCCGCGAACAACAAGTACACCGAAAACACCACAACTAAGTCAAAGACGAACCGGATCGTACTGTCGAGGATGAGCGACCGACGCATCAACTCACCCCTGTGTCCGACGCTGATGGGCGGCGCGCCGCTCGCGCTAAAGCAGTCGCGCCCAGCCCCGCGACCACCAGCACCGTGATCTCGCCGAGCGTGTCTAATCCGCGGATGTCGACGAGGATCACGTTCACGACGTTACGTCCGCCGCCCTTTGGCAAGGCATCTTCGACCATGGCGTCAGAAACCGGAGGCATCCGACGCGCTCCCGCAGAGGCGAGGCCCATGATCAAGACGAAGACGCCGAAGGCTGCAGAGACGAGTAGTCGTGGCACCTGACTGATGGCCGGTGCGCGACGCTCGAAGTGATCAGGAAGCCGACGCAATACCAGCAAGAACAACACGATCGACAACGTCTCGATGGCGAACTGTGTCAGCGCGAGGTCAGGTGCGCCATGCACGATGAACAGCAACGCCATCCCGTAACCGACTGAGCCCAACAAGAGCGCCGCGGTAAACCGCCGAGTTGCGAGCGTGGCGGCCACCGCCCCGCCGATCAACAGGGCGGCGACGGGGATGTACGCGCTGGCGCCCACGAGATCGGGCCAGCCGGGCCAGAACGGACCCAGCACGAGACCGGACAACGGCACAACCGCGGCCGTGACGAGTATGACTGCGGCGTACACCGGTAACGATCCGGGCTGGGCGATGCCCGTCACGACCTCCGCAGTGCGCAGAACTCCTCGCACGGAGTCGTTGTAGCCATGGTCGGCGCTGTAGCGCGGGGCGAAGCGAGCCTGCGCGCGCTCAACCCGGCCACGAATCAGAAAGAGCACCAATCCGGCAAACAACGTCACCATCGAAAGGGCAAGCGCGGTGGTGAAGCCGTGCCACAGTTTGAGGTATGAGTCCGAACGGGGATCGAGAACGGCCGCCGCTTCGCGGACGAGACGGCCGGCTGGCAGTACACCCAGCACCACGGTCACCATCGCCAGGAGCGCGGCGGGCAGCACAAACCACGGCGACGGTGGAAGAACCGAATGGGCGTCCCTCTTCGACGCGTCCTTGCCGCTAGGCTCGCCGGCCACGAGGCTGGGACGCAGCAGCCCGGCCATGATCCGCAGGCTGTAAGCGACCGTGAGTACGGATCCGGCAACAATGCCGACCAGCACCCAGCGGTCTCCCGCACCACCGTGGAGCAGCGCCTCGTAGGCAGAATCCTTGGCAACGAAGCCGGCCAGCGGGGGCACGGCCGCCATCGACGCTGCGCTAACTACGCCAACGACTTTCGTCGTCGTCCACCCGACCCCGAGTAGTGGCAGGCGCCGCACATCACGGGTGTGCGCCTGATGGTCGATAATGCCGACGACCATGAACAAGGCTGCCTTGAACGCCCCGTGGCTGATCAACAGCGCGCATCCGGCCGCGGTGGCATCGGGTCGGCCGAGACCGAACAGCACCATCAAGAACCCGAGTTGACTCACCGTGCCGAAGGCCAGGATCTGCTTGAGGTCGTAGGGCCGCAGCGCTCGTAGGCCGCCGCTGAGCATCGTGACTAGTCCGACCGTCACGACGAGGGGCCGCCAGATCCCTACCGACGCAAAGGCCGGTGCGAACAGCGCCACCACATACACTCCGGCCTTGACCATCGCCGCCGAGTGCAGGTACGCACTGACCGGTGTCGGGGCGACCATCGCTTTGGGCAGCCAACTGTGGAACGGATACTGGGCCGACTTCGTAAAGGCACCGATCAAGACTAAGACCAAGGCCGTCGCCATCGGTCCGCCCGTCGGTGGGTCGGCTAGCAACGCAGTGATTTGGTAGGTGCCCGCCTGCTGACCGATGATCACGAAGCCGGCCAGCATCACCAGACCACCAAGGCCGGTGATCAGCAACGCCTGCAACGCCGATGCTCGTGCCCGCTCGTCGTGGTCGTCATTGCCAATCAACAAGTACGACGTCAACGACGTCAGTTCCCAAAAGATGAACAGCACCAGCAGGTTGTCTGCCAAAACAAGACCGAGCATCGCCCCCGCGAACAGCGTAAGCAGGCCAGCCAAGCGCGTCACCCGAACGCCATCGCCGAAGTAGCGCCAACCGTAGGCGAACACCAAAGTGCCGATACCGGACACGAGACCGACCATCAATAACGTAAACGCGTCGAACCGCAGATCAACCTCGAGTCCCAGTCCCGGAACCCATGACACACGCGACGTGATCGTTCGACCATTGAGTACGTCGGCTGCATTCCAGACCGCCCATGCCGTAGCCGCCAGCGGAGCTACACCACCGACGAGCAGCGCCCGCGGCCCGAGACGGCGTCCAGCGACCAAGATCGCCGTGCCGAGCACAAGATGAAGTGCGAGGAGCGTGAACAGAGTCGTCTCCGAAGATCAGCGCAGGTCGCGATGCACGACGGAACCCAGCGACCGGTAGTTGGGACTATTGGCGCCAGCCGCACGGGCATGCATCGGAGATCTTTCTTTAAATCGGCCGGGGTTTTGCATCAGGTTCTGGTGGTGTGGGAATTGTGGTTGAGGTAGGTGGCAATAGTAGTAGGTAGTTGACCGGGTTGGTGAGAATACTTGTTGCTCCCACTCACACGCTGTGGTCTACTGTCTTGATGGTTGACTCGGTGATAGGTTCTCTCGATCCAGGTGACGATCGCTAAGCGTAGTTCCTCCCGGGTTGCCCATCGTTCCGATCGAGAACACTTTTTTGCAGTAGCAAGAAAGAACTCGGTGGCCTACCACAGAAATTACTAAAACGCTGCCCAACGACTATGGGCGAGGTTCGCCAACTCAAACGTGTCCACCGTGGATAAAACGATCGCCCACGCGCCGTGCTTAACTACGATAAACCAGATGAAGTCATCAGCCAACTTGTTGCACTGAAAGTTTGAAACCGCCTATGAATATCCTCCTGTTCCTACTGGGTCTCGGTGCGCTGGTCGTTGGCGCCGGACTGCTGGTACGCGGCGCTTCGCGCCTTGCGCTGTCCTTCGGTATTTCCCCGTTGGTGGTCGGCCTGACTATCGTCGCGTTCGGTACTAGCGCACCCGAACTCGCCGTCTCCGTTAGTGCCGTGCTTGACGGCAAGCCCGATATCGCGATCGGCAACGTGGTCGGCAGCAACATCTTCAACATCTTGTTTATCCTCGGCGTCTCGGCGCTGATCGTTCCGCTGATTGTTCACGCCCAGATAATCCGCCAGGAGGTGCCAATCATGATCGGCGCTTCGCTCTTGCTGTTGGTGCTCGTGATCGACGGCAATCTGAGCCGCATCGATGCGGCGCTCCTGTTCGGGCTGCTGGTGGGTTACACCATCTTTCTCATCCGGCAGTCGCGCGCCGAAACGCAGGCCACGCGTTCCGAGTACGAAGAAGGCGTTCCCTCAAAGAGCACATGGGATGCGCACGTGGGTGTGCAACTGCTACTGGTGGCCGGCGGTCTGGCGCTGCTCGTCCTCGGGTCGAACTGGCTGGTTACCGCCTCGATCGTCTTTGCCAAGGCGCTAGGCGTGAGCGATCTGGTGATCGGCCTGACCATCGTCGCCGCCGGCACTTCGATGCCCGAGGTCGCGACTTCGGTGACGGCCGCGATCCGCGGCGAGCGCGACATTGCCATCGGCAACGTCGTCGGCAGCAACACCTTCAACATCTTCGGCGCCCTCGGCGTGTCCGGTCTGGTCGCCCGCGATGGCCTGACGGTGCCGCCGGCGCTGCTCAACTTGGATGTCTGGGTGATGATCGCCGTCGCGCTTGCGTGTTTGCCGGTGTTCATCACCGGCCGCCAGATTGCCCGCTGGGAGGGCGCGGTGTTCCTCGGCTATTACACGGCGTACGTCGCTTACCTGATCCTGTCAGCGCAGCGGCACGCCGCGCTGCCCGCGTTCTCGAACACGATGATGAGTTTCGTCATCCCGATCACGATCATCACGCTGATCGTGGTCATGATGCGTTCCAAGCCCGCGGAAGCGCAGACCGGATAAATCCATCCCCGCCCGCGCCGTGCTTAACTACAAGACACAAGATGAAGCTATTAACTAAGTTGTTGCATTAAAAACTCGAAACCGCCAATGTAAATAATCAGCGCTACGCGTTGTGAGACGCGCGAATCTCGCGCAGTGCCGCGAGCAACTCGGTCGTTGCGGCAATCACTGGAATTCGGCGCGCACCGTATTCTGTAACAAGGAGTTCACAATCGTTGTGCTCGGCCGTGGCGACACCGGCCTCGTTACAGACCAGCAGACTGGCAAGATAATCCCATACGCCGTGACTATTGAAGTCAATCCAGCCGTCAGTGGCGCCTTCGGCCACTAAGCAGATGTCGAGGGCTGCTGCCCCATTGGCGCGGAACTGCCCCCAGTTTGGTTTGTTTTTTGGCAGACCAGAAATACCGATCACGGCTTCGCGCAATTCGGTGCAGCCCGAGTGAGCGATGCGTGTGCCGTTATGAAAAGCCCCGCCGCCAAGAGTAGCCCAGTAGCGATCGCGACCGCTGGCCTGATTGACGACGAGCGAGGCGCGCATGCCGCGATGATCAACGGCGCACAACGCTGTCGCGTACCACGGGATACCGCGGCTCGCGTTGGTAGAACCATCGAGCGGGTCCATCACCACGAGAATGTCGTTAGCCCCCCACTCGCCCGTGCGCTCGCTCTCTTCTGACAACACGGCTATGCCCTCACTATGCAGGATTGCAAGCGCTGCGTTGTCGCAGTCGAGGTCGACAGAATATTGCGTTGGCCTCTTGCCCGACAGCGACCAGTCGATGTTGGCGCTCAGCACGACCGCGACGGCATCGGCGACGCGATGTAGTACCGCGAGAATTTCGTCGTTGGTCGACGCGGCGGAGATCACGACCTTGATTGTACTTAGGTAATGAATTTCTGCTTAGCGCTCATCACGCACGAACGGCTGGCCCAACATCTTTGGTGCGCCGAGCAGGCGCCGCGCGCGGGGTGTCGAAAGCGCGACGAGAACTAGCAGCGTCGCGATGTATGGCAACATCTGCACGATCGCTGGAGGCAAGATGTTTATCTGCTGCCCCTGCAACGTGAACGGTACCTGCAGAGTGAAGCCAAACAGCACCGCACCACCGATCGCGCGCAATGGGCGCCACGCGGCGAAGACCACGAGCGCGAGCGCTATCCAACCAATGCCGTTGGTGGTTGCCGCCTGACTCCAGGCCGTGCCGCGCGCGAGCATAAACCACCCGCCCGCCAGTCCGATCAATGCGCCGCCAGCGATCGTGTGGATGTAACGGATCATTGCTACCGAGACGCCCTGAGCGTCAACTGTTGCAGGGGCGTCGCCGGTCGCGCGCAACACCAAGCCCGCGCGTGTGCGCGAGAGATACAGCGAAGCCACTAGCGCGCCAACCCACGTCAGATAGGTGATGGTGTCGTGGCCGAAAATTACTGGGCCAATGATCGGGATATCGGCAAGCGCGCCCAACTTGAGCGGGTTGATCTGCACTGGCCGCGATTTGCCTTCCACCGATTTGCCAATAAATTGCGACAGACCCGTGCCAAAGATGACTAGCGCCAGGCCAGAGACGATCTGATTTGAGCGCAGCGAGATCGTAAGCACGGCGTGCACGGTTGCCATCGCCATACCAACGAGAATTGAAAGCAGTAACGCGAGCCAAAGATTGTGCGTTCCATCGCCAACCAAGAAAGCCGTTACCGCGCCCATCAGCAGTATGCCCTCTACCCCGAGGTTGATGATGCCCGAGCGCTCGGTGAGAATAACGCCCAGCGACGCCAAGATCAGCGTCGTGGCGATGCTAATTGAGTCGGCAAAAGTGAGCACCCACACGTTTGAGTTCACGACGCCACCTTCGTCGCGGTCGAAACTGGTTCGACGCGCCGAATGTGCACGCGGTTGCGCCTGAACACTTCGCCGCCGAGAGCGAACAGCAACACCGAACCCTGCAGCACGACGGCGATCGCAATCGGCACTGGCTTCGAAGAAATCTGCAGCGCGGCGCCGCCAACTCTCAAGCCCGCGAACAATATTGCCGTGATTACGACTGCGACGAAGTTGTAGCGAGCCAGCGAGGCCACGACTATGCCCGCGTAACCGAACCCGACCTGCATCAGACCCGGATCTATCTTGCCCGCGGGGCCGACTACATACATAGCGCCACCGAGACCGGCGAGCGCGCCCGAGATCAGCAACACAGAGAGCGTCAGACGTGTCGCATTCATCCCCGCGTATCGAGCGGTGTTCGGCGAGTCAGCCAACACCGATGTCTCGTATCCGTAATTAGATCTCTTGATGAACCAGTACAAGAACAGCGCCATGGCGATCGCGATTAACACAGTCGGATACATGTTGGTTGTGCCAAACGGGCCGAATCGGGCGTTACTTGAGACCGAGCGACCCTGCGGGAACGAAGTCGATTTGTCTCTAAAGAACCCGCGGCTGCCAAAAATGAAATAGTTGACGAGGTTCAGCGCAACGTAGTTGAGTAACAAAGTGCTGACGATCTCGCTCGTGCCCATTTTGGCCCGCAAAATTGCGGGCACAAACACCCACAGCGCGCCCGCCGCAGAGCCGATGATCAGAACAAGTGGGATCGCGACGATCTTAGGGAAGTAGTCAGCGAGCGCGATGCCGGCCCACGCGCCGCCGATCATGCCCAGATACATCTGCCCTTCTCCGCCAATATTGAACAGGTTCATGCGAAAAGCAAACGCCGCGGCAAGACCGGTGCAAATCAGCGGCGTGGCGAAACCAATCGTGCGGGTCGCGCCGTCAAATGTCGTGTAGCCGTTGCTCAGCAGACTCGAATAGGTTCCGAGTGCCGAGTGCCCCGCGGCGAGAAGAAAGACGCCACCGACTATCAGCGCGAAAAAAATCGAAGCGACTGGCACGGCGAGCAACAACCACCTGTTTGGCGACAGCCGCGGCTCGAACTCGATGCGCGTACGGCCAACGATCACGAGAGCCCCGCCATTGCGTAGCCGATCGCCTCAACGTCGGCCGTGTCGCCGTGCGCTTCGTGAACCACCGCGCCGCGATATAACACCAAGATGCGATCTGCCAGCGTCAGCACCTCGTCTAGGTCTTCGCTGATCAACAACACCGCCTTGCCGGACGCTCGGGCCTCGTCGAGTAATTTATGCACGGTTTCAACCGCCCCAACGTCTAGCCCGCGGGTTGGCGAGCAGACGACGATCACCTTCGAATTATCGCCCTTCGAGAAAACCTCTCGCGCCAACAAAACCTTTTGCGAGTTGCCACCTGAAAGTTTTCGAGTTGGTGTGAGCGCGCTCGGCGTCTTGATCTCGAGTTGGCTGATAAAAGTCTCGGCTTCAATTTGCGCCGCGGCGCGGTCGACCAGAAAGCCCCGCTCGCGCGTTAACAGTAAATTGTCGACGATGCTCAGCGAAGGCGCGAGGCCCGTGCCCAAGCGATCCTCGGGAACATAGGCCAACCCGGCCGCGCGCACCTTGCGAGTGCCGAGGTTTGCAGTGTCGACGCCAACCACCGTGATCGTGCCAGAGGTTGGGGTTTGCAACCCCGCCACCAGTTCGGCGAGATCGCGTTGGCCGTTGCCCGAGACGCCCGCCACGCCCACGATTTCGCCCGCGCGAACATTGAGCGTGATGTCGCTGATGATCGCGACACCGCCTCGGGCCACGGAGACATTGCGCAAATCGAGCAGGGTTTCTCCCGATGACTGACGCGCGGAGCGACGTGTGAGATCGATATCTCGCCCGACCATAAGTTCTGCCAACTGACGGGTATCGGCGTCGCCGCGCGCCACCGAGCCCGTCACGCGGCCGTCGCGCATCACCGTGATGCGATCGGAGATGTCGACAACCTCGCCGAGTTTGTGGCTAACGAATACGACCGACTTGCCAGTTGCAGTCATCGCTCGCACTGTCTCAAATAATTTTTCAACCTCAGGCGGCGCCAACAATGCCGTGGGTTCGTCTAACAACAAAATTTCCGCTCCCTGATAGAGCGCTTTAATAATTTCGACTCGCTGGCGCTGCCCCGCCGATAGTTCGCCGACGGTCGCGCGCGGATCTATCGGCAGGCCGTACTTCTCGGCCACCTCGGCAACCTGCGACTCGAGATTCGCCGTCCGCAGAAAAAACGGCAGGCTTCGGTGCCCGAGTACGACATTTTCGGCAACGCTGAAGCGATCGACAAGGCGAAAATGCTGGTGCACCATCGCGATGCCATTCTGCAAACCGTGACGCGGGCTGGTGAGTCGCACCTGCGTACCATTGCGCAGCACCGCACCTTCGTCCGGCTTATACAAACCACACAAAACCGATGCCAGCGTGCTTTTGCCAGCGCCATTTTCACCGAGCAGCGTATGTACCTCGCCAACTAGGAGATCGAAGTCAACGTGGTCGTTAGCAAGTACGCCCGGAAAGCGCTTAGTTACTTGTCGTGCAGAGAGAGCAAAAGGGGTCGCACCGCTTGCGCGGTGCGACCCCAACGCTGCCTCTGTTGAGGCTGGATTCATTGCTTACTTATCAGCCGATTTTGCCGATCACGCCTGCAACCAAATACTGCATGCCGAGTAGATCGCCAAGCGGTGCAACTACACCCGCTGCGATTTGCTCTTTGCCAGTGTTGTCCTTTACCGGACCAGTAAACGGCGCAAATGAACCGTCAAGGATTGCTGCCATTTTTTCGGCGATGAGTGCTTGTGTCTCTGCACTGACCGACGAACCAAAGACACCGAGCTTGACGGTGCCGTCATTCATGTTGCCGTAGTACTGATCGGTGAGGCAGGTTCCATCAGCAAATGACTTCGCGGCCGCGATGTAGTACGGACCCCAATCCCAAACCGGACCAGTGAGCCATGTGTCTGGGAAGTCAGCAGCCTTGGTGTCGGAGTTGTAACCAACCCACTTGGCACCGGCTTCTTTTGCCGCTTCACCAGTTGCGGTCGTGTCTTGGTGCATACCAAGAACATCGGCGCCGGCCTGGAGCAACGACTGTGCTGCTTCTTTTTCTTTGGCTGGATCGAACCATGTCGATGTCCAAGCAACTTGCACAGTTGCTTTTGGATTGACCGACTGAGCGCCCAGCGTGAAGGCGTTCAAACCGCGAACAACTTCAGGAATTGGGAAGGCCGCAACGTAGCCCAGCTTGCCCGACTTCGATGCCGCACCAGCAGCGATACCGCTGAGGTAACGAGCCTCTTCGGCGGCGCCGAAATACGTGCCCATGTTGGCTGCAGTCTTGTAGCCAGTGTTGTGCCCGAAGCACGCTGCTGGGTACTTGGCTGCAACTTCAAGCATTGGGTCCATGTATCCGAATGATGTTCCAAAAATTAGGTTGTAACCATCGGCGGCCAATTTGTCGAAAGCCGCTGTTGCTTCTGAACCCTCGGGAATGTTCTCGAGACGAGTAACAGTGATGCCAAGCTCGGCTTCGAGTGCGGCAATGCCCTGGTCGTGTTGATACGTCCAACCAACATCACCAGGAACGCCGATGTAAACAACGGCAACCTTGAGGCCGCTGTAGTCAGCACCCGGTGCAGTCGTGTCGGCTGTTGTCTCTGCCGGTGCAGGTTCCGTTGTCACGGTGTCGCCGCTACCGCCGCAGGCCGCGAGCCCAAGGACTGCAGTTACCGCGAAGGCCAGACTCTTAATATGATTTTTTCGCATTTATTTAGCTCCCCCTATGCAAAACGCATAGCTTCTGACGACCTGAGTGTCGCAAGCCGAGATTAACAGATCGTAAAGGGGTCCGTTGCTCAGGACCTGACCCGTTTTGCAACCTTTAACAGCCCCCTGCGAACTATCCTGACAAGGGTGAAAACCGAGTTGAGCAGCCTGGTGGATGAGTCGGTGACCATCATTCGCGAGGTTGCCGCCGAGTTCGAGCGGCCCGTGTTGCTGTTCTCGGGGGGCAAGGACTCGGTCGTGATGCTGCAGTTGGCGGTGCGCGCGTTCGCTCCGGCGCGAATTCCGTTTCCCGTTATGCACATCGATACCGGCCACAACTTCGCCGAAGTGATCGAGTTTCGCGACCGCTGCGTGGCCGAGATGGGTGTGCAGTTGATCGTCGGCTCGGTGCAGGCATCGATCGATGCTGGACGAATGGCCGATGCGGTCGGGCCCCGCGCCAGCCGCAACCCACTGCAGACGGTGACTCTGCTTGACTCGATTAAGGAGCACCGCTTTGATGCCGTGTTCGGCGGGGCGCGACGAGACGAAGAGCGCGCCCGCGCTAAGGAGCGTGTTTACTCGCACCGCGATGGCTTCGGCCAATGGGACCCGAAAAACCAGCGACCAGAACTGTGGGGGGTGTACAACAGCAAGCACCGCCCCGACGAGCACTTTCGCATCTTCCCGATCTCGAACTGGACAGAACTAGATATCTGGACATTTATCGGCGACAACAACATCGACCTGCCAAGCATCTACTACGCGCATCGCCGCCCGGTATTTCGCCGCGACAACATGATTATGGCGGTGACTGATTTCTTGCAGCCCGACCTAGATGAAACGGTGAGCGAAGAGATGGTTCGCTTTCGCACCGTCGGCGACGCCACGTGCACCGCGGCGATCGAATCTGTGGCGATGACCGTCGACGACGTCATCGCCGAGACTGCGGTCGCCAGAATTACAGAACGTGGCGCGACCCGCGCCGACGATAAAATTTCGGAGGCAGGCATGGAAGACCGCAAGCGCACGGGGTACTTCTGATGGAACGCCTTCGCTTCGCCACTGTTGGGTCAGTAGACGACGGCAAATCAACTCTGATCGGTCGGCTGCTGTACGACTCGAAGAGCATCTTCGAAGACCAACTTGAACACATCGAGGCCGTTAGCAAGCGCCGCGGCGATGACTACGTCGACTTGTCGCTCCTGACGGACGGCCTGCGCGCCGAACGCGAGCAGGGCATCACGATCGATGTCGCCTACCGCTATTTCGCCACGCCCAAACGATCGTTCATCATCGCCGACTGCCCCGGCCACATTCAGTACACGCGCAACATGATCACTGGCGCGTCGAATGTCGACCTGGCGCTCGTGCTAGTAGACGCCCGTTACGGAATCGTCGAGCAAACCCGTCGTCATAGTTTGCTGGTTTCGCTGCTCGGCGTGCCCCACCTCGTGATCTGCGTCAACAAGATGGATCTCGTCGGCTACGACCAAGACGTATTTGACAAGATTCGCGAAGAGTTCGAGACCTTTGCGTCGCGGCTCGACCTGCAAGACGTAACTTTCTTGCCGATCAGCGCGCTCGCAGGCGACAACTGCGTCAGCAGGTCGGCGAACATGACGTGGTTCGAGGGCCCGACACTTTTACATCACCTCGAGAATGTGTACACGGCCAGCGACGAAAACCGCATCGACACTCGCTTCCCCGTGCAGTTTGTGATTCGTCCGCAGCGCGCCGAGTTCCCCGACTATCGCGGCTACGCGGGTTGTGTTGCTGGTGGCGTGATCCGAGTCGGCGATGAGGTGATGGTGTTGCCGTCTGGACTTACCACCACCGTTACGGGCATCGACTCACACTCTGGCCCGTTAACCGAGGCCGGCCCGGGTCAGGCGATCACGCTGCTGCTCGCCGACGATTTATCGATCACCCGCGGCGACATGATCTGTCGCCCACATAATCGGCCGCGAGTATCGCAAGAACTCGAGGCGATGATGTGCTGGATGGACGACGCCAACCCGCTGCAACTCGACAAGATCTACACGATTAAGCACACGACCAAGAACGTGCGCGCCAAGATCACGTCGGTGCTGTATCGGCTCGACATCTCGCACCTGCACCGCGAGGCCGGCGTCAAGTCGCTGGCGATGAACGAGGTCGGACGCGTCACATTGCACTCAACCTCCCCGCTGTTTTACGACGACTACCACCAAAACAGAACCACGGGCTGCTTTATCGTGATCGACGAGACCACCGGCCAAACTGCAGGCGCCGGAATGCTGCTGTCGCCGCGTTCGTAAACGGTCGTAAACTGTAGAGATGACTGGGCCCGTCTGGCATGAGCAGGTGTTAACGCGCCAGCAGCGCTGGAGTTTGCACAATTTTCGGGGCATCACCGTGTGGCTGACAGGCTTGTCGGGCTCGGGCAAGTCGACAATCGCTAACGAGGCCGCGCAAATTTTGTTTGCTTCGGGCATCTCGACTTACGTACTTGACGCCGACAACGTTCGCCACGGGTTAAATAGCGACCTGAGTTTTAGCGACGCCGATCGTACAGAAAATATTCGGCGCATGGCCGAGACATCGCGATTGATTACCGATGCGGGGCTCGTCACATTCGTGCCTATCATCAGCCCGTTCGCCTCGAGCAGGGATTTCGCCCGCAAAATTCACGCCGCTGACGGCCTCGACTTCATCGAGGTGTTCGTGGCCACAGAGCTCGCAGAGTGCGAGAAGCGTGACACCAAGGGCCTCTACGCCAGGGCTCGCGCCGGCGAGATGACCGGCATGACGGGTGTCGACTCGCCATACGAGGCGCCCCTAGATGCCGACCTCGTGCTCGGGCGCGGCCGCGAGTCGGTGACGCACTGCGCGAATGTCCTCGTTAATACCATTAATTTGCGCCTCAACCTGAAAAACTGAGACATTCTGATGCCGAACCCGCTGCCCCAACTTCCGCAAATGCTCGGCTACGCGCTGGTCGCGCCGAAACTCAAGGTCATGTACGTGCCGACGACCAAGGTGGCGTGCAGCAGCATCAAGCTGCTGCTGGCTCAGTCTGAGGGCTCGTACAACGAGGGGGCCTCGCGCGTGATCATCACCCCGAACATCTCGCAAGAACAAACCATCCACAACTATCGCGTGCACGGGCTAGTGCGGTTTCTCGACTTGCCAGAAAAGGAACAGTGGAAGATGATCACGTCGCCAGAGTGGACGCGCATCGCCACGCTGCGCGACCCGCTGTCGCGCGCCTACTCGTCGTGGGAGAATCGAGTGTTCTTGCGCTCACCTGGCACGTCCGAGGCGATTATCGCGCGCTCTGGGGATGTGGAGATCGACGGCAAGATCGACGTCGCCGCAACTTTTAAGAACTTTGCAAAAGAGTTCGCGCTCGACCACCCCACTTTCATGATCGACGACCACTTTCGTCCGCAATTTAATACGTTATATCGCGACCAACTCGACTACACCCACGTGATCCGCGTCGACAAACCGGGCGAGATGGATCGCCTCGCCCAAATTCTCAATGAGAGGTCTGGCAAGAACCTCAAGCCATCGCGCCTCAACAGTGGGCTTGGCATCAAGTTGGCACAGGTCTACGACCAAGAGACGGCCGACATCGTCTCGGGCATCTACGCCGAAGATTACCGCTGGTTTGATTTCGAGCCGCATCAGTTCACCGCCCAAAATGTTACGTTGCCGCTGGACGCACTGCAGACCGCGATGTTGCGTAACCTGCGCGAGACGACAGAACGCCTGACTTACATGTCGCGCGCGGCATTCGCCCGCGTCGGGTTTCGCTACGGTCTCTCGCAGGTTCGCAAGTCACTGTGGATTCGCATCACCAACCCCAAGGCCAAGGGCGACACTCGGTTGCTGCAGTGGTAGCCCGCATCGGGATCGTCACCGTTTCTGATCGCGCTTCAGCCGGCACATACGAAGACCGCGGCGGCCCGGCGATAAACGAATACCTCACGTCGCACCTGTCGAGCACTTGGGTTAGCGTCCCCCGGCTCGTGCCCGACGAGACCGAAATCTTGGCGAGCACGCTCGTCGAACTCGCCGACACCGATGGCTGTTGCTTGATCGTCACTACTGGCGGCACTGGCCCGGCCTTGCGCGACATCACACCCGAGGCAACCGAGATGGTCTGCGAAAAGATAATGCCTGGTTTTGGCGAACTGATGCGCGCCGTTTCTCTCAAGGTAGTGCCGACCGCGATTCTGTCGCGCCAGACTGCCGGCATCCGCGGATCTTGCCTGATCATCAACCTGCCGGGCAAGCCATCTTCTATCGCCGAGTGCCTAGACGCCGTGATGCCGGCTGTTCCATATTGCATCGACTTGATCGGTGGCCCGCGAATAGAACTTGGCGGCGGGCTCGTCGGCTTTCGCCCTAAGGGCGCATAACGCTATTGCGCTTCGTAGATCTGGCCAGCCGCCCTTGGCGCTCGGCTGCGACCGACGAAACCAGCGACAACGACCAGCGTCACAAGATACGGCGCCATCAACAAAAACTCTGAAGGGATACCGGTGTTGAGGTTCGACAACTTGAGTTGAAGGGCTTCGGCAAAAGCGAACACCAAGGCGGCGCTCAACGCCCCAACAGGATGCCAGCGACCGAAGATCACAGCGGCGAGCGCAATGAAGCCGCGACCGCTGGTGATGTTTTGATCGAAGCGACCGACCGTGCCAATTGGCCACCACGCGCCGCCGAACCCTGCCGCCGCACCGGCGATCAAGAGATTGCGGTAACGCAACTTAATCACGTCAACGCCCAACGTGCCCGCCGCCTTGGGGTACTCGCCGATGGCTCTCGTACGCAGGCCCCAACGCGTGCGAAACAACGCCCATGTCGTGACCGCCACCGCCGCCAGCGAAACGTACACGAACAAAGTTTGCGTGAACAACACGACGCCGATGACGGGGATTTCAGAAAGCAGCGGAACCCGATATGGCGAAAACGGTTTGACGAGGTTGTACTGCGGATTCTTGGTCAGCACGCGCGAAGCCAAGAAACTGGTCAGGCCGAGCGCAAGAAAGTTAATCGCGAAACCGACGATCACCTGATCAACGCGGTAACGAATCGCGAACACCGCCAAGATCCCTGATAGCGCGACGCCCATCAGCATCGCCGCGGCGACGCCTGGCCACGGCCCAAGCACCGAGCCCACGACGCTGCCAGCAAATGCCGAACCCAAGAGCTGGCCCTCGATGGCGATATTGATGATGCCGCTGCGCTCGCAGATAATGCCAGCGATCGCCCCCATCGTGATCGGCACGCTGCGGGTGACGGTATCTTGCAGCATTCCCGTCAGGCTGAAGGAGCCGCCAGAGGCGGCCCAAGTCAAGAACCCGACCACGAAACTGATGGTCGCTACCGTTAGCACAACATTGGTGACCTTGCCCATGCCCCGCAGCAATTGAGCCGCGCCAAGAGCCACGAGAGTGATCGCCAGCGCCCACGCAAACGGTCTAGCGGGTATGACGAAGATGAAATCGTCGAGCAACTTGAAGCCAGAGTTGCCCGGACGATTTGTAAATATCGTGGCCGAGACTAACCCGAGTACGACATACACGACGCCGACGTTGCGCGACCGCTTGCGCTGCTCTGCGCTTTGGCCGATACCCGCAGACTTGATGTCGCTCATGATCCCCATCCCCTAAATGTCTGCGACTGTGCCCCCGTGTCTGCTTTGACGCGCCAAATTGCCTTGACCAGTAGCGGCGCGGCGATGAACATCACGATCAATGCTCGTAATACAACGATCAAAGAAATCGGCACATCGGTGTTGGCCTGCATCTGTCGGCCGCCAGCCTGTAACGCCCCGAACAAAACCGCGGCGAAGGCGGTGCCCAGCGGAGAAGACCTGCCGAGCAGCGCGATCGCGATTGCATCGAAGCCGATGTTGCCCGCAAAGTTCTGCGATGCGTAACCGTAGGTACCGGTGACTTCGCTCGCGCCAGCCATGCCGGCGAATGCCCCCGCGAAGAGCATCGCCAAGACGGTGAGACGCTTAGTGCGCATGCCCGCGTATTGGGCTGCGTCGCTATTGAGGCCGAGCACGCGAAACTCGAAGCCCATCGTGGTGCGATGCAAAAACCACCAAAACACACCAACGGCTAGCAGCGCAACGACGAACCCGCTGTGCGCCAGCAAATCTTCGCGCCCGTTCAAGAAGCCGAACAACCGCGGCAAGCGACCCGCGGGGTCAACAAGTTTAGAGATCGGATCTGTGCGGTCAGACCTCTGAAACAGGTTCGTTTTCAAAAGCCATAGCACCATAAATGCAGCCATGTTATTGAGCATGATCGTGGTGATCACCTCGTGTGCACCAGTGCGCGCCTTGAGCACCCCAGCAATTGCACCAAAGAGTGCTCCGCCGACTGCGCCGGCCAAGATCGCCAGCGGCACCTGAATGATTCCGGGACCGTTCATGGAAAAGCCCACCCACAGCGCCGCCATGCCGCCCGCCAGCATCTGACCCGTCGCACCGATATTGAACAGACCCGCCTTGAAAGCGATCGACACAGAAACGCCGCAGAGCATCAACGGTACCGTGCTGTTGATCGTGCTCGAGATTGCGCGTAACGAGCCAAATGATCCCACGAACAAGGCTCGATAGGCGGAGAAGACGGCGCCGAATGCGGTTGCGAAGTCGCCATCTCGCAATGAGTCAATATCGGACAACACGATGATCACGCCGCCGACGACCATCGCCGACAACAACGCAAGCAACGTCATGCGCAACGACTTCATACGCCTACCCCAACATTGCCTGGCGTCGAGCCCGCCATATACAAACCGACATCCATAGCGCTCGTCGTTTTAGGATCGACGTCGGCAACGATGCGGCCGCGATACATGACCAGCAGGCGATCGGACAGCGACATCACCTCATCGAGTTCGGTGCTGACGATTAACACCGCCGTGCCAGAGTCGCGCTCCTTGACTATCTGCTCGTGGATGTATTCGATCGATCCGACGTCGACGCCTCTCGTTGGTTGCGAGCAAATCGCCAGGCGTAGATCGCGACTCAACTCGCGGGCAACGATTACCTTTTGCTGATTACCGCCCGAGAGCGTATTGGCGAGATCGGCGGCCGACTGCGTGCGAATGTCGTATTGCGCCACCAAGTCTGCCGCGACCTGGTGAGCGACTCCCCAATTCATCTGGATCCTCTTAGAAAACGGGGTATCGTGATAACGGGTCAACACCAAATTTTCGACGATGCTGAGACCGCCGACCAGGCCCTGGCGCTGGCGATCTTCTGGAATGTGAGCGACGCCCAACGAATGGCGCTTGCGCGGCGACGCCTTGGTGATGTCAACGCCCTCAAGATAAACCTTGCCACTAGATGTCGAACGCAGGCCGGTTAGTGCTTCGACCAACTCGGTCTGTCCGTTGCCATGCACGCCGGCAATGCCGACGATCTCGCTCGCACGCACATCGAAACTGACATCTTGCACAAGCGTGCGGCCATCTGGGTCTAAAACCGTGAGCCCGCTCACGCTCAAAACCGTCGCCCCATAGTCGGATCGCTTCTTGCTGACGGTTAATTGCACTGCCCGGCCGACCATCATCTCGGCGATCTGGCTCTCTGTCGCCTCTGCCGACACGACTTCGCCGACTACTGAGCCGCGGCGAAGAACGGCGATGCGGTCGGCAACCGAAAGAGCTTCCTTAAGTTTATGAGTGATGAACACGACGCCTTTGTCGGAATCGATAAGAGTCCTGACGATGCTAAAAAACTCAATGATCTCGCTCGGCGTGAGCACCGCGGTCGGCTCGTCGAACACGACGATCTTGGCGTCGCGGATCAGGACCTTCACGATCTCGATCCGTTGCTGAACACCGACCGGCAAACTCTCGACGATCGCGTCCGGGTCCAGCCCGAGGTTGTACCGATTCGAAATCTCGGTGACCATCGAGCGGGCTTTTTCAATGTCTAGAATGCCGAGCATGCCCGTCGGCTCGATGCCAAGGACGACGTTCTCGGCGACCGTAAAAACCGGCACCAGCATGAAGTGTTGGTGGACCATGCCAATCCCCGCGCAAATCGCATCGGCCGGCGAGGCGAACTGCACGGGCACGTCATCTAACACGATCGTGCCCTCGTCTGCCTTGTACAGGCCGTAGAGAACGTTCATTAGCGTCGACTTGCCCGCGCCGTTTTCGCCGACCAGGCCGAGCACCTCGCCCGTGCGCACCGTCAGGGTGACGTTGTCGTTGGCGATAACTCCAGGAAAACGCTTGGTGATTCCGCGCAGTTCTAACTTCACTCACGCCCCCGTGTCATTGAGCCAAGACTAATCGCCAACGATGATGGGCACCGAATTAGTAATCCACCGCGCTGCGCACTAAGAATAAAAAAAACGGGGACCGCTTGCGCGGTCCCCGTTTCAAACCACTGCTCAACTCGAGCAGATATTACAAATTAAATTACCAGGTGATCGAACCGTCGATGATTCCGGCCTGGATCGCGTCCAGTTCGGCTTGCAGTTCTGGTGTGATCGTGGATGTGACCGCAAGGCCTACACCACCGTTGGCGAGGGTGCCGAGGTAATCGGTTCCGCCGCCTTCGCCATTGAGTGCATTGCCTACGGCTGCGAGCACAGCGGCATCAATCTTCTTCAAGACCGAACCGACGTACACCTCTGCCTGGGCTGCGTTCGACACTGACATGTCTACGTCAACGCCGACGATTTTCACTTTGCCCTTGGAGTCCATCGCGAATTGCGCTGAACCGAGGCCCATTGGACCTGCAACTGGGAAGATGACGTCTGCGCCTTCGTCAGCGAAGCTCTTGGCGATGCTGGCACCGACCGAGAGGTCGCTGAATCCGCCACCGAAGGTGCCGTCTTGCTTGGCAACGTCCCAACCGAGGACCTTGACTTTGGCGCCATTTTGCGCGTTGTAGTACTCAACGCCCTTGGCGAAGCCCTGCATGAAGACTGTGACTGGCGGGATGGGGATACCACCGTATGTTGCAACAACACCGGACTTGGATATCGCTGCCGCCATGTAACCGGCCATGAACGATGGCTGATCGGTAGCGAACGTCAAGCCCTGCACGTTGGCTGCCGATGTGTTCGAGTCGACGATTGCGAACTGCACTGTTGGGTTGGCTTCGGCGGCTACCTTGGTCGCGTCTGCGAGCAAGAAACCGACGGTGATGATTACGTTGCAACCCTTGTCAATAAATGACTGCAGGTTTGGTTCATAATCGGCATCTGATGTTGATTCGAGCACAGTAATTTCGACACCGAGCTCTGTCTCGGCCTGCAAAAGGCCTTCGTACGCGATCTGGTTAAAGCCCTTGTCATCAACGCCACCTGTGTCGGTGACTTGACAGGCCAAGCCTGCTGGTGCTGGTGCTTCTGTTTCTTCTGTTACTACTGGCGCCTCGGTTGAGTCTGTCGCACCGTCACTGCCACCGCATGCGGCGAGCGTGAAAACAGCAACGAGACCAAACGCCAGGCGCTTGAATGATTTGCTTGTCATTATTTCTCCCTCTCATGGGCCTCAAAAGCCCGTGTGTTTATTGAAGACTCAATGCTACAGCACTGGATGAGGTCATCTAAACCGCACAAATCACTTACCAAGTGTCAATCATTGGGCGTTTCTTGCCGATTCGCGGCGGTGCTGGAGGGCACATCTTCAGTGCGAATAACAGGCGCGGCCGCGTTTCGACAGGATCAATTACATCATCAATCTCTACATGACTGGCCATGTTCAACGCGCCGCCGCGCTCATAGGCGCTGGCGATTAAGCGGGCCTCCAGTTGTTCGCGTTCGGGCGCGGTCGATGCGGCGTCGAGTTCGCGCTTGAAGCCGAGGCGAACTGCCCCCTCCAGACCCATGCCGC